>Ga0068877_10002102_pt1 | contig 16230 bp, 16 predicted proteins | sample NOAtaG_FD_66437 | JGI IMG/M metagenome (GOLD analysis project Ga0068877, IMG submission 66437) | Freshwater lake microbial communities from Lake Erie, under a cyanobacterial bloom - NOAA_Erie_Diel6S_1000h metaG | ecosystem: Environmental > Aquatic > Freshwater > Lake | place: USA: Ohio, Lake... | reverse complement strand
TTTGGGTTAATCACGCCTTGCCGAACGCCATTGAGGGAGTCCGCAGATGAGGGTTCTGCTCGTTGAGGACGATGCCGCGATCTCGAAGAGCATCGAGCTGATGCTCAAGTCCGAGGGCTTCGTCTGCGACACCACCGACCTCGGGGAGGACGGCCTCGAGATCGGCAAGATCTACGACTACGACATCATCATCCTCGACCTCATGCTGCCCGACATCGACGGCTACGAGGTCCTGCGCCGGCTCCGCGCGGCGCGCGTCAAGACGCCGATCCTGATCCTGTCGGGCCTGTCCGAGCTGGACAACAAGCTCAAGGGCCTCGGCTTCGGCGCCGACGACTACATCACCAAGCCCTTCGACAAGCGCGAGCTCGTCGCGCGCATCAACGCGATCGTGCGAAGGGCGAAGGGCCACTCCCAGTCGATCATCAAGACGGGCAAGCTCACCATCAACCTCGACACCCGCACGGTCGAGTCGAACGGCGCGCCGATCCACCTCACGGGCAAGGAATACGGGATCATGGAGCTGCTCTCCCTGCGCAAGGGCACGACGCTCACCAAGGAGATGTTCCTCAACCACCTCTATGGCGGGATCGACGAGCCGGAGCTGAAGATCATCGACGTCTTCGTCTGCAAGCTGCGCAAGAAGCTCTCCTCGGCCTGCGAGGGCGAGAACTACATCGAGACGGTCTGGGGCCGCGGCTACGTGCTGCGCGACCCCGCCCCGGCCAAGGCCCGCGGCGACAAGGAAGCCGCTGCCTGAGCCCTCCCGGGCAGGGCGGCGACGCGACAGGGGGCGGTGCCCGGGACGGTCGCCGCCCCCTTCGCATTCCCCGCCCGGAGGCTCAGGGACGCAGCGACGGCGCGACGCCCCCGGGTACGCGCGGCGCATGGGTGAAGATCCCCTTCTCGCCCGGGACGGGCGCGAACAGGGCCGGGCGCGCGACCTCGCCCTCGCCGAGATAGAGGAAGCCGTCCCCGGCGAGGATCTGCGCGATGCGCCCCGAGATCGCCTCGCGCGACGCCACCTCCAGCTGGACGAGCGCGTAGCGGCAGAAGACCGCGTCGAAGACGCCGAGCGGCCGCGGGTCATGCATCAGGTTGAAGGCGCCGAAGCGGATCGCCGCGCGCAGCTCCGGCGACGCCTGCCAGCGATCCTCCTGGCGGATGAAATGGCGGACCATGAGCCGCGCTGGCAGGCCGCGCTGGATCTCGAAATGCGTGTAGACGCCCTCGCGCGCGCGGCGCAGGACCTCGTCGCCGATGTCCGTCGCGACGATCTCCACCGCCCAGCCCTCGAGCGCGGCGCGCGCCTCGTGCAGAAGCATGGCGATCGAGTAGGCCTCCTGCCCTCCTCCCGCGGCCGCGTTCCATATGCGCAGCCTGCGCGTGCCGGCCCGCGCGCGCAGCAGCGCCGGCAGGGCGACGCGCGCGAAATGGGCGTAGGGCCGGATGTCGCGGAAGAAGGCGCTCTCGTTCGCCGTCATGGCGCCGCAGATCTCGCGCGCCACGTCCTCGGGAAGGCCGCGCCGAAGCTGGGCGCCGAGGACGTCCATGCTCGCGATCCCGTGGCGGCGCAGGACAGGCGCCACGCGGCTCTCCACGAGATAGGCCTTGTCGTGGCCGAGCGAGAGGCCGAGCCGCGCGTAGAGCCAGTCGGACAGCGCCGTGTAGGTCGCCGGCTTCACCGGAAGATCCCGAGCTGGGCGAGCTTGCCGTGGAGGATGTCGGCGTCGAAGGGCTTCATCACGTACTCGTTCGCCCCCGCCTCGAGCGCGGCCGCGATGCGCGCGGGGTCGTTGTCGGACGAGCACACGATGACGGGCACGCCTTCGCCGCCGGGCGAGGCCCGGAGCTCGGCGAGGAAGCCGCCGCCGTCCATCACCGGCATGTTCCAGTCCAGCACCACCAGGTCGGGCATGGCCTCGCGGCAGGCAATGAGCCCCGTGTAGCCGTCCGCGGCGTCGACGACCGCGAGGCCCATCGCCTCCAGGATGCGGCGCACGACCATCCGGATCACGCGGGAATCGTCGATGACCACGCATGTCCTTGGACGAGGCGCGTCGGGCACGGGTTCCCGGGCGGGCGCCGCGGGCGCTGGCGCTGGTGCCGTGCGCGCGCGCGGCTGCCTCTCCTCGATCCGTGTGGGCTTCTTCATGCGGCGAAGCAGGGTGTCGGGCGCTCGATGCTGTCCGGGCAGACGTGGATAGGCTGGAGTGGTTAAGGAACAATTCGTCTTCCGAACCGTCCCGCCCCTTCAGTACTGCCGCGGCACGCGCAACGCGAGCACGACCATGTCCTGCGCCTCGGTGACGTCGACGCTGCCCTTCGCGGCGTCGACCAGCGCGCGCACGATCCAGGAGGGGACGCCACGCGGCGTCGGCGTGCCGCCGGAAGCGGCGAGCGCCGCGCGGTGGTCGTCGGCGAGGCGCGCCTGCGCTCCCGCCGCGCGGACCCGGATCGAGAGCCCGGCGTCGACGGCCGCGGCCTCAATGGCGACGTGGCCGCCGCGCGGCAGGCAGTCCGCCGCGACGATGACCAGGTTCAGGATCGCCTTCGCCGCGCGGCGCCCGGCGGCCGCCTCGGCCGCGGCGGGCGGTTCCGGCCAGTCGAGCCCGACCTTGCCCTCCTCGAGGAAGGACGCGGCCAGGCTTCGCGCTCCATCGAGCGGTCGCGTGGCGGAAAGGGCGCTGCCCGTGCCGAAGGCGGTGCGGAAATACTGGAGGCGCCGGCTCGCCGTGCGCGCGGAGGACGAGATCAGCGCCAGCACCTCGGGGTCGGCCGCCTCGCCGCCCTCCGAGAGGAGCTCGACCCCGTTCGACACGGCGCCGACCGCGCCGACCAGGTCATGGCAGATGCGCGCGGCGAAGACCTCGAGCACCTCGAGTAGCTTGGGATCATCCACCGGCCCGCTCCCATGTCTGAGGCTTGGAGCCCAGCATGCGTCGCGAGGCCGCGGGCTTTCAAGCGGGCCGCTGGCCATCCCCTTCGCGCAGCAGCGCCTCGGCCGCGGCGAGGTCGTCGGGGCGATTGACGTTGAAGAAGGGATCGATGCCCCCGGCGAGGGGGAACCCGATCTCCGCGCAGCCATGGCGCGAGGTCCAGGCATCGACCTTGCGCAGGCCCTCCTCGCGCATGGCGCGCTCGAGGTCGTCCGCCAGCGCCACGGGCCAGAGGCCGAAGACCGGGTGGGCCTGGCCCGCCGATGCCGCGCAGGCGAGCGGCGTGCCGGCCGCGCTGGCGCCGGACAGCAGCCGCGCGGCGAGGTCGGCGGGGAAGAAGGGCGCGTCAGAGGCCACGGACAGCATGTGCGTCGCCGAAGGCTGCGCGGCGGCCGCCCAGCGCATCCCGGCGAGGATGCCCGCGAGCGGCCCGGCGAAGCCCTCGACCGTGTCGGCGAGGACAGGCAGGCCGAAGCGCGCGAAGCGGGCCGCGTCGCCATTCGCGTTGATCGCGATGGACGAGACCTGGGGGCGCAGCCGCGCGAGTATGCGATCGAGGATCGTCGCGCCGGCGAAGGGACGCAGGCACTTGTCGCCGCCGCCCATGCGGCGCGACAGCCCGCCGGCAAGCACGAGCCCGGGGAGTTGCGCGTCACTCATCGCGCGCGGCTCCCTTGCGTCGCTGGCCCCGGTCCTCCTCGGCGACCTCGCGCGCGTCGGCGTCGCGCAGGATGCGCTCCTCGCCGGCGAGGACGACGAAGCGCGCGCCGCGCGCGCGGCCCACCAGCGTCAGCCCGGCGCGACGCGCGAGCTCCACGCCCCAGGCCGTGAAGCCGGAGCGCGAGACGAGGATGGGGATCCCCATCTGGACGCACTTGATGACCATCTCCGAGGTCAGGCGGCCGGTGGTGTAGAAGATCTTGTCGCCTCCGCCCATGCCGCGCCGGAACATGAAGCCCGCGATCTTGTCGATCGCGTTGTGGCGGCCGACGTCCTCCATGTACGCGATCACGCGGTCCTCCTCGCAGAGGGCGCAGCCGTGGATCGCGCCCGCCTCGAGGTAGAGCGAGGGCGCGGTGTTGATCTTGCGCAGCAGCCGGTAGAGCCAGGACGTGCGCAGCACCGCGTCGGCCGGCAGCCGCACGTCGTCGAAGCGCTCCATCAGGTCGCCGAAGACCGTCCCCTGCGCGCAGCCCGAGGTCAGCGTCTTCCGGCGCAGCTTCTCCTCGAAGTCCGTGCGCGCGCGCGTGCGGACGACGACGGACTCCGTCTCCTCGTCGTGGTCGACGCCGGTGACCTCGTCGCCGGGGCGCAGCATGTTCTGGTTCACCAGGTAGCCGATGGCGAGCCATTCCGGGTGGTCGCCGATCGTCATCATGGTGACGATCTCCTGTCCGTTCAGGAACAGCGTGAGCGGGCGCTCCACGACGATCGAGGCCTCGACCGGCGCGCCGTCCTGGTCGATGCCGCGGACGCGGCGCGTGAGCCTCGGATCCGACGGATCGGGGGCGACCTCGAATTCCTGCATGGCGCGCGAATATGGAACCCGGCTGGCGGCCCGGCAAGCGCGCGGGATGGGCCTGATCCGCGCGGGGATGACTTCCCCGGGCCCGCGCCCTATTTTCGTCGGCATGACGGTAACGACCTCCCACGCGCCGCTCGTCGATCCCTTCGCGCGGAAGATCACCTACCTGCGCGTCTCGGTGACGGACCGCTGCGACTTCCGCTGCGTCTACTGCATGTCGGAGGACATGACCTTCCTGCCGAAGGCCGAGATCCTGACGCTCGAGGAGCTCGACCGGCTCTGCTCCGCCTTCGTGCGGCTGGGCGTGCGCAAGCTCCGCCTCACCGGCGGCGAGCCGCTGGTCCGCCGCAACGTCATGTCGCTGTTCCGCGCGCTGGGCCGGCACGTGTCCAGCGGCGCGCTGGACGAGCTGACCGTGACGACCAATGGCAGCCAGCTCGCGCGCCACGCCGAGGAGCTGCGCGCCTGCGGCGTGCGTCGGATCAACGTCTCCCTCGACACGCTCGACCCGGCGAAGTTCACGGCCATCACCCGCTGGGGCAGGCTCGACCAGGTGCTCGAGGGGCTCGAGGCCGCGCGCCGCGCCGGGCTCGAGGTGAAGATCAACGCCGTCGCGCTGCGCAACTTCAACGAGGACGAGTTCGACCGCATCCTGCGCTGGTGCGGCGACATGGGCTTCGACCTGACCTTCATCGAGGTCATGCCGATGGGCGACATCGGCGGCGAGGACCGCCTCGACCAGTACCTTCCCCTCAGCATGGTCCGCGCGCAGCTGGCGCGCTCCTGGACGCTGGAGGAGACGGACTACAGGACCGGCGGCCCGGCACGCTACTTCACGGTGCGCGAGACCGGCCGCCGCATCGGCTTCATCACCCCGCTCACCCACAATTTCTGCGAGTCCTGCAACCGCGTGCGGCTGACCTGCACGGGCACGCTCTACATGTGCCTGGGCCAGGAGGACGCGGCGGACCTGCGCCGCCCGCTGCGCGAGTCCGAGGCAGACGCCGCGCTCGACGACGCGATCCGCGCCGCCATCGCGCGCAAGCCCAGGGGACACGACTTCGTGATCGACAGGCGCAACAACGGTCCCGCCGTCCCGCGCCACATGAGCGTGACCGGCGGGTGAGCGCCGACCCGGTCCGGGCCGACGCGGCGGGGGGCCGCGGCACCGGGCTCTTCCTCTGGAGCCTCTCGCTCGCCCAGCTCGTCTCCTGGGGCATCCTCTTCTACAGCATCGCCGTGTTCTTCGTGCCCATGCGCGAGGAACTCGGCTGGTCGAAGGCCGTGGTCAGCACCGGCATCACCATCGGCCTCGTCTCCTCGGGCATCTTCGCTCCCTGGGTCGGCGCGCAGATCGACCGCGGCAATGCCTGGCCCGTCCTCACCGGCGGCTCCGTCCTGGGCAGCGCCGCCGTGCTCGCCTGGGCCTTCGTCGGGACGCCGATCGCCTTCTGGGCCGTCTGCTTCGCGATGGGCGCTGCGATGGCCTGCACCCTCTACGAGCCCGGCTTCGCGGTGCTCAGCCGGACGCTCGGGGACGACGCGCCGCGCGGGATCCTCAAGATGACCCTCGTCGGCGGCTTCGCGAGCACGGTCTTCATCCCGCTCGCGCACGTGCTGGTCGAGGCGGTCGGATGGCGGAACGCCGTGCTGGCGCTCGCCGCGACCAACCTCCTGCTGCCCGCGGCGATCCACGCGACCATGCTCTCGCCGCGCTTCTCGCCGCCGCCGCGCGCGCCGCGGCGCCTCGCGACCACCGACATCTCCACGCGCGCGGCGATCGCGGACATCCGCTTCTGGGGACTGCTCGTCGCCTTCTCGGCCTACAACATCGCCTTCACGGCCATGACCTTCCATTTCCTGCCGATGCTCGAGGAGCGCGGCGTGAGCCGCGACGCCGGCGTGCTCCTCTTCACGCTGATCGGGCCCCTGCAGGTCGCGGGCCGGCTGCTGCTCTTCTCGCGCGGCGGCGGCATCGCGGCGCGGCCCGTCGGGCGGGCGATCTTCGCCGTCGCCGCGCCGCTCTTCCTCCTCGCCGTCGTCGCCGGCGCGGACCTCCGCATGCTTGCGCTGTTCGTGGCGGTCTACGGCGTCGTCAACGGGATCAGCACCGTCATCCGAGGGACGATCGTCCGGGACATATTCGGCGCGCGCAACTACGGCGCGATCTCCGGCAGCATGACGATGCCGACGACCTTCGCGCGCGCCGGCGGCCCGGCCATCGGCGCGATGCTCTGGTCGCTTGGCCAGGACTACGCCGCGATGCTCGCTGGCCTCGCGGCGGTGAGCTTCCTCGGCGCCATCGCCTTCTGGCACGCGACGCGGCACGACGCCGGAGGCTGAGGCGCGAGCGCCGCGGATCGTCTATGCTGCGCCTCGCATGACCGGACCCCGCATCGCCGTCTGCGCCGCAGACACCGACGTCGCCCGCGAGGCGCGCGATCGCCTCGTCGCCCGCTACGACGTGGTCGAGCCCGAGGTCGCCGACATCCTCGTCGCCCTTGGCGGCGACGGGTTCCTGCTCCAGACGCTCCATCGCCACAGGGCACTCGGCCGCCCCGTCTTCGGCATGAACAGGGGCAGCGTCGGCTTCCTGCTGAACGAGTTCCGCGAGGCGGACCTGATGGAGCGGCTGGCGAAGTCCTCGCCGGTCCTGCTCCACCCGCTGCGCATGGAGGCGACGACGACCGGCGGCGAGCGCGTGGTGGCCACCGCAATCAACGAGGTGGCGCTGTTCCGCCAGCAGCGCCAGACCGCGAAGATCCGGATCTCGGTCGACGGCGTCGTGCGCCTGCAGGAACTCTCCTGCGACGGCGTGATGGTCGCGACGCCCGCCGGCAGCACCGCCTACAACCTCTCGGCCCATGGCCCGATCATCCCGCTGGGCGCGGGGCTGCTCGCCCTGACCCCCATCAGCGCCTTCCGGCCGCGTCGCTGGCGCGGCGCGCTGCTGCCGCACGGCGCGAAGGTGGGCTTCGAGGTGCTGGAGGCCGACAAGCGCCCGGTCGGCGCCGCCGCCGACAACGCCGAGGTGCGCGACGTCGCGCGCGTCGAGGTCCGGGAGGCGCGCGACATCGGGTTCACGCTGCTCTTCGACCCGGACCAGAACCTCGAGGAGCGCGTCCTCAAGGAGCAGTTCGAGCCCTGAGGCGCGGAGGCGCGCGGCTCAGCGCGCGTCGTTGAGATGGCAGGCCGCGCGCCGGCCGGGCGCGATCTCGCGCAGCACCGGCGCCTCGATCCTGCAGCGCTCCGTGGCGTGCGGGCAGCGCGGGTGGAAATGGCAGCCCGGGGGCGGTGCGAGCGGCGACGGGATCTCGCCCTTCACCGGCGCGAATTCGCGCCGGCGCGTGTCGAGGCGCGGGATCTCGGCGAGCAGCGCGACCGTGTAGGGATGGTTGGGCGCGGAGAAGATCTCCTCGGCGCTCCCCTCCTCAACGACGCGGCCCAGGTACATGATCACGACGCGGTCCGAGAGGTGGCGCACCACGCCCAGGTCGTGGCTGATGAAGAGGTAGGTGAGCGCGAGTTCCCCGCGCAGCTTCATGAAGAGGTTGAGGATCTGGGCCTGGATCGACACGTCCAGCGCCGCCACGGCCTCGTCGCAGACGACGAATTCCGGGCGCACCGCGAGCGCGCGCGCGATGCCGATGCGCTGGCGCTGGCCGCCCGAGAACTGGTGCGGGAAGCGCCGCTTGTAGGCGGGGTCGAGGCCCACGCGGACCATCGTCTCGTCGACATGCGCGTCGTAGGACGCGCGCGGCACCAGCCCGTGGTAGGCGGGCGCCTCGCCGATGATGTCGCGCACCCGCATGCGCGGGTTGAGGGACGCGAACGGGTCCTGGAAGATCATCTGGACGGCGAGCGCCGCGCGGGTCGCCTCCCTGCCGTCCATCTCCGAGGCGCGACGCCCGCGATAGAGCACCTCGCCCTCGCTCGGCTCGAGGATGCCGGCGACCATCCGGCCGAGCGTGGACTTGCCGCAGCCGGACTCGCCGACGAGGCCCACCACCTCGCCCTCGCGCACGGCGAGGTCGACGCGGTCGACCGCGTGGACGACCTCGGCCTTCATCCCGGCCCCGAGCATGTTGGCGAGCTTCGCCGCCGCGTCGAGCGGCTTCGAGAAGCGCTTCGAAACGCCCTTCAGCTCGACGATCGGCGCGGCGCTCATGGCACGGGCTCCACCAGCGGATGGACGCAGCGCGCGACGCGCCCGGCGCCGAAGCCGCGCTCCGCCGGCTCGCTGGCGCAGGCCTCGTCCGCGCGCGCGCAGCGGGTGCGGAAGGCGCAGCCCGCGGGAAGCGACAGCATCGACGGCATCACGCCGGGGATCTGCTGCAGCGGCTGGCCGCGCAGGTTCCGGCTCGGCACCGAGCCGATCAGGCCCGCCGTGTAGGGATGCGCGGGGCGGTCGAGGACGTCGTCGACGGTCCCGCGCTCGACGATGCGGCCCGCGTACATGACGCAGACCTCGTCCGCGAGCGACGCGACGACCGAGAGGTCGTGGGTGATCCAGAGCAGCGCGGTCCCGGTCTGCCGCGCGAGGCGCTGCATCTCGAACAGGATCTGTCCCTGGATCGTGACGTCCAGCGCCGTCGTGGGCTCGTCGGCGACGATCAGCTCGGCGCGGTTGAGCAGCGCGATCGCGATCGCCACGCGCTGGCGCATGCCGCCCGAGAACTGGTGCGGATAGGCGGCGAGCCGCTCGTCCGGGCTGGGTATGCCGACCTGCCCGAGCGCGTCGCGCGCGCGCCGGCGCGCCTCGTCGCGCGACACGTCCTCGTGGGCCCGGATCGCCTCGATCATCTGCGTGTCGATGCGCAGGACCGGGTTCAGCGTCATCATCGGGTCCTGGAAGATCATCGCGATGCGGCGGCCGCGCAGGTGGCGCAGCTCGTCCTCCGGCATCGCGGCGATGTCCCTGCCGCCGAAGAGGATGCGGCCGGAGACGACCCGTCCGGGCGGGTCGACCAGGCCCATGATCGAGAACCCGGTAACCGACTTGCCAGAGCCGGATTCGCCGACCAGGCCCATGACGCGGCCCGGGGCGACCGAGAAGGACACGCCGTCGACGGCCTTCACCACGCCGGCGCGGGTGTGGAACCAGGTGCGGAGGTCCTCGACGACGAGCGTGGGCGCGGTCATGGGCGGCCTATTTCTGCAGCCGCGGATTGAGGACGTCCCGCAGCTGGTCGCCGACGAGGTTGATCGAGACGATCGTCACGAGCAGCGCCACGCCGGGGAAGAAGCTGATCCAGTACTTGCCGGAGAGCAGGTACTCGAACCCGTTGGCGATCAGCAGGCCGAGCGACGGCTCGGTGATCGGCAGCCCGATGCCGAGGAAGGAGAGCGTCGCCTCGAGCGCGATCGCGTGGGCGACCTGGACCGTGACCACCACGATGAGCGGCGGCAGGCAGTTCGGCAGGAGGTGGCGGAAGACGATGCGCCGATGGCCGAGCGCGAGGCAGCGCGCGGCCTCGATGTATTCCTTGCGCCGCTCGACCAGCGCGGTGCCGCGCACCGTGCGCGCGTAGTAGGCCCACTGCACGCAGATCAGCGCGAGGATGATCTTCCACGTCCCCTGCCCCAGCACGGCCAGCAGGATCAGCGCGACGAGGATCGAGGGGAAGGAGAGCTGGATGTCGACGACCCGCATCACCACGCTCTCGACGCGGCCCCCGAAATAGGCGGCGAGCAGCCCCGCGGCCATGCCGATCGCCAGCGCGCCGACCGCGCTCATCGCGCCGACGCCGAGCGAGGTGCGCAGCCCGTAGAAGATCGCGGAGAGCATGTCCCTGCCCTGGTCGTCCGAGCCGAGCCAGAACACGAAGCCCTCCAACGACTTCGTCATGGGAGGCTGGCGGCCATCCATGATGTCGAGCTGGTTGAGGTCGTAGGGGTTCTGCGGCGACAGCAGCGGGGCCAGGAGCGCGGCGCCGAGAACGAGCGCGAAGACCGCGAGCCCGGCCATCGCGACGCGGCTCTCGGCGAAGTCGGCGACGAAGCGCCGGAGGGGGGTCTGCACCCCCGGGTCGCGCGTGGCCTGCGCCATGCTCATCCCTTCGCCTCGGAGAGGCGGACCCGCGGGTCGAGCACGGAATAGAGGATGTCGACCACGAGGTTGATGACGATGAACATGAACACGATGATGCAGAGATAGGCCACGATCACCGGACGGTCGAGGCGCTGGATCGAATCGATGATCAGCTTGCCCATCCCCGGCCACGCGAAGATGGACTCCGTCACGACCGCGAAGGCGATGGTCGAGCCGAGCTCGAGGCCGATCACGGTGACGATCGGGATCAGGATGTTCTTGAACACGTGGACGAAGACCACGCGGCGCATCGGCAGGCCCTTCGCCCGCGCGAAGCGCACGTAGTCCATGAGCATGTTCTCGCGCATGCCGGCGCGCGCGAGGCGGATGATGAGCGAGATCTTGAACAGCGCGAGGTTGAGCGCCGGCATGGCGAGGTGCCGCAGCCCATCCACCGTGAAAAGGCTGGACGTGATGCCGAGATAGGTCGCCGTCTGCCCGCGCCCCGTGGAGGGCAGCCAGCCGAGGTTGACCGCGAAGACCATGATCAGCATGAGCCCGACCCAGAAGGTCGGCAGCGAGAAGCCGAGGATCGACCCGGCGAGGATCGCCTTGGCGCCCGCCGAGTTCGGGCGGTAGCCGGCGTACATGCCCAGCGGCAGCCCGACCACGATGCCCAGCAGCAGCGCCGAGACGGCGAGCTCGAGCGTCGCGGGCATGCGCTGCAGGATCAGCGTGATCGCCGGCATGTTGAAGACGAAGGAGCGGCCGAGGTCGCCCTGGAACGCCGCGCCGAGGAAGGCGAAGTACTGCGCCCACACAGGGCGGTCGAGGCCGAGCGCGGCCTTGGCGCGCTCGCGCTCGATCTGGTCCGCCTCGGGCGAGATGAAGATCTCTATCGGGTCGCCGATCGCGTAGACGCCGAAGAAGACGATCAGCGACATCACGAACAGCACCAGGCCGCTCTGCATCAGCCGCCTGATGACGAAGACGGTCATCCTCGCGTCGCTCCCGGGGCGCCGGCGGGCATCAGTTGCCCGGGCGGACGAACTGGGCGAGCGAGTACTCGTCCTGCCGCGCGCTGTAGGTGACGCCCTTGCGCGTCGCCCAGGTGTTGACCTGGTAGTAGAGCGGCACGATGCCCGCGTCGGTCCCGATGGCGATCTCGCTGGCCTGGAACAGCAGCTTCTCGCGCTCGGCGTCGTTCACGGTCGCCAGCGCCTTCTCGAGGAGTTCGTCGACGCGCGGGTTGCCGTAGCGGCCGCGGTTGGAGGCGCCCATGCCCTTCTCGCGGCTTGGCGTCGCGAGCAGCGAGCGCAGGCTGTCCGAGGTCTCGCCCGTGTTGCTGCCCCAGCCGAAGAGCGTGACGCTGAACGCGTAGCCCGGCGCGCTGGCCTGCGACGCGTAGGTCGCCCAGGGCAGCGTCACCACCTTCGTGTCGATCCCGACGCGCGACAGCATTGGGCCGATCGCCTGCAGCACGCGCTCGTCGTTCGGGTAGCGGTCGTTCGGGCCGTGCAGCGTGATCGCGAAGCCGTTCTGGTAGCCGGCCGCCGCGAGCAGGGCGCGCGCGCCCTCCTGGTCGAGGGCGTCGGGCCTGAGGTTCGGCGACACGCCGAAATTGCCCTCCGGCAGCAGGCCGCCCGCGGGGAGCGCGTCGCCGTCGAAGACGCGGTCGACGATGGCCGCGCGGTTGATCGCCTTGCTGATCGCGCGGCGCACGCGCACGTCCTTGAGCGGGTTGTTGGGAAGCAGCGCTCCGGCCTTGTCCGTGACGAAGGGCGACTGGTCGCGCACCTGGTCGAAGGACAGGTAGATCACGCGGTTCGACGTGATGCGGTGCAGCGCGACCTGCGGGTTCGAGCGCAGGCGCGGCACGTCCGCGCTCGGCACGGCCTCGATCATCTGGACGTCGCCGGCCAGCAGCGCGGCGGTGCGCGCGGCGTTGTTGGAGATCAGCTTGAGCGTCACCTTCTGCCAGGCTGGCTTGTCGCCCCAGTAGGCGTCGTTGCGCGCAAGCACGACGCGGTCGTTGGGCACGAACTCGGCGAAGCGGAAGGGGCCCGTGCCGATCGCCGACTTGCCGGAGTTGAAGTCGGCGGTCGGCGCCTCGACCGCCTTGCGGTTCACGATGGCGACCGCGGAGAGCATGGTCGGCAGCAGCGGCGCCGGGGCGGACGTGCGCATGCGCAGCGTGTGCCCGTCGACCACGGCGATGTCCACCACCGGGCGCACGAAGGCGGCATAGGACGACGGCGAGTTCGGGACCCAGGGGACGCGCTTGAAGCTCGCGACCACGTCCTCGGGGCCGAACTCGCTGCCGTCGTGGAACTTCACGCCCTTGCGGAGCGTGAACTCCCACGTCAGGTCGTCGATGGACCGCCACGCGGTGGCGAGGCCGGGGACGAGGCGCTGCTTCTCGTCCTGGTGGACGAGGCGGTCGAACAGGTGGTCGCGCACCGCCGCGTTCGGCGCCAGCGCGTGGAAATGGGGGTCGATCGACGTGGCGCCCGACTGGACGCCGATCACGAGGTCCTGGGCCCGCGCGGCCGGGGCCGCCGCGATGCCGAGGACGAGGGCGAACGCCAGCAAGGCGCGCGAGCCACGCGAAACCATGTCCCTACCTCTCCTGTGCGCGGCCCCGTCGCCGCGGCATGGACCGCGACCGGGGCCTGTCGGGCCGAAGCCTATGGCATCTTGCCCCGGGCTTCGCAAGGACCTGCGCCCGCCGGCGGCGCGGACGCGGGCTCAGGGAGACGGGCGCATGCCCCAGGCGAGCGTCTGGTCGTCGGCCCTGCCCTCGTAGGAAAGGCCGCGGCGCAGCGCCCAGACATTGACCTGGTAGTAGAGCGGGACGATCGCGGTGTCCGCGATCGCGATGCGCGTCGCGCGGCGCAGCAGGTCCTCGCGCCGTGCATCGTCGATGGTGCGCAGGGCGAGCGCCAGGGCCGCGTCGAACTCGGCGTTGGAATATCGACCGCGATTGGATGCCCCGAGGCCGCGTGCCGGGTCGACCGTGGCGACCAGCGAGCGGAGCGGCGACGACGCCTCGCCGGTGGCCGCGCCCCAGCCGAAGAAGGTCGCGCTGAATTCCCCGCGGCTGGACCGGGCGGCATAGACCGACCACGGCATGACCTCGACGCGCGTCGCGACGCCCACGCGCGCGAACATCTGCGCGATGCCCGCGACGACCTTGTCGTCGTTCGGGTAGCGGTCGTTGGGGCCATGCAGGACGAGGGAGAAGCCCGCCGGGTAGCCCGCCTCGGCCAGCAGCCGCCGCGCGCCCTCCGGATCGTAGGGCTCGGCGGAGAGTTGCGGGTCGCTGCCGAAGAAGCCGTCGGGGATGACGCCGCCTGCGGGGATCGCCAGCCCTTCCTGCAGGCGCTCGGCGATCGCCTGCCGGTTGATGGCCTTCGAGAGCGCACGGCGCACGCGGGCGTCGCGGAAGGGATTGGCGGCGAGCGGCCTGCCCTCGCGGTCCGTGGCGAAGGGCGTCGTCTCCCGGGCCTGGTCGAGGTTGAGGAACAGCAGCCGGTTGGAGACCTCGCGCGACAGCTGGATGCGCGGATCGGCCTCGAGCCGCCGGATGTCGGCGGTGGGCACGACCTCGATCGCCTGCACGTCGCCGGCGAGCAGCGCCGCGACGCGCGACGCGTCGCCGGGCAGGATCCGCTTGTCGACCCGCGCCCAGGGCGTCGGGCCGCCCCACCACGCGTCGTTGCGCGCGAGGACGAGGCGCTCGTCGCGCGTCCAGGACACGACGCGGTAGGGGCCCGTGCCGAGCGCGGCCTCGCGCGAGTCGAAGGCCGCGCTCGGCGCGCCGGCGAAGCGCCGCGACACGATCGAGATCGCGCTCGCGTCGCTGGGGAGCAGCGGGTGCGGCTCGCGCGTGCGCATGCGGACCGTCAGCTCGTCGACGCGCTCCACGGCGGCGATCGCGCGCGTGTAGAGCGCGAACGAGGACGGGCTTCCAGCGACCGTCGGCGCGCGCGCGAAGGAGGCGACGACGTCGTCGGCCCCGAAGGGCGATCCATCGTGGAACGAGACCCCCGGACGCAGCCGGAACTCCCAGGTCAGGTCGTCGACGGCGCGCCAGGACAGCGCCAGTCCGGGCACGAGGCGCTGCCTCGCGTCCTGGTGCACCAGGCGGTCGAAGACATGCGCCGCGACGCTGTTGTTCGGACCGGTGTTGTGGAAATGCGGGTCGATCGAGGTGACCGAGCGCCCGAGGCCGATCGACAGGTCCTGCGCGGCGGCCTGCGTCGCGAGGAAGGCCGCGAGGAGTGCGGCTGCGTGGCGACCCGTCATGCGTGTTCCTCCGCCGCGATCGGCACCGGGCGCGGGCGTCGCGGCTTGCGCCCCCCTCTTGCGACCTTATAGTGCCGCCTCCGCTTCCCGCCATCGCAACGCATCGGCCAGGCCCATGAAGACCCCAAGCGCCGCCTCGGTGGAGATGATCCGCCGCCTCGTCGGCTTCGACACGACCAGCCGCGATTCCAACCTCCACCTCGTGGACTGGGTCCGCGCCTATCTCGACGGCCATGGCGTGCGCAGCGAGCTCGTGCACGACGAGACCGGCAGGAAGGCGAACCTCTTCGCGACGATCGGGCCCGAGGACAGGCCGGGGCTCGTGCTGTCCGGGCACACGGACGTCGTCCCGATCGACGGCCAGGAATGGAGCACCGACGCCTTCTCGGTCGTCGAGAAGGACGGACGCCTGTACGGGCGCGGCACCTGCGACATGAAGAGCTTCGTCGCCGTCGTCCTCGCGAAGGTGCCGGAGATCAAGGCCAAGGTCCGCGCCACGCCGGTCCACCTCGCCTTCTCCTACGACGAGGAGGTCGGCTGCATCGGCGTGCGCCGCATGCTGGACATGGTCGCGCGGCGGCCGGTCCGCCCCTATGCCTGCATCGTCGGCGAGCCGACCGAGATGAAGGTCATCCGCGCGCACAAGGGCAAGATCTCGATCCGCGCGCATGTCCGCGGCTTCGAATGCCATTCCTCGCTCGCGCCGCGCGGCGTCAACGCGGTCCAGTACGCGGCCGAGTTCATCTCCAACCTGAGCCGGATGGGGCGCAGGCTCGCGGCGGACGGCCCCTTCGACGACGAGTTCGACATCCCCTTCACCACCGTGCACACCGGCACGATCCAGGGCGGCACCGCGCTCAACATCGTGCCGAAGGACTGCAGCTTCGAGTTCGAGTTCCGGCACCTGCCGGCCCACGACCCGCGCGCCCTGCTCGCCGAGGCCGTGGCCTACGCGCGCGACGAGCTCGAGCCGGCGATGCATGCCGTGAACCGCGACACCGGCTTCCGCTTCGAGGAGCGCTCCAGCTTCCCCGGGCTGGCGACCGACGAGGCCGCCGAGGTCACGACCCTCTGCAAGGCGGCCACCGGCGCCAACGGCACGTCGAAGGTCGCCTTCGGCACCGAGGCCGGGCTGTTCGAGGCGGCGGGCATCCCGACCATCGTCTGCGGCCCCGGCAACATCGACCAGGCGCACAAGCCCGACGAGTTCATCGCGCTGGAGCAGGTCGCGCTGTGCGAGGAATTCGTCTCGCGCGTCCTCGACAGCGTCGCGCGGCGCGCATGACCGCGCCCGGGAAGGCGACCGACGCCTACGCGCTGGAGCTCGCCCCGCCCGACATCTCGGCCTGGCGCGCGGGGAACACGGGCATCGACCACGTCCTGCGCTTCGCCTCCGCCGAGCCAGGGCCGCATGTCCTGCTGGCGGC
>Ga0068877_10002098_pt1 | contig 16267 bp, 10 predicted proteins | sample NOAtaG_FD_66437 | JGI IMG/M metagenome (GOLD analysis project Ga0068877, IMG submission 66437) | Freshwater lake microbial communities from Lake Erie, under a cyanobacterial bloom - NOAA_Erie_Diel6S_1000h metaG | ecosystem: Environmental > Aquatic > Freshwater > Lake | place: USA: Ohio, Lake... | reverse complement strand
ATCCGATCAACGGTCCTCACGCAACAAGCTCCGAGATGTGGGAACTTAACGACGCTTGTCGAAGTTTTGCTTAAGCTCTCGAAGTTCGTTCTTCAATCGTTCATTCTCTTCCTTGAGTTGTTCTACGACATCTGGCTTCCCTTTGATCTGATCCAGCTCAGGGTGCATTTCGGCAGCCAATCGCCGTTTGGCTTCATGCACGTCGCGTTCGATAATCTCTGCTTTCTCCATTACTTTGTGCGCGAGATCGTGCTCTTCAGCGAGCTTAAGGTGTTCTGCTGCTACGCGAAGTTGGTGTATACGATGCCCCGCTTTCTCAAGCTTTGCAATTTGGGCTCGGAATTCGGGTCGATTCTCGGCTTTGTCTGGGTGATGGCGATGAATCTTTTGAAGCGATCGTTCGATCTCAGAGATCTCTTCGCGCACTCGTTGCAAATCTGATCCAGCGGCATTGCCGTCTCGCATGCTTCGCTCTTTGTGGAGCAAATCTTGCAGACGATCCTTGAGTTGGAATGCTTCTCGATCGATGCTGGGACCGACATCTTTTCCAAACTTGCCGTTGTTGGATGCCTCAAGCCGCTCCGCAATTTCAAGCAGTTCTTCGGCCTCCAATTCAATTCGCCGAGCGTGGTCTTTGTTTCCTTGTTCCGCTAGTGCAGCGGCCTTAGCACGCATCGCTTTCGCCCGGTCGCGAAGTTCATCTGCGTCCGATGCAACGGCCGAGCCAATATTACTGGAGAGTAAAAGTCCCAGCATGACAATTGGAAGTGCTGCCCGCTTCATTTGTCTGTTTCCTTGTTGCTTCATAGAAAAAACTACACGATCCTATCCAAAACGAACATCTTTATTGTACCCAGAATCAACAACTCCTTTCGACCTAACCGATTGGATTTCTCCGTACATGCGTTTAAGACCTGTACCATTTGTTCCGATCATTATGGATTTTCCTAGCGTTTCGGCTTGTTGATTTTATGGATTGACACATGCCCCCGAAGCGTCGGTTTTGAAGTTGCGTGTTTGTGGCTTCGAAATGTTCCGTTTTCAGGTTTTCCGTGCTCTTAGTCTTGCTCAGTCGACGACGGTGCTCGCGTTCGAATCCGGCTTTCGAGTAAACATCGCGATTCTTAAGCTCTTGCAGATTGCTTACGTCGTTCTTCTCGAATCAGAAAATAAAAAGCAGCAATAGTCGAAATAGAGCCGCACACAAAAAGTGGGTAAACGAAACCATACATCTTGCTTTCCGGCTTCCCATAATAATCGTAGCGGGAATAATCGTAGTGGGAGATCCAAACCGCTCGGATGGTTATGGGCACGCAACAAACCAAACCAATCGAAAACAAAAACAGAACTCTCACCGTATCAGCCCTTGTTTTCTGTTATGAAGGGCGAGCGGAATCCATTTCAAATGGTATGTTTCTAGTATACTAGCTAGCTGGCGTTTTGGCATTCGACATCAGTTGATACTCGCTCGGTCTATCCGGTCCTCAGTATCCTATCTGTCGATCTGCCACTTCATACACGAGTTTGAGAACGATGGCGTGGCGAAAATTGCAATAATCGGTGCGGGTGTCAGCGGTTTGTCCTGTGCCTGGTACTTGGAACGACTCCTTCCCAACGCCCATATCGATTTGATCGAAGCAACGGACCGAGTCGGCGGTGTTATTCAAACTCATACGGAGTCGCCATTTTTGGCCGAGTTGGGAGCAGACAATATCGCGACACTCGCACCCGATGGACTCAAGCTTATCGAAGGGATGGGGATTCGGAACGAGTTTGTCTCTCCTAATCCCAAGTACCGCTTCGCGCAAGTTGTCCAAGCAGGGCGAGTCTATCCGATACCTAACGGCTTCTCGCTCATGCAACCTACCCAAATGGCCGCAATTCTTATGTCGCCAATCCTATCGTTGCCTGGGCGCCTTCGCATACTGGGCGAGTATTTCGTCAAGGCTCGACGTCTCGACGAAGACGAGAGTGTTGAGTCGTTTGCTGTGAGACGCCTTGGACGCGAGTGCTTTGATCGTCTTGTGGAGCCGATCGTCGGAGGCATCTTTACTGCGAGATCAGAGACGCTCAGCATGAAAGCGACGATGGCGCAGTTTGTCGAGATGGAAAAGAGCCATGGAGGACTGATACGTGCCGCCTTCGCCAAGAGAAAAAGCGAACAACGCAGTGACACGATGGCAAGGAAAGCGACTGGAGCACGGTACGATCAGTTCATGGCACCGAAGCTTGGAATGTCATGGTGGATGAACACGATTCGCGCACAACTCAAAAGCCAACTTCATCTGAGCACGAAAGTCGATAATCTAGCCTATACATCCAACGGCAAACTAAAAATCGCGTCGAACAACTCAGCTTTGATCGATAAGGAATACGATCATGTTTGCGTAGCGACTCCCAGTTGGGTCGCTTCTAAGTTAATTGAAGGTGTCAACCCAGACACTTCCGCGTTGCTTGATCGAATTCCGTATGCATCTTCCGCAGTTGCGATACTGGCAATTCGAAAAAGTGAGATCCGCCCGGAGTCCATGTGCTTTGGAATCGTGATTCCCAAGGTGGAGAATCGAGATACCTTAGCGATTAGCCTATCGAGCGAGAAGTATGCGGAGCGTTGCCCTGCCGATACAGTCCTCGCGCGAGTCTTCATGGGCGGTGCGGTCCGGCCGGAACTGATGGACCAGTCAGACGAATCGTTGCTCGCGATTGCGATCAAGGAGTCGAAGTCTTTATTGGGAGTAACGAGCCCTCCGATGTGGCAGAAATTGGTTCGCTGGAATAGTGCTATGCCTCAGTATTTGATCGGCCATTGCAATGTCGTCCAAGACATTCGCAATCATTTAGAATCGACGAAGAACTTAAGTATCATCGGCAATGCATTCGACGGGGTCGGGATTCCTCAGTGCATTCGACTTGCAAGAATGACGGCGGAAAAGATCGCAACGTCCAGCGCATTGTCTGTCCTACTGCTTGCTTGCGTTATCGGTATTGTGTGCAGCCACTCATTGCAGGCTATGCAAGAAGCAAGACTTTCCTCTTCGGAGTCCGTCAAGTTCAGTGCGGAAGAAGATGCCAAGCTGCGCCAAGCGTTTGAACGATCCCATGATGGATGGAGTGTGGACGAAGTCTTGATCCACGATGAACGTCGCGCCAGTTTCCTGAATGCCTGTAGAGAACTAGGTGGGGCGGGGACATCTAAACGCTCGGACAAAGAGTTGCTGCAACGATTGGTTCAATTGCGAAAATCGGACAAACTCGATGTGAAATCCACGCGGCGGAGCGATTCTGACGTCGATGAATTCTTGGTCGCTGCAGAAATAGCTAGCAGGTTGATGCACGATCGCTACTCCATTGCATCAGATCAGTGGTTCGTGGATCCTGAACTGCTCAAAGAGTTCGATTCGATTGGACTCGCGATCGCTAATTCGAATGACGCTTACTCCCTTCGGAAAGCGGCATTGAAATTGCGAAAGTCACGTGCGCTAAAACCAGAGCTTCTACAACGCGTAACTGATTGGCACGCCACAATTCACGAAATGCCGATCGGAGAAGTCTTGGAGAATCTGGATAGCATCTCTGAGCAACCCGGAGTCTATATTTTTCGTGATAGCACTGGTTACTTGTACATTGGTCAATCGAACAATCTGCGAACAAGACTGACCAAGCATCTTTCGGGATCGGATCGCAAATCGCTCGCCAAGTATCTTGGAGAGCAAGACCTGGATCGAATTACGCTGGAGATGCACGTTTTTGGGCCCGGTTCACCAGCGCTTTCGACCACGGCCCGTGAAGCCTACGAAAGTGAGTTGATCCGGTCCCGAAAACCGCGACTTAATCTCGCTCCATAAAGGCCTACCGGGACTGCGTCAGTCCATCGCTCAGGATCGCCTGTCTGGGCTCAACCATTGAAGCACAATCGCACTGGAGATGCTGCCTAGAATCAAGCAAACCGACAGCCCCGCTTCTTTGTTCTGAACTCCATAATGCAGAAGCTCAAAGGACCGCATCGATATGGTTGTTACGCCCGGCGGCAGGATGAGCAGGTATGTTTCCAGATTGGAAAAAGCAATAAAGAACGAGGCTGCGCAGGCCACCGCCAGGGGACGCATCCACGCCAGTTTATGCATCCAAAGAGTCGATGCATCCAACGCCATTGGCTCTCGATAACTTTCAAGGAATCGACGTGTCGAAATCCAATGAATCACATACACAACGGGAAGGCACCGGAATTGTAACGCGAGCACCACAAACAACAACGAATCGTCTCGCAATTGGACAATGAATTCCGTTGCAGAATAAGAAAGCCAATGGAAAAGCAAATTGATCGCAGGGCCAGGCAACACTAATCCGAATCCTAAGACCGCAAATACAATCGCGAATTGCCAACGCTTCGAAAAAAAATAAACCAATCCGACACTTGCGATCAAAGCCATTCCGGTGGCATAAATACTGATGGCGATACTCCAGGCGAACTCGTTCTGGAATGAGCCTATTCCTGCAAGGGATTGCGTGAATGTTTTGATGCTCCAAAAACGCACAATGAGTTGATTTGTCATGGTGACCGTCCAACCCGCTTTGACCACCAGATTTAGTATTGGAACCAAACAGAATACGATCAGAATGCTCCAAGCGCATCCACTCACCATCCAACGGGATTGTCGATATGCCGCGAATGCACCATCCATCGCGAGATTCTCCACTTCACGCCCGAGTCTACTGTCGCCTGCATAGAAGACTGCACCGCCGACTACGCAACCCACCATCATGGAATAAAGGACCGCGGTCAAGGTTGTGAATGTATTCAACTTTCCGAACTGAACTTGTTGGTAAAAGGCTTCAGTTAGCGTCGGCACTTGGAACAGATTGGTAACGACCATATCAGAACTTGTCCAAACGAATACGAAACAAAATGTCGCGACCAACCATGGCATGGCATTTCGCAACACACAGACCAGAAGTGTTGCTACGACCGAGCGATCCAGTAGCGATAGCTTCGTTGGATCGTTGAGAGAGCGGCGAAGTCCGATAGATATAAGGAGATATGCGATCGAAAAACACGACGCCGCTTGGATCCATATACAGGCGAGCACTGCATAGTTGGAATTCAAGACAGCAGTTACTTGGTTCCATCGAAACCAACCTTGACTACCGAAACCTGCGCTCCAAGCAGTAGCTTGCACGTAGAGTGGTACGACCACCAGAGATAGCGCGCCCGACGAAAGAAATCGATAGCCGGGAACACGCAAAACAACACTGAGTGCAACAACTAAACCGAGCAATGTAGCGAGGGCCGCTGTTCCACCTCCCACTAAGAGAGAATTGAGAATAGCTCGTTCGAGTCGCGTGTCCCAAAGCATCGATCAGTTCAAAGTCCCCAAGTAACTGAAGAGATCGGCCAATTGTTGTGCATCGCAGTCGTCCAACAAACCGGATGGCATTAGCGATTCTGTCGAGTAAGCTTGCTCTTCGATTTGTGATTTATTAACGCGAATCATTTCGCCTTTGGCAGTATAAAGAGTCGTCCCATCTGCTGCCGTGTACACGACGATTCCGGTGAGAATCTCTCCGTCCGTCGTTAAAATCTTCATCGAACGAAATCTGTCGGAGATATCACGACTCGGCTCATAGATTGCCTTGGCTAGATCTTCTCTTGAAAATCGGCGAGCAACACCAGACAAACTTGGACCGAGCGCCGACTGGCCGCCATGGCAGTTGAGACATTTTTGTTCGTACAGTGCCTTTCCTCTCGCTTCATCTGTTACCAATCTGCTCCATTTCGGAATCATCGCACGCCAATCCAACTTTTCGATGGATTGCGAAAAGCTGGAGGAAATCTCGCTGGGAACGTTCGCCTTCAAGAAAGGCTCCCAATCAGTCCATTTGTCTGAAACAGGAACACCGTTCATTCCAGCAGCATTCGCAGCTTTTCGGCAACGGGCAAGTACTGCATTCGCTTGCAGACTCGAAGCCGAGTTCAAGACATGAGAGACTAGTTTGGACAAGACAATAAACTCTTTCTCTGGTGTTTCGATGTCGAGCGATTGGATTCCCCGCCAAGCTGCTGACCAAATATTTCTATCGTCCCCATTCAGCGCATCCAGATAGACGGAGTAGTCTTTTTCACTAGACTTCGACGAAAGCAGTTCGATGGCTGTGTTTCGCATAGCCGGTAATTTAGCTGCCTCACGTAGCGACGCGCGCAAGGGATCCGAGAGCGGTTGCGATTGCAGGCAATGCTTCACGACTGCCGAGGTCCATAGAGTTGGTGGAATGGCAAGAAGTTGCTCTCGCATTTTCGATTTCGCTTTGTCCTGGATTTCTACCGAGAACGCGTTCCACAACACGATTTCCTCTGGGATGCAGAGTATCGGAAGCGACAAGAAAGAAGCACCTAAGTTGGAGTCTGTTGATTGCAGCGCATTGATTAATTGCTGAATGCGTTTGGGCCATTGGGTATCTGTGTAGGCTCCATAGTCTTTTGTCTTGCGCACAATTCCGCTAAGTATCTCGGCAGTTCGAATCGAATCAGACTCCGTTCGAGCGGCGGAACAAGCAGCAATGCAACACAGCAACTGCAAATCGAATGTGGGATGTGTCGAGGGTTTCGACAAACCAAGAAGGAAGGAAAGTGATTTTCTGTCGGTAGGTTCGAACATAGCAAGCGTCCGCAAACATTCAGACTCTAAGCCTTCATTCGAGTCGGTTGCTGCCCGTTGGGCTAAGTACAGTAACCAGTCGACCCAGGCCATTCGAACGTTCATCGGTAATTGCTGAACGCTGATTGCTCGATAACCGTCCATGACATCAGCAGATGGAGGGTCTGACTGTTGGGGAAGGGTCAACTTTCGATCCCCTAAGGCCACTTGAAGCATATCAAGGAACTCGTGGCGTTGGCGCGTGTTCCAAGTCTGCTCGTTTTTCGGAACGATGGTCGCGAGCAGATCGATGAGTGGGGTATCGAGCGAGGCTTGCGTTGTCGAAAAAAGCCTTTTGGCGAATAGAACATCAGCCCTAGCGATTTCGGATTTATTGGGAGCAGCATTGTTTGGAGCAGTCGCAGACGATCGCGAAAGTGCCCATAACCAATTCCTTCGTTCTACGCGGCCAATACCGGAGTCGGGCCAGGATTCCGTTCCAGTTGCATCGATACGCCATCGTCTTAATCCGAAAGCTTCATCTCTAAGTCGCGTGGCTTCGTTCCCCAAGTGTTCTCCCCACGCGGTTTGCGACAGCTCATTCCATGGCTGTTTCTTCTGGAGTAATTGCTGAAGCTCTCGTGGGTTCGAGATAACCACGCCTCGTCCCATCAACCACCATGCTGCAGCATCGGCTCCAGGCAATGTGCTATTCAACGCGCGTTGGATTGCGACGGCAGGAACAGACGCACCGAGGCGAGTGATCAGTTGTGCAGCCCGAAGTCTTGTTTCGCCATTGTCAATAAAATCAGGATCGAAGGGGATCTCTCCAGTAATCACACGGAGCAGGCCATCTAAGACGCTTTTGTCAACATTTGCCCTCCAACGGTACTCAGACCAGGACTCAAAAGGTTGCGTAGATTGCAAGGCGAAGGCTAAGTAGCTCGCTGTTGATTGGCCAATGAACTCGGACTCGATGGCACTTTGGAACAAGCTAATTCCTGACTTTTTTCCAAAACCGCTCGTAGATTCAAATTCAGTTGAAGCAAGATCTTTCGCGCTGTACGCGATGCGGTAAATCGCTCCTTCAGTCCCTCGGCCACCGACGCAAACCAAAAGGCTACCATCAGAAGCGACGCAGATGTCCGTCGGTGCGAACCCCGCGATACCCGTCGCTTGCATAAAGACTTCCGCGGGAATTCTACCGACTGCACGCTTATCGATAGGAAGATTCTTCGCAGGATAGACAGCGATCACTTTTCCAAACGTCCAATCGAGAACGAAAACCGCCCCCGAATACTTCGAGGGAAAATGGTTGTGTTGATAGACGGCAACACCGGTTGGTGAACCTCGACCGAGGGAAGCAATGGTTTGCGGCATCGCGATCGAATAGTCATGATCCTTCCACGTTTGTCCACACCATCCAGCGTCGGAACCAGGCCCCAACACAAACACGCGGGTCGGGCGATACCATGGCAACGAAGCTTCACGTTCGCAGTCACTATCAAAGGTCACAATCTGGCCATCGGGCAAGAAATCGAAATCGTAGCAGTTGCGCATTCCGTGAGCCCAAACAGCTCTCGTTTTGAAATCCGGACTTACTCTCCATATGGTCCCCGCCCTTGGCGTGGATACAGGGGCGTTTGGATCGTTTTGTAGCTCGGCTATATTGCCTGCAAAGTTGCCAGCAATAAAGTACCAATAACCATCCGGCCCGCGACGCAACGCATGCGTACCATGTTCGCGTCCAGTCGGAAGCTCCAACAATTTTTTCATCGGAGTGTCAGCAACTAAGTCGCCGTTATTGTCTTCACTCTGCCAAAGACCTCCGTCGCTTACAAAATAGATGGTCCTGCCCTCAGCCCAAAGTCCTTGCGCCCCCTGCTTTGGCATGGAAGTCCACAGAACGCCACGGTCATAAATACCGTCTTGGTTGTCGTCGATTAGCGTCTTAATGTAATTCGGCCCAGAAACAACGGGACGTCCCAAAGCATCAATGGTCATCGAAAAGCAGTCGTGAGTGAGACTGTCATCCGCCGCTTTCGTAACAACGAAACCGTCAGGAACTTCAAATGGCAGTTTCGATGCCTCCGATTGCATCCCGCAACTCGGCGACGTGGAAACCATGCTCCAAGCAGAAATGGAGATTAAGCAAATGCGGAACACAAACAAACATCGAGCCATAGCCAACACAGCCGCTTCTCCAAACCACAAGCAAACCGGAAACAAATTAGCGAGGGAGACTTCAAAAGCATCCGTACCCTCACCCCTCCCTATGGTAACGTATTGACTCTCCAGTCCATCTAGTCATGACGTAAAATTCCAGCAAATGCGTTAAATCACCGCAGTTTTAACACGGGCTGAATGCGAAGCACAAAGAATACCGTCTGTCGTCTAGAACGAGCCCTAAGAAGCTCGTTATCAGTTTTTGGCTGACCGTCCACGAAAGGAACAAAGCTGAACGTTACCGCTATTTCCGAATTCAAGAAGAACTTCCAATTCTTTATGATTCATGCTCTCTTCTTGGGGTTTCCATGGCGAAATCCTTCGACCACAATTTAGTCAATTCTCTTTTCCAAGTGCCGGACAACACACATCGTTGTAGCTCCAGTCTTTACGCATTTCTAAAAACCAAGCTATGTCTTATATATTGGAAAATCCTCTACGCGCGAATGATGCCCTATCCGCAATTCAGAAAGTTGGAATTGTTTCGAATGAACGCGCGGAGATCGAGGATCCACGTTTGGTTCATGCAGCCCTAGCCTTAGCGACTCTGCTTCAGCAACGAGCCGCAGTCTTGCAAACACCGCAAGAAAAGCGACAACAAGCAGAGTTGGACCGGATGCTGCAACATCCGGAGGACAAGTCGACGTTGACACAGATCACCGATCAGAGCTTTCGAAGCTCTTCACCTGGCCGGGTCGTGGATCAGATGGTCCACATTCTCGATGTACAAGGTGTGCCGCGATTCTTCAGCGTTTTTGATCAAGCGTTGCTGAAGGGGTTTCAATCGTTCGGTGAATACTTGCCAGGCGTGGCAGTTCCGATGGTGAAAGACAAGATGAGGAAGGAGACTGCAAACGTTATCTTGCCTGCAGAGCATGACAAGCTAGCTGGGCATTTGCGAGAACGATCCGCCGAAGGATTGCGGATGAATGTGAACTTCCTCGGTGAAGCCATCTTAGGTGAAGCCGAATCGCGCCGCCGTCTCGATCGTTATCTGGCTGCCCTGCAATTGCCTGAGATCGAGTGTGTATCGGTCAAGATTTCTACTCTTTACTCGCAGATTTCGCCCTTGGCTCGCAAGCATACGATTCGAACGGTTTCAGACCGGTTGGAATTGCTCTATCGAGCAGCCGCGAAGGAAAAGTTCAAACGTCGCGATGGCACTCTCGTGCCGAAGTTCGTTTATCTCGATATGGAAGAGTATCGGGACCTGTATCTTACTTCGGACATCTTCATGGCTACTCTATCGCGGCCTGGTATGGAGAATGTTCGAGGGGGCATCGCACTGCAAGCGTACGTTCCCGATTCCTCGTTAGTTCAAGAGACGATCACTCAGTGGGCACGAGAACGAGTACACAAAGGACATTCGCCCGTCACGATTCGGATTGTCAAAGGGGCCAACATGGAAATGGAACGAATGGAAGCCTCTTTGCGAGGCTGGCCGCAAGCCCCCTATCGATCAAAGATTGAGACCGATGCAAACTACAAACGTATGCTTCGCTATGGTCTGATCGAGGAGAATAGTAAAGCGGTCTACTTGGGTATTGCATCGCATAATCTATTCGACTTGGCCTACGGAATGATCTTGGCGGCGTCACAGGACGCGTTGTCGCGAGTCCAGTTCGAAATGTTGGAAGGTATGGCGAATCATCAGCGCCGTGCCATGTTTGAATTATCGCAAAGTGTATTGCTCTACGCACCGGCATGCCAACGAGAAGAATTTATCAATGCGATCGGATATTTGGTTCGAAGACTCGATGAAAACACAGGGCCCGACAATTTCTTACGTCATGCATTCAAGATCTCTGCAGGTGGATCGACTTGGCAAAGACTAGAGAACGGATTCTTAGAGGCTGTACAAAGAGCCGATACAGTCTCTGTTCAACCGCGACGACAACAGAACCGCCATCTTCCTCCACCGCAGCCGCGCAAACCAACATGCTGGCAGGAATTCGAGAACGAACCGGACACCGATTTTTCACTCGTTCAGAATGCGGATTGGGCAAAGTCCGTGACTCAACAATGGGAGCCTCGTTGCGATTCGAATGCGACGACGATCCCATTGTCGTTAGCGAACGACGAGGTTACTGGTGGCGGCCCAATCATCGAGTCATTCGATCCATCGCGACCTGGCGTTGTGGTAGCTCGATACAACCAAGCCAGCGCACAGCAGCTTCGCACCGCAATGGCCTGCTCGGCAAGTGATCCGTCAGGCTGGCGAACGTTGGCACCGAGCGATCGCTATCGAATTCTTAGACAAGTAGCACAGGAGTTACGAGTGGCCCGGGGCGATTTGATGGGAGCTGCAATGGCCGATGGGGGAAAGACCATTCTCGAAAGCGATCCAGAAGTCAGTGAAGCGGTCGACTTTGTCGAGTTCTATGCCCGCAACGCTTTGGATATGGCGAACGATCGCCGTTATGCGTCCAAGCCTGCAGGAGTTGTCGTGGTGATCAGTCCGTGGAACTTCCCAATTGCGATTCCATGCGGAGGCATTGCCGCTGCATTAGCTGCAGGGAATACTGTGATGCTCAAACCTGCTTCGGATACCGTTTTGCCAGCGTACATTCTTTGCAAGTGTTTTTGGAAAGGTGGAGTCCCTCGCGAGGCATTGCAGTTTATCCCCTGTTCTGGCTCGATGGCCAGTGAACACCTACTCATGCGTCCCGAAGTGTCACGAGTCATCTTGACCGGAGGAACAGAAACGGCCCTGCGAATTTTGGAGCAACGCCCAGCGCTGCAATTGCTTGCTGAGACAGGTGGTAAGAATGCAACGATCGTTAGCGGATTGAGCGATCGCGACTTGGCTATAAAGAACATCCTTCACAGTGCATTCTCGCACGCGGGGCAGAAATGCAGCGCGACATCCCTGTTGTTGTTAGAAGAGGAAATATTCGAGAGCCGCGAGTTTAAAGAGCAATTGATAGATGCTGTGCAAAGCCTGCGAGTTGGCTCCGCATGGGATTTATCCACGAAGATGGGGCCGGTCATTCGACCACCCTCTGGTGACTTGCTGCGAGGGCTAAAGGAACTAGAGCATGGCGAAACATGGGCCGTCATGCCCAACCAGATAGGTGACAATCCATGCTTGTATACACCTGCAGTAAAGTGGAATACCCAGCCTGGTAGTTTTACTCACATGACAGAATTGTTTGGTCCCGTGCTGGGAGTAATGAAGTACAAACGATTGCCTGAGGCGATTCAGTTGGTGAACTCGACAGGATATGGGCTGACGAGTGGTCTTGAGTCACTCGACGATCGAGAGCAATTGCAGTGGCGTGAAGCGATCCAAGCAGGCAATCTTTATATCAATCGCCCGACAACGGGAGCCATTGTTCTTCGACAACCATTTGGTGGTATGGGCAAGAGTGCGTTTGGCCCCGGAGCCAAAGCCGGCGGACCGAACTATGTTGCGACACTCGTAGATTTCGAAGAGGTAGAGCAAATCTCGCTAGAACCATCTGCAGGAAAACTCCATGCAGCGGAACTGCAACGGTTTGCAGATCGACTAGATCGTTCGAGTCGATTACTGATGGAACTACCGGGGTATGATGCTCACGATATTCAACGATTGCGATTCGCGATGCACTCGTATGATTTGTTCGCAAAGGACGAAATTCTGCAGGAGCATGACAATTTTCGGTTGATTGGCCAAGACAACCACCGCCGGTATTTGCCAGCGAGTCCTATGCGGGTGCGAATCTCACCAAGCGATTCGATCTTTAGTATCGTGGCGAGTACACTGGCCGCCATCAGTGTTGGGTGTAGATGCATCGTGAGTTATTCGGAAGAGATGCCAGACAAAACGATCGATGTCCTCGAAAACCTTACACTAGATTGGGCTGGAAAAGTAGAATTCTTACCGGAGTCCGATGAAGAATTGGTGGATGCGATCAAGCATGGCTTTGTTAAGCGATTGCGATACCTCGGTACGGACGACATTCCTGAGGCTATTCGACGGGAAGCAAACGCACAACAAGTCTATATTGCAACTAGACCTGTTTCGGTCCATGGTTGCGTAGAATTGCTTTTGTATGTAATGGAACAAAGCATTTCGTTTGACTATCATCGATACGGGAACTTAGGCCCGAGAGCGAGCGAATTGCGAGCAGACACGCTTTAGAACTTGTCCAGGCTTTGTTGGACAAATACTTTGCCTGCGAGTTCACCGGCGCGGGCTTCGCGACAAGAAAGCACCCCGTCGCTCTCCGGTAACTCGGATGCGATGCCTCGACTTTATTGGCTGTCGACAAGAATTGCGATCGCAGATCGGGCCGGTTCCCAATCTGGATAGACGCGGGCTGCTTCCAGGTAACATTCCAGTGCAGCGTTGTCATTTCCAAGGTGCCAGTAACACTGCCCTAGGGCAACACACGATTGATAGGAATAGCGATCTAGTTTTAAGGCTCGTTTACAATCATTTGCAGCCTGCTCGATCATTCCACTCGAGAATCGAATCCATGCGCGTAGATAAAAAACGTCACTGCGTCCATCGGTTTCGTCAATCAAATGGCTCGCCAACTCATCGGCTCGCCGATAATCACCATCCGCTAGATATTGTTCGACGGCGTATGCTGTTTGACGATGCCAGGGACTTTGTGTTCGCGCGGCAATGGCTCGTCTCGCTTCGTCCGCGCTGGTTCGAACGGTTCGAGAATCGTCGCGTAGCAATGCACCGAGTGGGAAATAATGCGTTTCGTCCCCCAAAAAACAAAGCGCCCAGGTTGCTGCTCGCCGCGTTTCCACATCCGACGACTTGAGCAATCGCGTCAAGGTCGACGATGAATAATAACGCCGAACTTCATCAATCCAGATCATCGGATTCTTGCAGTCGACGCTAGAAATTACAATAGAATGAATATCACCATAGGTGTGTGACAGATAGTTTTCGTAAAATTGAACTAGCTTGGTCATACCATTCAGCCGAGTGTTCGGATTTTGGTACCGTCACTCGTGGAGAGGACAGTAATCGTGCGTGAGGATCGTGAGCCGTGTAGACGAACGATTCAACGAATCCACAATCCCACTGTAGTTGGGTAAATCCGATTTCGCAATGTATAGGTTTCCTCAAAAAAGATTATGAATCGAATCGAGAGTTCTTGCTTGACTTTCACGTGGCGGTGGATCATCGCTGCGTTGATTTTGTTTCTCAACATGCACCGATGCGATCCGTGTTTGTCCCAGGAGCATCCTTATTTATCGAGTGCCACGGTCGCCACTCAGCAACGTCTACAGAATGCATTGAACGATCAAGTGGACGGGGCATTTGGATATGCTGTGGATACTCTTTCTCGACTTTATGATCTGCCCATGTGGGTCGATCGCCATATCGCCAAAGATGAAATGGTTGCGGTAGTGCCCAACAAAGAATCGCTTGAGTTTTGGCTAAAGCGACTGTCTGATCAAGTGGATGGGCAAGTCATTATTCTAGATAACCTGGTGTATATCGCTCCAAAATCCATTGCAGATTCGCTATCGATGGCGTACTGGGAACTCAAGGCTTCGAAGATTCCGGCGGAATGGAACAAAGTCGATACCCCAGGCTTGAGTTGGAGCCATGGAGCAAGTTCAATTGAAGTTTCCAATGCTTTTTGCCAGTTCTTCAAATTCGATAACGCTTGGACATCGAGTGTCGAACATGATCATTGGTCTGAGCACTCGTTTTCAAAAGTGTCTCGACTAGCAGTCGCCACAAGTGTATTGGGCAGCTTTGGAAAGAAGCTCCGCATTGCAGATGGCAAAGCTAGCGTTGTTCCTCTCCTTGTCGAGGGAGACCAGCCGCAATCAGTGTCTTGGACATATACTCCGTCGCAAATGACTCAAATCGGTAGGGAGTATTGGAACAGTTGGAAATCCGAGAACCCAATGGCAACTTTCCAAAAGGAAGGAGATGAGTGGCTGATAAATGCGTCCCCAGAGGCGCACCGTGCATTGGTCCGCCCGCTCATCCCTAAAAAGAAGTGGGTGAAACCGAAATCAAACGTACCTTTGTACTCCCTCAAGCTTCAAGGTAGCCTGGAGAGAATGCTTCCGGAGCTAGCAATGAAACTAAAGCTCGACATCTCACCACTTCCTTTGCCAGAGAAAATTGGCAAACGCGAAGTGATGATCGACGTCAAGGACGCGACCGTCGATGTCATGTTGCGGGAGATAGGCAAGGCTGGGGGGATCGAGTTCCGCAAAACTTCGATGGATCGCTATGAGATTCATATCTCGGAAGAGCCATGAAGACAAAACCGACTAAAGTCAAAGTGGACTGGGACTAGTGTCTCGGCCGTCAATAACTCCTTAGAAAATCCATCCGCTCGGGACAATAGTCCCAAGCTACAGTCAAAACACGACTTTTGTCGTCTGTGTTCGGAACCGCTGTTAGTCGTCTAGACTCGCCAAGGCAAATTGGCTATTTAGAAATCCGGTGTCCACAGTATTCATGGCCTGATATCGGGAACTAAAAAATGACCAACTCGATCAAGCGTATTTCACTCGTTTTGTTGGTTTTGGCAATGGGCTGCCCGCTCGCTTCCACCACTCACGCGGAAGAGTGGAATTGGAACCCATTCGCCAAGAGCGAAAGTAAAAGCAAAAGCAAACCTAGTCCGCTCTATACGAGCACCTCAAGTGCAAACAAGAAGTCTTGGATGCCTGAGTGGAAAATGCCTAGTATGTTCAGCACCAAGAAAACCAACGTAAACTCGTACACGAGAAAAGAACCATCGACGTTCCAAAAAATGTCAAAGTCGACTTCGCAGTGGTTTAGTAAACTGAATCCATTCCCCAAATCCACGGGCTATTCTGCGGAACCCAAAAGGTCATGGTTCGCACCGAAACAAGACAACGAAGTCAAAACGGTAAATGATTTCCTCAGCCAAAAGATGGTTCAATAGCCATCCGCTTTTTGTAGCTTGGGACCATCGTCCCGAGCCCATGGATTTCCCGAGGTGGAACTACTTCGTCTCTTCCATTTCGCGAATGTAGGCGCGTAACCGCTCGAGTTCGTCTTCCGTTCCCTTCAACTTGAGCATGTTCTCCACTCGTTTCTGCAATTCGAACGAGTTCACGGGTTTGGATAGAAAATCGTCGGTCCCCGCTTCGACGGCTCGTTCGATATCACCCAATTCGCTCAAGGCGGTGACCATGAGAATCATGATCCTTGATGTTGTTTTGTCCGACTTTAGTTTTCGGCAAACCTCAAAGCCGTTCAGCTTCGGCATCATCACATCGAGTAAAATTAAGTCAGGCCTGAAGCTCTCGACCTTGTTCAGCGTGTCTTGCCCATCGACTGCGAATGCCGTATCGCACTCGATTCTGGCCAGGAACGCCTCAAGCAATTCGCGGTTCTGAGCGTTATCGTCAGCGATTAATATCTTCGGAAGACTCATATAGAACTTTCCCTTAAACGGCCACGGCTA
>Ga0068877_10002096_pt1 | contig 16270 bp, 15 predicted proteins | sample NOAtaG_FD_66437 | JGI IMG/M metagenome (GOLD analysis project Ga0068877, IMG submission 66437) | Freshwater lake microbial communities from Lake Erie, under a cyanobacterial bloom - NOAA_Erie_Diel6S_1000h metaG | ecosystem: Environmental > Aquatic > Freshwater > Lake | place: USA: Ohio, Lake... | reverse complement strand
TGATCTAACTCATGCGAGTTGGGGGCTTTAAAGCTGTAAACTTTTACACCAAGAGGATTAAAACCCGACATGATGTGTTTCACTGCGCCATCTTTTCCTGCCGCATCCATCGCCTGAAAAATAATTAATACACTGTATTTATTGTGTGCGTATAATTCGTCTTGAATTTCTGCTAAATGCTTTCGACCTTCTTCCAAAAGTTTTTCAGCATCTTTCTTATTCAAGGCTTCTCCTTCGTACTGCGTAGAATAAGATTTTAGTTTGATGTCGGTTTCAGGTTTCACCAACATATCTTTTACATTGATGAGTTTTTCGTTGCTTAGCATAGGTATAAAAATTTAGTGCCGTACAGTAAACAAGTTACGGCACGGCACTCGAATATCACCTGATGAAAGTCAGTTTGGTAATATTACTTTTTACGCATCGCGTAATGCTCTTCTCAAAATTTTTCCTACGTTAGATTTAGGCAATTCTTCTCTAAACTCTATGTATTTTGGGCGCTTGTAATTCACCATATTCTCCTTACAAAAGGCAAATAATTCTTCACTTGTTAAAGAATTATCTTTTTTAATAACAAACAATTTTACCGCTTCTGTAGAATGTTCGTCTGGTACACCTATCGCTGCGGCTTCCAATACCTTCGGGTGCATCGCCACAATGGCTTCCACTTCATTCGGATAAACATTAAAACCGGAAACCAGAATCATGTCTTTCTTTCTGTCAACTATTTTAAAATAACCATCGGCTTCGCGCACGGCTATATCTCCGGTTTTAAACCATCCACCTTCATAAAAAACACCTTGGTTATCTTTCTCCCAATATCCTTTAAAAATTTGTGGACCGCGTGCACATAATTCTCCAGGTTCACCATCCGGTAGCGGATTGCCATTATCATCGGCAATCATAATATCAGTATTAGGAAAAGGAACACCAATATAGCCCGGCCTGTCTTTGCCCGGAATATTAATGGTTAGCATAGGCGATGTTTCGCTAAGTCCATAACCCTGTGTTATATGATGACCCGTTAGTGCCTTCCATTTTTCGCTTACTGCTTCTTGTATGGCCATGCCTCCACCAATCGATGCTTTCAAGTTTGAAAAATCAACTTGATTGATATCCGAATGGTTAGCCAATGCATTGAACAAAGTGTTTACACCAATTAAAATATGAAAAGGTTGGCTTTTCAATGTTTTAATAAAACCCGGAATATCTTTCGGGTTGGTGATGAGCACGCTTTTATAGCCCAACATCATAAACACTAATGCGCCATGCAAAGCGGTAATGTGATACAAAGGCAAAGGAACAATGGCAACCGACTGAGGTGGGAAAACTAATCTTAGCAAACTACTGCTTTGCAATAAGTTTGAAGTTAAGTTTCGATGGGTTAAGCAAGCTCCTTTGGATAAACCTGTCGTGCCTCCTGTATATTGAAGTAGTATCGTATCTTCTTTTTGCGATTTAGCTATTTGATGTGGTGTGTTTCCTTTTAGTGTTTTAGCAAATGGAATGGCGTGAGGTAAGTGATAACTCGGCACCATTTTTTTCACACGCTTCACTACAAAGTTTACCAAGTGTTTCTTTAATCCGCCTAGCAAATCGCCAAGTTCTGTTACAATTACTGTTTCAATTTTGGTTTGACCTATAATTTTTTCGAGGTTGGCCGCGAAATTCGCAATAATCACAATTCCTTTTGCTCCACTATCTTTAAATTGATATTCCATTTCGCGTGGTGTGTACAAAGGGTTTGTGTTCACCACAATTAAACCAGCACGAAGCGCACCAATAAACACAATAGGGTACTGCAAACAATTAGGCATTTGTATAGCTAACCTATCTCCAGGTTTTAAACTGGTTTTTTGCTGAATAAAGCTTGCGAAACGAGCGGATAACGAATCAATTTCTGCGAAAGTTAAAACCTTACCCATGTTTTCGAAGGCAGGTTTAGATCCGTGCGCTTGAAAAGCTTCTTCAAAAATTTGTAATAAAGATTGATAGTGATCCGGATTAATCTCGGTGGGCATTCCGGGCGGGTAATGCGTAAACCATGTTTGTGTGGCCATAGACTCAGGGTAAAGCCACAATTTAATTAATTTTTGGAATAACAATCGTTTGCAAATGCCTTTGTCTGTTATCTTGCTTAAAAGAAAAAAACATGAATTCGAATAACCTGCTCGACTTTGTTAAACTTCGCAATAGCCACGAACCTGAATTTATTCAGGCTGTAGAAGAAGTGGCTTTATCTGTTTTACCGGCATTGGAAAAACATCCGGATTTAAGAAAATTGAAAATCTTAGAAAGAACTACCGAACCCGAAAGATTGATTTCTTTTCGCGTTTCGTGGTTAGATGATAAAGGCGAAGTACACATTAACCGCGGCTATCGCGTGCAAATGAACAGCGCCATCGGGCCATACAAAGGTGGTTTGCGTTTTCATCCTACGGTTAACCAAAGTGTATTAAAGTTTTTAGCCTTCGAACAAATTTTTAAAAACGCTTTAACAGGTGTGCCTATGGGTGGAGGTAAAGGCGGAAGCGATTTCGACCCGAAAGGCAAAAGTGAGAATGAAATCATGAAATTTTGCCAGGCTTTTATGAGCGAGCTATCGCGCCATATAGGCCACCGTTTGGATGTGCCTGCAGGAGATATCGGTGTAGGCGGAAGAGAAATTGGGTATATGTTTGGGGCCTATAAAAAAATTAAGAACGAATTTACCGGAGTATTTACCGGAAAAGGAATAGGTTGGGGTGGAAGTTTAATTAGACCGGAAGCAACAGGCTATGGCTTAATTTATTTTGCAGAAAATATGTTGCAAACCAAAGGGCAGAGCATGAAAGATAAAATCTGTTTAGTATCCGGCTCGGGCAATGTAGCGCAATATGCAATCGAAAAAATTATCCAATTAGGAGGTAAAGCTGTTACAGCTTCCGATTCTAACGGTTACGTATATGATGAAGCCGGATTTACTACCGAAAAACTGTCTTTTTTAATGGATTTAAAAAACAACCGCAGAGGAAGAATAAAAGAATATGCCGATGCTTTTGCCGGAGTAAAATATTTCGAAACAAAGGCAACAGACCATAATCCGTTGTGGAGTATTCCGGCACATTGTGCTTTCCCGTGCGCAACGCAAAACGAATTGAACGAAAAGGATGCTAATAACTTAGTTAAAAATAAAGTTTTGTTAGTGGGTGAAGGCGCCAACATGCCTACCACACCGGAAGGTATAAATGTATTAATCGATAACGGTATAATGTATGCACCGGGTAAAGCTAGCAATGCGGGTGGTGTGGCCACATCTGGTTTAGAAATGACACAAAATTTTATGGGCACCAACTGGACGCGCGAAGAGGTAGATGCAAAACTTCATGCCATTATGAAGAACATTCATGAAACATGTTTAGCAGCTGCTAAAGAATATGGAAAGCCCGGCAACTACATGCACGGAGCTAACATTGCCGGATTTTTAAAAGTAGCCAGAGCCATGCAAGCGCAGGGGGTTATTTAATTTCAATTTAAAAAACATAATTATTTAGATTAAAACAGACAACTATTTAAATCGTTGTCTGTTTACTGAAGCAACATGGTTTTGGTTTGTATGGCCAAACCCTTTTTGATTCAAAAAAAGAACAAAAGAGAAATTAGCTTTTTATTATTCAATCAAGAATATTATTCAATCACTTCTTCTATCTCATCTAATTTTTGTGATGAAAATTTGCCACTGGTAGCAAACACAATTTTACCTTCAGCATCTAAAACAAAAAAGTAAGGCGTATCGCGCTTTTCAAAATCCAATGCTTCTTTGTATGGTTTTAAATCGCCTTTATAAAAAAGTATGTTTGGTAATAATTGTGGATCAACATTTTTTAATGCTTTCTTTTTTGCTGTGCCCGTTGCTGCGGCATTTACACCTGTAAACATGGGTATAAAATATACATGCACATCGTAACCAATGCCTTCTAACAAGCCTCCTGCTTTGCGTACAAACTTATCATATACCGGGTTGAACCAAGTGTTCAATTCATCTTCTGCTTTTTTAGAATAAGCAAGTCCTAATAAAGTATATTTTCCTTTTATGGCTGCGGGTAATTCCACTACTTTATCCTCGGCTGTTTCGGTTGTCATGGCAGGAAAGAAAGTACCAACAACTTGTGCATAAGATGATGAACTTGACATCAAGAATAAGGCAAATAGTAAAATAATGTTTTTCATAGTTTCAGGTGTAAATTAAATTTTTCAGTTCAGGGGAGGTTAACTACAATCTATAAACGAACAAAATCTGCTATACGTGTAATTTATTGTAGCTTAAAAGAAAAACTAAATCTTTAATTTTTAAATTCTGAAAAGAACGTGGTAAACCGTTTACCTTCTGTTTCTAAAGAATAACGTTTAGCTATAATTCCGGCATTATACTGAGCCTGTTGTAATAAGTAGGTGTTATTCAGATAAGGTTTAATTTTTTCCAAAAAGCTTTCGGGTTTTTCTACTGAATAAGTAAATCCACATTGGTTTGCGGTAATTTCTTTGGCAATCCAGCCATTAAAATTGGTTATAATCAGTTTTTCTGCGGCCAATGCGTCCGGATATTTATTGGGCGATCCTGTTTCTAAAACGGGCACTTGCCTGTATGATATATAAACCGCGTGTGCATTTTTTAAAATTTCTACTACACCCGCCCGGTTTGTGGCAGGCAACAATTTTACATTGTGTAAATGTAATTTGTGTATAGTTTCTTGTAGGGTATGTAGCATGGCACCTTCCCCGGCAAGAACAAATTGTATGGGCAAATTTTCTTTAGAACAAAGGCGGGCTACATCTATCAAATAATGTAAACCATTGGCAAAACCTAAAGCACCTGTATAACAAATGGTAAACGGATTTTGTACCGAGAAACGCTGTGGTGTGGGCAATGCCGCTTGTTTAAAAACAGCCAGATCGGTTAAGTTTGGCAACAAGTAAATGGTTTTACCGGGGGCTTTGTTTCGTAACAACGCCAACATCGAATCGGATAAAGCCACCAATGCCGATGCCTGAGCATAAATGAGACTCTCTAAACGATACAACAACCATTTAAGAACAGGATTTTTAACAAAACCTAATTGTATGGGCGCATCGGGCCAAAGATCTCCCGTTTCGAATAGATAAGGAGTTTTACGAAACACTTTAAAATATAAACCGATTAAACCACTCGTAAGCGGGGTAGACATAACATAATGCCCGTCTGCTTTTGGCAACTTGCGCGCATAGGCAATTGCTTGTATACAAAAAAGGCTGTAGGCAATTAAGCGTTTCAAAAACGAAAATTCGTTTTTATACGGAACGGGCAAGTATACTACTGTATATCCATCTGTAAATTCCGTATAAATTTCTTTATGGTTATGGCTGGTAATTACCGTTATCGAAAAACCATTTTGGGCAAGAGATGTTGCCAGATAAAAAGAGCGCAAAGCACCCCCTTTTTCAGGTTTGTGAAAATGCTGATGAAACAATACGATATTCACCCTGCAAATTAACAGGGCAAACCGATTTACACTAAAAGAATTTTTTAGTGTTTTACAGGTGCGTTTTGTGCACGCAGATATCCAATTACAGCAAGCACAGCTTGAGAACTTGGTTGAAGTTGTGCTTCATCCAAAACTTGAGTAGTGGCACATAATTGTTGAAACTGTTGCTGAAGTTCCGGATCGGCCAAGAGAGCCTGGTTAATCTCCCGGGTCTCCTGTTCCGAAGTCTCGTGGTATAGATACCGTATCAGATCGTTCTGGGTAAAAGTTTTTATCATAGGCTCTTTGGGTTTCCATTTTTTTGCGAAGATTTATTAATGCATAGCGCATTCTGCCCAAAGCTGTGTTAATGCTAACCCCTGTGCGGTCTGCAATCTCCTGAAAGCTCATGTGCAAGTAATGCCTCATAATTAATACACGTTTTTGCTCTTTCGGCAATTCTTTTATTAAATCGCGCAGGCGAGCGTGTGTTTCCTGTAATACTTTTATTTCTTCAGTAGAGCTCTCGGCAAACTCTAAAGAATTAAAAACCCGGCTGCCATCTTCTAACACAATTTCTGGATATCTTTTTTGCTTGCGGAACGAGTCGATAGCCAGATTATGTGCTACCCGCCCAATCCAGGCCGAAAACTTTCCTTCATCGTTGTACCGCCCGCTTTTAATTGTGTTTATTGCTTTAATAAAAGTTTCCTGCAACAAATCTTCAGCTTTGTATCGATCCTTTACAATCATGTAAATGGCCGTATACACTCTAGACTTATGCCGATGCAGGAGAATTTCAAAAGCCCCTTCGTTACCATTCTGGTAGCGTGACACCAATTCGCTGTCACTCCATCCTTTGTTTATCATGCGCGTTTGCTTTTAGGTAACGTAGAATTTTGCTCGATAGTGTGGGGTTTTGTTGGTTATTAGTTCGAAAAGGTAAAAACTTTATCAGTTCACACAAAAAATTTTTTGAAAAATCTTGCCTACAAACAATTTTATTGCCCTATTTGAAGCCGATTTCCTGTTTTAAAAAAACCTATGGCTAATAGCAAAAAGCGCATTATTAAAAGTCTGGAAACCCTGACAGACGATTTGAAAGAAATTCTCAAAGACCAATATCCAAACGGATATGAAGGTAGTATTGCCCGCATAACCAACGCTAAAAAAGAATCAATCTTTGTTTTCCCCCTGGAAACAGAAGATGCCACTTATTTAATTAAGGTTCCTGCCGTTAAAAATTCCGAAGGTGAATACGATGTAGAAAAAAGAGAAGAGGAAGACATGCCCGGTGGATCTGCCGATAGTGATGACGACTATGGAAACGATAACGATGATGGCTATGGCAACGATGATGACGATTACGAAGGCGGAGGAAAGCGCGGAGGCAAAGAAGCCAGCTACGATCCGGATTTTGACTAAATACTCAACTAACACCACCCAACAGGTGGTGTTGGTATTTTATATTCAATCTTTTTTCTCTTTTCTAAACTTTTAGCCGGTAAGCCTGCTTTTATAGCTGCATGAAAAACAAAACCCTCGTTCCCCTGGACGACCTCGATCCCAAAGAATTTATCATCATTAAGGGAGCACGCGTAAATAATCTTAAAAACCTTAGCGTTGCCATTCCCAGAAATAAAATGGTGGTAATCACAGGCCTTTCCGGATCAGGAAAATCTTCGCTGGCATTCGATACATTATTTGCCGAAGGGCAACGCATGTATGTAGAAAGCCTGAGTTCATATGCCCGACAGTTTCTGGGCAGAATGGAAAAACCCGAAGTAGATTATATAAAGGGAGTTTCTCCGGCCATTGCAATTGAACAAAAAGTAAACACCCGAAATCCACGCTCTACCGTAGGCACCACAACCGAAATTTACGATTACCTGAAATTACTTTTTGCGCGCATCGGAAAAACCTACTCACCACACAGCGGAAAAGAAGTAAAGCGAGATACGGTTGGTAGTGTGGTAGAAGAATTACTGAAATTTAAAACAGGCACACGAATTCAAATCGCGGCTCCGCTTACAATTAAAAAGGGAAGAAAAGTACAGGAAGAATTTACCCTTCTATTAAGCAAAGGCTTTGCAAGAGTGCTAATAAACAGAGAAGTTGTATTTATCGAAGAATGGCTATCCCAACAAACATCAAAAAAAGCAAAAACCAGAAAAGAAGATACTCAACCTACTATCGAAATACTGATCGACCGCACAACCGTTGAACCCGATAACGAAGATGCCGTTTTTCGTTTAGGCGATTCTGTGCAAACAGCATTTTACGAAGGCGAAGGCATATGCCATGTATATGCAGAAGATGGAAAAAAATTAACCTTTTCAGATAAATTTGAATTAGATGGAATGGCCTTTACCGAACCATCCATAAACTTCTTCAGCTTTAATAATCCTTACGGAGCCTGCCAAACGTGCGAAGGCTTCGGTAAAGTATTGGGAATAGATGAAGACCTGGTAATACCCGACAAATCATTATCGGTTTACGAAGGCGCCATTGCCCCCTGGCGTAGCGAAGCCATGAGCGAATGGCAGAAACCACTGCTCAAAAATGGAATAAAATTCGATTTTCCTATTCATAGGCCTTATAACGAACTAACAAAAAGCCAGCGCGAACTACTGTGGAATGGAAACGAATATTTCGATGGCATCAACAGTTTTTTTTCATACCTCGAATCCAAAACGCATAAAATTCAATACCGCGTTATGCTTTCGCGCTACCGTGGGCGCACAACATGCCCCGATTGTTTAGGCACACGCCTTAGAAAAGATGCACAATACGTAAAAGTTAACAACACCAACATCACCGATCTGGTTTTAATGCCGATAACCGATGCCCTTCAATGGTTTAACAAGTTAAAACTACCACCCTACGAAGAAAAAATTTCGGAGCGCATCATAACCGAGATAAAATCACGGTTATCCTATATGGAGCAAGTTGGCTTAGGATACCTAACCCTTAACCGCGTTACATCAACCCTTTCCGGAGGCGAATACCAACGCATAAAATTAGCAACATCACTAGGCTCTGCCCTGGTAGGTTCCATGTATGTACTAGACGAACCCAGCATTGGCCTACACCCCCGCGATACTGCCCGCATGGTAGACGTGTTAAAATCATTAAGAGATATTGGCAACACCGTTATTATTGTAGAACACGAAGAAGAAATTATGCGCGCAGCCGATCAAATTATTGATATCGGACCAAACGCAGGTACCCACGGAGGCGAACTTGTCTTTCAGGGTGTAATAACCGATAATTTAACTAAAGCAAACTCGCACACCATCCGCTACCTTACCGGAGAAGACACCATCGCTGTTCCGGCCAAAAGAAGAAAATGGAAAGATGCTATCACCATACAAGGCGCACGCGAAAACAACCTGAAAAATCTAACGGTAAGTTTTCCTTTACACATTTTAACAGTTGTAACGGGCGTAAGCGGATCCGGAAAATCTACCTTGGTCACTAAAATATTATACCCAACCGTTGGCAGATTAAGCGGATCGGTAGCAGAAACACCCGGTAAATACGATAAACTAACCGGTGAGGCAAACCGAATAACTCAAGTAGAATTTGTAGACCAAAACCCAATCGGTAAATCATCGCGCTCTAATCCGGTTAGTTATGTAAAAGCGTACGATGCCATACGTAACCTATGGGCCGATCAGCCTCTGGCAAAACAAAGAAATTATAAACCTTCGCATTTTTCGTTTAATGTAGAAGGAGGCCGCTGCGAAACCTGCCAGGGCGAAGGAGAAATAAAGGTAGAAATGCAATTTATGGCCGACATCTATCTTACGTGCGAAACCTGCAACGGAAAAAGATTTAAACAAGAAGTGCTGGAAATAGAAGTAAATGGAAAAAACATTTCGGATGTATTAAACCTAACAGTAGAAGAATCCCTCGCATTTTTTAAAGACAAGAAAACCATTTACGAAAAAATTCTTCCGCTTTATGAAGTTGGGTTAGGCTATGTTAAACTTGGGCAGTCGTCTAACTCCTTAAGTGGAGGAGAAGCACAACGCGTAAAACTCGCATCCTTTCTCGGAAGAAACGCCCCCGAAGGCCACATCCTGTTTATTTTTGATGAGCCCACAACCGGCTTACACTTTCATGATATTTCAAAACTGTTAAAAGCAATACATGCATTAGTAGATGCCGGGCACAGTGTGGTGGTTATCGAACACAACCTCGAAATAATTAAATGTGCCGATTGGGTTATAGACCTGGGCCCTGAAGGCGGAGAAAAAAACGGAGGGCAACTTGTATTTGCCGGTACCCCCGAAGACCTCGCCAAATCTGGCAAAGGATATACAGCAAAATTTCTTGAAGAGAAGCTAAAAGAGAAATAGCAATTAGAATGAAATAAAAAGTACATAGCCTCAGTTTGAGATTAACGAAAGTAATTTACCTAATTCCCTACTGTTACTATTACCTCGATTATTTTTTAATCGAGAAAGTCAATCGATATTTTTAAATCTCAGTCAATAAACGAAAACAGGCCATCAAAAAATTGTTTAATTTCATTAACCTTAAATAAACACAAACATGGTTTAAGGCAAATTACTTTAACATTTGCATTGTATATTTGAATATGGAGACACTAAGTATTGATATAGTAAACCCGAAGGCAAAGAAAATTATTAAAGATTTGGCAGATCTTAATCTTATTCATATTCGGAACAATAATCCGATAAAATCTTTTGAGAACCTGCTTGATAAACTTAGAGCTAAAGAAAAAGGTGTTTTACTGAATGACATAACAAAGGAGGTTGAATTAGTTAGGTCTAAAAGGTATGGCAAAAAAAACCGATAGGGTTATAGTTGACACAAATATTTGGATTAGCTTTTTAATAACAAAAGACCTTAAAGCATTAGAATTAAAAGTAAAAACCAAAAAAATAAAATTTGTATTCAGTCATGAGTTGCTTGAAGAGTTTATATCAGTAGTTAAAAGACCAAAATTCAAAAAATATTTTTCTAATGAGGATATTGCGTAAGTAATAGACCTATTTGATGTGTATGGCGAAATAACGTATGTAGAAAGCAGAATTAAACTATGCAGAGACCCTAAAGACGATTTTTTACTCTCATTAGCAAAGGACTCAAAAGCTGATTATTTAATTACTGGAGATTACGATCTATTGGAGTTGAAGGAAATTGGGAAAACAAAAATTCTGACAATTGCTGAATTCTTAAAAAAAGTAAATAGCCGCAATCCTTAAGCTATTTTACCACTCCTTAAATTAAACTATACCACCATACCAAAACACACCTAAAAAGCAATCTAAATAGATATCTCCATTTCTAAACTTTACAAGTAAATCTCCGATACGCTAAACCAACAACCATTACAAACCCCGATAACCGTAAGCATATTTTCCCCTCAATTCTTTACCTTTGGCCCGAATTAAAAATCATCAATAGCCTAGTTTTATGAGAAAGAAAATCGTTGCCGGCAACTGGAAAATGAACAAAACATTTGAAGAAGCAAAAGCATTAACAGCCGAGTTAAGCGGCATGATTCAAGCCGAAGTACACACCCATACAGAAGTAATAATTTGTACCCCATTTCCGTATTTGCCTACACTACAACAAATGGTAGGCAATGGAAAAATTAAAACAGGTGCACAAAATTGCAGCGAACAGGCTAGCGGAGCTTACACAGGAGAAGTAAGCGCCCCCATGCTAAAGTCTATAGACATTCCGTATGTTATTATTGGCCACAGCGAGCGCAGGCAATATTTTAACGAAAGCTATACGCAGTTGGCAAAAAAAACAGACATAGCACTGGCTAATGGCTTAACACCCATTTTTTGCTGTGGCGAACCCTTAGCTGTGCGCGAAAATAACCAACACGAAAATTTAGTGCGCGAGCAAATAGAAGCAAGTTTGTTTCACCTAAGCGCTGCAGATATAGCAAAAGTTGTAATAGCATACGAACCCGTGTGGGCCATTGGCACAGGCAAAACAGCCAGCGCACAACAGGCGCAAGATATGCACGAAGTAATACGCAAACACCTAGCGCAAAAATATGGCGAAGCCGTAGCCAACGCCATCAGCATTTTATACGGAGGTAGTGTAAATGCAGGTAATGCCGCAGAACTTTTTGCCTGCCCCGATGTAGACGGTGGTTTGGTAGGCGGTGCCTCCTTAAAATCGCGCGAGTTTACCGATATAGTAAAAGCCATGAAAGCGAACTAAAGTAGCTTGCCATCTCTCAAGAATTAACCTTAATTTCGCGCACTAAACAATTAGAACATGCTATCCATTATTTTACAAGCTCAACAACAAGGAAACGCCTACATGCAATTTGTTTTCTTCGGAGCCATCATCCTGGTATTTTATTTCTTCATGATTCGCCCGCAACAGAAAAAAGCAAAAGAAGCAAAGAAATTTCAAGACGAAATTACAAAAGGAGATTATGTAATTACGATTGGCGGAGCGCATGGTCGTATTGCTGAAATTGATGACGACACTTTCGTTTTAGAAGTAGAAAAAGGTGGCCGCATTCGGTTTTCTAAAACAGCGATTAACATGGAAGCCAGCAAAGCAGCGCAAGGCAAAAATAAATGAGTGTATTACAATCGATAGGAAACTTACTTCGATTTAACAAAAGAAACTGGAAGGCTGTAGTTTTGTGCCTGTTGGCCTCTACAGTCTTCTGGTTTTTTAATGCCCTTAACAAAACCTACACCACCACTCTTACTTTCCCGATCGAGTGGCAATACAATACCGATAATTTTATTCCGGTTGAGCCACTGCCCCAAACAGTAAAAATCAATGTAACCGGAATTGGCTGGAGTATCCTTCGCCACAACTTCGGTGTTAAATCTCCGGCTTTGGTTATTCCTTTAGAAAGACCCAACGAAGTAAAAAAAATTGTTGGCAGCACGTTGCCGGCATGGCTAACACCACAGCTAAACGATTTGCAAATAAAATATGTAGTGAACGACACCTTGTTTGTAAGCATAGAACCTATACAAGGTAAATTTGTAAAACTTATCATCGATCCCAAACAACTTAATTTTAGATCGGGTTATGGCATTAGTAGCACAGCATCCATTGTACCGGATTGTGTTTTTGTACAAGGTCCTGCTTCGTGGATTGCATCCATCAAAAACAAATATGTAGTAACCACCAACAACAAAAAAATAGATGAGAATGTAGAATCGGTTTGGCCCATACAATGGCCACACGAAAGCGTAACGTCAGAACCTGCCCGCGTACAAGTTTCTTTTCAAGTACAAAAGTTGGTACTCGTTAAAGATTCGGTTAAACTTTCTTTAGTTAATGTGCCAAAAGGTAAAAAACCAGCCCTCCCTTCAAGCTATATTCACTTCGAATTTCTCATGCCAGAGTCTTTACATGCCAGCCATTATAATCATCAGCAAATTAAAGCAGGTATCGATCTCTCTAATCTATCACCTGGTCGTGTAACGCTTGCGCCACACATCACCGGATTACCGCCCTTTAGTACGGTAACTGCCGTTGATAGTGTTCAGCTTCAATGGTAAACCAAAACAGGTTAACTTCAACCAAAATACCAATAACGTGCAAACGCAACCTTTGCAAATAGGAATTACCGGAGGCATAGGTGTGGGCAAAAGTATAGTGTGTAAAATTTTTGAAACACTGGGTGTACCCATATACGATGCCGACAGCCGAGCGAAAGCCATTATGACCACCGATGGAATACTCGTAGAGCAGATAAAAAAAGAATTCGGAAATTTGGCCTACCATACAGATGGTGCGCTAAACAGAACCTACTTAGCAGAAACAGTTTTTTCCAATGCCGAACAACTCGCAAAGTTAAATGCTATGGTGCATCCTCGGGTAGGTATAGATTACCGGCAATGGTACCTGGCGCAGCAAGCTCCTTACGTTATGCGCGAAGCCGCTTTGCTGTACGAATCGGGCGCCTACGCAACATGCAACAAAGTAATTGTTGTAACCGCACCGATAGAATTGCGCATAAACCGTGTGCTAGTGCGCGATGCACACCGCACACGCAAGCAAGTAGAAGAAATAATAGCTAAACAATTACCCGAAGAAAATAAAATAGGACGAGCCGATTACATTATTAACAACGATGATACAAGCCCACTTTTGCCACAAGTGCTATACCTGCATCAGCAACTATTAAACTTGAATACACTGCACCACCATGAATAAAAAAATTATCACTACGCTAAGTATTGTAATCATTATTTTTCTGTTAGCCTTACCAAAACTCGGTTGGTTCTCAAATAAAAATAAAACCACCAACACCACAACCAAAGGCCCGGCTGCACTGGCAGTATCATCCATCATCATCACACCCGATAAATTCGATAACAAACTTGTTTTAACCGGAGCCGTGCAAGCCAACGAAACAGTAGAGTTAAAACCCGAAGCTGCAGGTAAAATAGAAAAGATATTTTTTCAGGAAGGAAAAAAAGTTAACAAAGGAGAATTACTCGTGCAGATTAATGACGATGAAATTCGCGCACAACTAGAAAAAGAAAAATACAATAAGAAATTAAACGAAGACAACGAATTTCGCCAACGCAAACTCCTCGAGAAAGACGCCATCAGCCAGGAAGAGTACGACAACGCCCTAAACCGTTTAAATACCAACACGGCCGACATACGCTTGCTTGAGGCTCGCCTGGAAAACACACGCATTGTAGCACCCTTTCAGGGCACAATAGGGCTGCGCTATGTTAGCGATGGTGCCTACGTAACACCCGCATCGGCCATTGCAACGTTGTATAATTTAAGTCCGGCCAAAATAGAATTTTCGGTACCGGCACGGTATTCCACACAAGTGCGCACAGGCCAGAAAATTTATTTTAAGGTAGAAAACGATACCCGCACCTTTACCGGTCAGGTATACGCAGTAGAACCACAAATAGATGCCAGCACACGTACCTTACGCATGCGCGCTGTTGCCGCCAACCCCGAAGGTATATTAATGCCGGGGCAATTCGTAAAAGTAGAACTGATACTCGAAACAAAAACAAACGCAATACTTGTTCCTACCGAAGCCGTAATACCCGAAATGAATGGACATAAAGTGTTCATCAAAAAAAATGGAAAAGCAAAAGAAGTAAAAGTAACCACAGGTATACGCACCGATAAAGCCCTCGAAATAACCGAAGGGTTAACCCCGGGCGATACGCTGTTAACAACCGGCATGCTTCAGTTAAAAGAAGGCATGGCCGTAACAATACAAACAAATAAGCAATAGAGACGAAAGCAATACAGAAATGGCAAGCTTATCAAACATTAGTATTAAAAGACCGGTACTCGCCATCGTGATGTCGCTGGTTATTATTTTATTCGGCATCATTGGTTTTACCTTTTTGGGTATACGCGAGTTTCCCAGCGTAGATCCTCCGGTAATCACCGTGCAAACATCGTATATAGGCGCCAATGCCGATGTTATCGAAGCACAAATAACCGAACCACTCGAAGAAGCCATCAACGGTATTGCCGGTATCCGAACCATCACCTCCGTATCGCGCGAAGGACGAAGCAACATCACAGTAGAGTTTGATTTAGGCGTAGACTTAGAAGCAGCCGCCAACGATGTGCGAAACAAAGTTTCCGGAGCCTTAAACAGATTGCCACAAGATGTAGACCCGCCCGTTATAGAAAAAGCAGATGCCGATTCAAGCCCGATTATTTTTCTTACCGTGCGCAGCGACAAACGCGATCCGCTCGAACTCTCGCGCATTGCCGAAATACTTTTTAAAGAAAGAATACAAACCATACCAGGCGTAAGCTCCGTGCAACTCTGGGGGCAAAAACGATACTCCATGCGTTTATGGATGGACCCCATAAAACTCGCTTCGTTTAAACTTGCGCCATCCGATGTGTTGCAAGCCGTAAACAGAGAAAATGTAGAACTACCCAGCGGCCGCGTAGAAGGCCAAAACACCGAACTAACCGTGCGCACAATGGGTAGGTTAAATACAGTAGACGATTTCAACAACCTCATTATAAAAGAAGACGGCAACCAGATCGTGCGCTTTCAGGATATAGGCTATGCACAACTATACCCCGAAAACGACAGAACAATTTTAAGAAGAGATGGCGTACCCGGTGTAGCCGTTGCCATTGTAGCACAACCGGGCGCAAACAACATCGATATCTCAGAAAGGCTCTATAAAAAACTCGATCAAATAAAAAGAGATTTACCCGAAGATGTTACCTACCAGATGAGTTTCGACTCCACACAATACATCCGCGCCTCTATTTTAGAAGTAGAAGAAACCATCATCATTGCATTCTGCCTCGTACTATCCATCATCTTTATTTTCTTGCGCGATTGGCGCACAACAATTATACCCGTAGTTACTATACCTATATCGTTAATAGGCGCATTCTTTGTAATGTACATATTAGGCTTTTCCATTAATGTATTAACACTCTTAGGTATTGTATTAGCCATCGGTTTAGTAGTGGATGATGCCATTGTGGTATTAGAAAACATCTACGTAAAAATAGAAGAAGGCGAAGATCCCGAAGAAGCAGCCAAAAAAGGATCAACAGAAATATACTTCGCAGTAATTTCTACTACAGTTTCTGTTGTGGCTGTATTCTTACCCGTAATATTTTTACAAGGGTTAACCGGCCGGTTGTTCCGCGAGTTTGGTTTAGTAGTAGCCAGCAGCGTGGCCATCTCGGCTTTTGTTTCGCTAACGCTCACACCCATGATGAGCGCAAAGCTGCTCAAACGAAGAGAAGAACACAATTGGCTATACAGAAAAACCGAACCCTTCTTCGAAGCA
>Ga0068877_10002094_pt1 | contig 16272 bp, 16 predicted proteins | sample NOAtaG_FD_66437 | JGI IMG/M metagenome (GOLD analysis project Ga0068877, IMG submission 66437) | Freshwater lake microbial communities from Lake Erie, under a cyanobacterial bloom - NOAA_Erie_Diel6S_1000h metaG | ecosystem: Environmental > Aquatic > Freshwater > Lake | place: USA: Ohio, Lake... | reverse complement strand
TTTCCCCTTTAATGATGCTCCCCAAACAAATCACGGCATCTAAAGATTGAGATTCAATCAACAACTGTGCGCCGTGCGCCAACTCAAAACTTCCCGGAACCCAAACAACATGGATATTTTTTTTGGCCACCCCTCCTTTCTTCAACGCTTGCAATGCACCTTTCAATAAGTTCTCGGTGATATCCTGATTCCATTCGGACACCACGATCCCAAAAGAGAAATGCCCTGCTGAGGGCATTTCTTCATTGATTCCTTTCGATAAATTCTTCGTTGCCATTATTTTGACATGCTTTCTAAATATGCCTTCGCTTTCAACGCATCGCCATATTCCGGACTTCTACGATAATTCTCTACGATTTCAGACAACAAGGCAATGGCTTTGGTGTTATCTTGTCGCTCCATCTGTACACGAGCCGCTTTAAGATAATACAGAGGGGCGAGGGCATCCTGAGAAGCAGAAGCTTGGGCCTTTCTTGCCGCCTTTTCCAAATATTCCGCGGCATCATCCAATTGATTCAACTCTACATACATATCTCCCGCGTTTCCTATCGCCTGAACTCCCACAGCATTGTCACTCAAATTGACTTCCAAAAATAAATCCAATGCCCCTTGATAATCTCCTTTTTCTCTTTTGGCACAGGCCGCATAATAAGTAGCCTTCTCAGCCGCCAATGTTCCGCTGAATTGCTCCATCAACTCCAATGCGCCAATTCCCTCATCGTTTCCATCTAGCACCCAATTCACGCTATCCATTTGGGCCCAAGATTCCACTCTCCAAAGTGCCTCATTCGCATCACGATTTCTGGGATCTGCATAGGCAAACTTGTACACTAACCAACCTGCGATTACCAGTCCCAGGCCACCCAAAACCAGATTGATATTTTTCTTATTGCGCTCATACATGGCGTTAAAGCCCTCCAATGAAAAGTCCATGTTCGCGCTTTTTGTAGAATTCAAATTTTCTGACATGTGTTTAAATTTCGAGGGCCGAAAATAATACAAATTGTTCAATCTTTGCAAAATATATGTCATCATCCGCTCATTTTCCATTTCACGGGCTCAGAATGTATCAATTCAAGAAGCACCTTGAACTCAGTTTGGACATGGGGGCTCAATTCAATTGCTGGTTAGGATCCAATGGCAGCGGTAAAACCAATGCAATGGATGCCATTCATTATCTATGCCTTACCAAGAGTTTTTTTCATCACACCGATGCTTTGTCCATTCATCATGATTGTGCGGAGGCGAGTATCAGAGGTTGGGGCGTGGCGGGAGATTATCCGTTTGAAATTTTAGTACAGCTCAAAAGAGGAGGAAAAAAGGTGGTGAAATACAATGAGAAGGAATGGGAACGGCTTGCCGATCACATTGGCAAACATCCTGCAGTGATGATTGCGCCGCAAGATGGAGTGCTCATCACAGAAGGCAGTGAAGAACGCAGAAAGTGGATGGACAGCATGATCAGTCAAGTAGATAAAGATTATTTACATTCACTGATACGCTATCACCACTTACTCACACAGCGCAACGCTTTGCTCAAACAAAAAGGCAAAAGTGTTGCTACCGAAGAATTGGAATCCTATGATTGGATGATGAAACAACCCGCTGAGGAAATTCATTCCAAACGAGAAGAATGGATCCATGCCCTTTCCGTTTATTTTGCAAAAATATTGCAGACCATTTCCAGCCAGCAAGACATCGGAGAACTCACTTTTCAGCACGATTTCCACGGCGACTTCATAGTCCAACGCGCAGACCATTTATCCAAAGACATCGCTTTAGAACGCACTACTACTGGGCCTCACAAAGATGATATTGACTTTTTACTGAACGGATATAGTCTTAAAAAACATGGCTCTCAAGGACAAATCAAATCCTATTTATTGGCACTAAAATTAGCCCAATACCAGATGATGGAAAGGCGTGGCGTGCAATCCCCCATCTTGATGGTAGATGATATATACGACCGATTAGACGCTCAACGCGTGCAGCATTTACTGCTTTGGCTGAAAGACAATATCCAGGGACAAGTGATCATCACGGACACCGATGTGTCGAGAGTACCCTTGCACCTGCAATCCTTGGGGATTGAACCTACAATCATCACCTTTTAGACATGGCCAAAGACCACAACAACCAACCCATTGGCAAGCTCATAGAAGAATGGCTCAACAGAAAAGGCTTGACCAAAAAATTCAAGCAGCTGGACATCATTGAAATCTATCATGATGTAGTAGGTCCATTCATTTCCAAACGCACCACCAGCGCGGAAGTTCACGGAAAAACACTGCGGGTGAAAATCGATAGCGGTGTGATCAAAAATGAAATGATGATGGGGAGAACTGTTTTGATGCAACAAATCAACCAAAAGGCGGGTCTTGATGTGATAGAAAGCATTGAAATTTGGTAATGTTGAGGATATTTTATCATTAACATTGCAAGGCAAGAGAAATTATGAAATCATTTTTTACCCTTTGGTCTCCCAAAAAAGTAGTGTTCACCTTTTTAATGGGAATGGCTTTTATCCTTACGATCGCCTGGCAAATCAACGACCACGCTCGCCCTTACCATCACACAGAAGGTGAGATTGTCAAAATGCTCAACGGTAACCTCCCGATTTATGACAATGGAATTTTTGTAGGATCCGGCAGGTGCGCGGGTTGTCATGGTATTGATCCAGTAGGTTTTGCCAATGTCACCGCAGAAGGTGAGATGGTCAATCCCACTGAAAATTGGCGCGGAACGATGATGGCCAATTCCGCCAAAGATCCTTTCTGGAGAGCCAAAGTTTCTCACGAAACCAGCGTCAACCCCGGGCACGCTCAAGATCTTGTCAATAAATGTACTTCATGCCATGCCCCCATTGGCCTTTATACCAATATCATCAGCGGCAATCCCAACTACGACATTTCCCAATTGCCCACCGACTCCATGGCGCGCGATGGGGTGAACTGCAGCGCTTGTCATCAACAACGCATGGACAATTTGGGACAAGAGTTTAGCGGAAGTCTGCATTTTCATACCGATACGATTTGGGGTCCTTACGTCAGCGAGGAGATGGACTTTCCCATTTTCTATCAAGCCATGCAAAGCTTTGTGGGGTACACACCTGTGGGGGATCATAAGTTTAAAAAATCAGAATTGTGTGCTGCTTGCCATACCCTTTCCACTCATACCGCAGATCTGGATGGCAATTACACGGGAGATACTTTTATCGAGCAAGCCACTTATCATGAATGGCTGAATTCCTCCTACAAAACTTCCAATGATCCCAATGTACACAAGGAATGCCAGGGTTGCCACATGCCTAGCTTGGAGGAGCCCATTGTGATTGCTTCTGGCTATTCTTTTCTACCCGGTCGAGCGCCTTATGGTCAGCATTATCTGGTAGGTGGGAATACTTTTATGTTGGAACTGCTCAAAAACAATATCACCCCTCTCGACCTCACCGCCAACGCCACGCATTTCAATACTGTGATCGCGCGTACCAACTATCAATTGCAACATGAAACCGCTAATGTGTTGCTAGTAGAAGATAACATCGATGCGGATACAGCGCGTTTCACCGTTAAAATCACCAATTTGGCGGGACACAAATTCCCCAGTGGATACCCGGCCCGCAGAGCCTTCATCGAGTTTGTTGTCACCAATGACAACGGCGAAGAGGTATTCCGCTCAGGGGGTGTGGACAATGATTATCGTGTCATCGGAGAAAACCTAGATTTCGAGCCACATTACAATGTCATCCGTGATCCCAACCAAGTGCAGATTTATGAAATGGTGATGGGAGATGTCAATAATAATGTGACCACTGTGTTGGAAAGGGCCAAAACCTATCTTAAAGACAATCGATTGGTTCCCCTCGGATTTTCTACGAGCGTAGGCGGATTGTATGACACCACGCAAATCGTAGGGGTATTCAATGATCCCGATTTTAATCACATCAATGGCATTGAAGGTTCAGGAACGGATGAGGTACATTACCACATTCCAGTAAACGGATGGAACGGCAATTTCCATGTAACCGCTCGTTTGCTCTATCAAACCGCTCCACCCAAGTACATGGATGAGATGTTTGCTTATGACACGCCTGAAATCAATACCTTCCGCAGCATGTATGACGCCCAAGGCCCCGCACCTTTTGAAATTTCTCTGAACGAGTCCAATTTTAGCGTCGTTGGCATTGGAGAAAGAAAAAATACTTTCAACATCTTCCCCAACCCTTCTTGGGACGGACGGGTGAATATCCAAATGGATCAATACATGCCGGCTTACTTTGACTTATATGACAACAACGGCAAGCGTGTTCAAAAAGGATATTTATCGGCGGTAAATAACATGCTTCAACTCCCCAATGAAAAGGGAACCTATTTATTGGTGATCCAAGAAGGAAAGAATAAAAAATTGGTAAAATTGGTGCGGAAATAATCCTCCCCATTGCCCCTGCTGACTATCTTAGCGGCATGCAAAAAATCCTGATTGCCAACCGCGGCGAAATCGCTTTGCGGATCATGAAATCCGCCAAAGAGATGGGCATTACCACCGTGGCCGTGTATAGTGAAGTAGATAGAAACGCCCCTTTTGTGCAATATGCAGACGAGTCGTATTGCATTGGCCCCGCCCCTTCCAATCAATCTTATTTAAGGGGAGAGGCCATCATAGAATTAGCATTAAAAATCGGGGTGGATGGCATTCATCCTGGCTATGGATTTCTATCGGAAAATGCCGATTTTGCCAGAAAAGTAAAAGCTGCGGGCATCACTTTCATTGGTCCTTCTCCAGAGAGCATCGAGGTGATGGGCTCTAAGCTGGCCGCCAAAGCAGCCGCAAGAAAATACCAAATTCCCATGGTGCCCGGAACGGAAGACGCCATCGATGACTTGGAACAAGCCAAGCGCATAGCGTTGGAAGTGGGATTGCCCATTTTGATCAAGGCCTCTGCCGGTGGCGGTGGCAAGGGCATGCGCATCGTGGAGAAAATTGAAGAAATAGAAGAGCAAATGGCAAGGGCCATCTCCGAAGCGCAGAATGCTTTCGGTGACGGTTCTGTCTTCATTGAGCGCTATGTAGCCGGTCCCAGACACATTGAAGTACAAGTGCTCGCCGACACGCATGGCAATATTGTACATTTATTTGAACGCGAATGTAGCATCCAACGCCGACACCAGAAGGTGGTAGAGGAAGCACCCAGTGCCGTTTTGACACCTGAGTTGAGAGCTGCCATGGGAAAGAGTGCGGTAGATGTGGCCAAGAGCTGTGATTACATCGGAGCTGGCACGGTTGAATTTTTAGTGGACGAAAATCGCAATTACTTTTTCTTAGAAATGAATACCCGCTTGCAGGTAGAACATCCCGTGACGGAGATGATCACCGGCATCGACTTGGTGAAAGAACAGATCAAAGTTGCGCGTGGAGAGCGATTGTCCTTTACACAAGAGGATTTGGCGATCAATGGACATGCGCTGGAAGTACGCGTGTATGCGGAAGATCCGCAAAATAATTTCTTGCCAGACATTGGTACTTTAAAAACTTACATTCGCCCCAGTGGTCCCGGCGTTAGAGTGGATGATGGTTTTGAGGAGGGAATGGAGATTCCGATTTACTATGATCCCATGATTGCCAAGCTGATTGTCCACGCTCCTACCCGACAAGCCGCGATTGATAAAATGACACGCGCTATTCAGGATTATCACATCACGGGCATCAAAACCACCCTTCCCTTTTGCTCCTGGGCCATCAACCAGCCCGCCTTTACCTCCGGGGATTTTGACACCCATTTTGTAAAAAAATACTACACGCCAGAAGTGTTGGATCATTTTGATGAAGAAGAAGCACAAATAGCCGCCATGCTCGCCGCGATGATGATAGAAGAAGGAAAAAATGCCATGCAACCCATAGCTCCATTGAGCAACTTAGGAGCTTGGAAAAGAAGATATAAAAACTAACATCGATATGAAAAAAGGAATCCTTTTGTTGTCATTTTTGACAACCGCCATTTTGGCCAATGCACAGTACAAAGTAGTGACCTTGGTAGAATCCATCCTACCGGGCGGAATGGGACGCTCACGCATGATAGAAGCCACTTCAGAGGCCGACTACAACGCATTTACAACTGCCCGCACAGACGGTAAAGACTCCAAGCAAGGCGATATTGACCGAGGCGAGATCAAGATTGATGGATTCAGAGAGACCAAGATGTTGAACTTCTTCAGCATGGTGGGGATCAATTTTCAGAACATTGCCTCCAATGACGCCATCATCATGTCTAAGTTGAATGAGATGGATGCGCAAGGCTATGATTTGGCCTTTGTCACCAGCGGCGTAGAGAGTGACGCGGGTAAAGAAGATGGTCAAGGGATTTTCATTACGCGTTTGTATTTTAAGAAGAGGAAGTGATATTAGCGTTTTGTCGAAATTTCTCCTACCCTCCAAAAACATAACCTATACTCAGGCCCGCACGGACAAAGTAACCCACGTACGGTTTGAAAGATTCATTGGGTCGATACTCATACGGATTGCTCAAATTGACGCGTTGATCCCCCGTATTATAGACGGGACCAAAATAGGCATCTAGGGCTATCTTTTCTTTGAAAATCCTTTGATACCCCAAATTCAAGCCTACACCAAAAGTATTCAAATAGCGCGTGACATACTGATTGACAAAAATGGTATTGCCGATTCCATCATACCAATAATTGTAAAGCCAAGCATCGGTTCGCATCCATTGATAACGCAGAAAGCTAGCCAAATAAAATCCTTGTGGTGCGGGTGACTTCGACATGTAATAACGATGTTCCAATGTGGCAGCAAATCGGTACAGATAAGAGGCATTGGTAATCGCATCGGACTGATCGGTGTATAAAATCCCTAAAGAAAATGAATGGGAGGAATGATGCGCTCGCTCTAAATGGAATTGAAAAGTTCGCACCGCGGGTGAAACCAAATCAACCTTGGCCAAATACCGCGGCTTCATCTTGAGTGATTTCAAGGAATCACTCACCATAGCCTGTGCATATGCACACTGGCTGGCCAATAAGATGCAGAAAATTGCGAATAAGTGGCGCATAAAGTTGATAATTTATATGTTGTGATGAAACGAATTTCCTCGCAATTTAGCAAAAAATTGAAGTATGTCTAAAAAGTTCAGTATCCTCTATCTCAGTCTCACCCCCGCCATTTTTGGATTGAGTTGGTTCATCTCGCACAAACTCCACCTCACCTACATGCAGTCCTCTGGTGTGGGCCAGCAGCCAGAACGATCTTTGCTGTATGCTTCCGTTTTTACCGCGCTCTATGTAGCCGCTTTCATCGTGATCAGAGATTTATATCCTTCGCCAAAAAAAGATTGATTTTTTTTCACTTTGTAAATTGGTTACAAACCAGCCACTCAATATTTGTAAAATTTAAAAATCTAACGCAATGTCAGAAGTCAACAAAGAAAAATTAAAGGCCTTACAAATGGCCATGGATAAATTAGAAAAAACATATGGCAAAGGAGCTGTGATGAAACTCGGCGATGATGCCGTTGAGGCGATGGAAGTCATCCCCAGTGGTTCGGTTGGATTGGACAGTGCCTTGGGCATTGGAGGATATCCCAAAGGTCGTATCATTGAGATCTATGGGCCTGAATCTTCTGGTAAAACCACTTTGGCCATTCATGCCATCGCGGAATCGCAAAAGCAAGGTGGCATATGTGCCATCATTGATGCAGAACACGCATTTGATAAATTCTATGCGGAAGCACTAGGAGTGGACACCGAGAATTTATTGATCTCCCAACCCGACAATGGGGAACAAGCTCTTGAAATTGCCGATAATCTGATTCGCTCTGGAGCGATTGACTTGATTGTCATCGACTCCGTAGCAGCTCTTACCCCTCGTTCTGAAATTGAGGGAGAAATGGGTGACTCCAATGTAGGTGTTCAAGCTCGATTGATGTCCAAGGCATTGAGAAAACTCACGGCCTCTATCAGCAAGACCAAGTGCTGCTGCATTTTCATCAACCAATTGCGTGAGAAAATTGGCGTGATGTTCGGCAATCCAGAAACCACCACGGGAGGTAATGCATTGAAATTTTATGCCTCTGTGCGTTTGGACATTCGCCGTTCTCAACAAATCAAAGACGGAGAAAATGCAGTCGGTAATCGCACCAAGGTGAAGGTGGTAAAAAACAAAGTGGCTCCCCCCTTCCGTCAAGCGGAATTTGATATCATGTATGGTCAGGGTATTTCCTTGTTAGGAGAAATCATTGATTTGGGAGTGGATCACAATGTCATCAAGAAAAGCGGAAGTTGGTTTAGCTACGGCGATACCAAATTGGGCCAAGGAAGAGACGCTGTAAAGCAATTGTTGGAAGACAATCCAGAGCTCAAAGAAGAGATTGAAGCCAAAGTGCGTGCGGCCATCGCTACGGCCAAAGCCAATGCGTAAACAACAAAGGCCATCGGACCTTTGATTTCATAAAACCAAAAGGGCTGTCGAATACGACAGCCCTTTTATGTTATTCCGAAATTTATTTTCGTTCCAAAATTGTAATAGCTTACAACGACGCCATTCTGGATTTCAACTCGGAGTCAATCACATCCAAGAAATCTTCTGTGTACATGTAATGCTCGGGTTGAACTTTATCACCATGAATACACACTGCTAAGTCCTTGGTCATCTTGCCCGCTTCCACCACATCCACACATACTTTCTCAAGGGTTTCTGCGAAACGAACCAACTCTGCATTGCCGTCCAATTTTCCTCTGAACGCCAATCCTTGTGTCCATGCGAAAATGGAAGCAATGGGGTTAGTAGAAGTTTTCTTTCCTTGTTGGTGCTGACGATAATGGCGCGTAACCGTTCCATGAGCCGCCTCGGCTTCCATGGTCTTTCCATCCGGTGTGATCAAAGCAGAAGTCATCAGACCCAATGATCCAAATCCTTGCGCAACAATATCGGATTGAACATCTCCATCGTAATTTTTACAAGCCCATACAAATCCACCTTCGCTTTTCAAGCAAAACGCCACCATATCATCGATCAATCGGTGCTCATAGGTGATCCCCGCTGTTTCGAACTTCTCTTTGTACTCGTTTTCAAAAACCTCCTGAAAGATGTCTTTGAAACGACCATCGTATGCTTTTAAAATGGTGTTTTTGGAAGAGAAATACAAATTCCAATTGCGCATCAAAGCTTGATTAAAGCATGAACGGGCAAACCCATAAATACTTTCATCGGTATTGTACATCGCTAATCCTACCCCATCACCTTCATACTGATATACCTCCCATGACTTCACCTCACCTCCATCTTCTGGAGTAAAGGTCATGGTTAATTTTCCCTTACCCTTGATCACCGTATCGGTAGCTCGGTATTGATCACCAAAGGCATGACGACCAATATTGATCGGCTTGGTCCATCCAGGAACTAATCGCGGAACATTGGAGCAGATAATGGGCTCGCGGAAAACAGTTCCACCCACAATATTGCGGATGGTGCCGTTGGGCGATTTCCACATTTTTTTCAATCCAAATTCTTTGACGCGCGCCTCGTCTGGAGTGATGGTAGCGCACTTCACCGCGACATTGTATTTGAGGGTAGCTTCCGCTGCCTCAATGGTCACTCTGTCATCGGTGGCATCGCGATTTTCCATACCCAAATCAAAATATTGAATATCCAATTCGAGATAAGGGAAAATCAATTTTTCCTTGATGTGTTTCCAAATGATTCGGGTCATTTCATCCCCATCCATTTCCACGATGGGATTGGCCACTTTGATTTTACTCATATTGCTGGTTTTGAGTGTTGATTCAATTAGGCTAATTCACGTCCTGCGAAGAAGAAAGCGCCTTCAATGGCTGCATTCTCGTCGGAGTCAGAACCGTGTACCGCATTGGCGGCAATACTGGTAGCAAACATCGCGCGGATGGTTCCGGGTTCTGCCTTGCTAGGATCAGTTGCTCCAATCAGTTTTCTAAAATTTTCTACTGCATTGTCCTTCTCTAAAATGGCAGCCACTATCGGTCCGCTGCTCATATACTCGCACAACTCACCATAAAAGGGTCTTTCGGAGTGAACAGCATAGAATTTTTGAGCATCTTCTTTGCTCAATTGGGTCCACTTCATGGCCTTGATGCTGAATCCAGACTCAATGATTTTGTCGATGATCTTTCCGGTGTTGCCAGCTGCAGTAGCATCAGGCTTGATCATAGTAAACGTTCTTTTTGACATCTTAATGAATTTAATTAGAGCGGCTAAATTACGAAGACATTACCTTTGTGAAAAATCATTTTGCAATGAATCAAGAGATTATGACAAGCGCCAAGGCCATGGAGTTAGAAAATCAATATGGCGCACACAATTATCATCCCCTGCCTGTTGTTTTGGACAAGGGAGAAGGAGTGTATGTTTGGGATGTTGAAGGCAAGCGGTATTTGGACTTTTTATCCGCTTATTCCGCCGTCAATCAAGGGCATTGTCATCCGCGGATTATCTCCACTTTTATTGAACAATCCAAAAAATTGACCCTCACCTCTCGGGCATTTTACAATAGCAAATTGGGGGAATACGAACAATACATCACCTCTTTCTTTGGTTATGACAAAGTATTGCCCATGAACACTGGGGTAGAGGGCGGCGAAACAGCCGTGAAACTAGCGCGAAAATGGGGCTATACCGTTAAAGGCATTCCCGATAACCAAGCGCAAATGGTATTTGTAGATGGCAACTTTTGGGGACGTACTTTGGCGGCCATTAGCTCAAGCAATGATCCGAGTAGTTACGCAGGTTTTGGTCCGTACATGTCGGGATATTTGAGGATTCCCTACAATGATTTGTCGGCGTTGGAAAATGTATTCAAAGAGAACCCCAACATCGCGGGATTTATGTTCGAACCCATTCAGGGTGAGGCCGGAGTTGTGGTGCCGCATGAGGGTTATTTGAAGGGGGTAAGAGATTTGTGTACGAAGTATAATGTGTTAATGATTGCGGATGAGGTACAGACCGGTTTGGCGCGCACGGGCAAGATGTTGGCATGCGATCATGAAAATGTGAAACCCGATATTTTAGTGCTAGGCAAAGCGCTCTCCGGCGGTACGATGCCCGTGAGTGCAGTGTTGTGCAATGATGCAATCATGATGACCATCAAACCCGGTGAGCATGGCTCAACTTATGGTGGAAACCCATTGGCTTGCGCCGTGGCCATGGAAGCATTACAGGTTTTGAAAGACGAGAAAATGGCAGAGAATGCGGAGAAATTAGGCATTCAATTCAGAGCTGCTTTGGAAGAGCTACAATCAAAAACAGATAAAATTGTACTGGTAAGGGGCAAAGGATTATTGAACGCCGTTGTCATCAATGACAACGAAGATTCGCATGCCGCTTGGGATATTTGCGTAAAAATGGCCGAAATGGGATTGTTGGCTAAACCTACTCATGGAAATATCATCCGATTTGCGCCACCATTATGTATCACGGAGGATGAAATTAAAACTGCTTTGGACATCATTTCAACAGCCATTTTAGAAAATTGATTTTACCGTAGATGCTTAACTAAAAAACATTTAACCGCGAGCTACTGGATGATAGCAGCGGCGTAACGATCCCAACTCATATTTTGGGTAGATGATTTCACATTCTCTCGCGGTATGGGTTGTTCAATGAATCTTTCCATCACCCTGGCCATATCGTCAATGTCTTCATCCTTGGCTAAATATCCGTTGAATCCATCTTGAATGGTCTCCGGAAAGTGCCCCACGGCAGTGGCCAATAATGGCAGGGAAAAATTATAGGACAATGACTCGATTCCACTCGGGGTGGCCGTGCGATAAAACAACACCACCGCATCACTCACCTGGAAATACAAATGCACCTCCTCATTTCCAATAAAACGATTGACCACATAGCAATCTTTTTGCAAACCCAACTTTTCTATCCATTCCAAAGGCTGGTCCTCTCGCTCGTCGTCTTTTTTATTCAACACTATTTTTTTGGCCCAACCAAAAATCCATTGCTTCCAGCGCGTGCTCCACTTGTTCTGATCCAAAGTATTCCAAAATGACTCCCCTGCGATGACTAAGCTGACATCGTCTCTTTTGGCTCTCAACTTCGCGAAAGCTTGAATAGCCCTGTCCAATCCCTTATATCTTCTGATAAAACCAAAAAATAAAAACACGTGTTGTTTCAATCCCCATTGTTCCTTCAACGCTTGAATATCCAATGAGGCATCCGGTTTAAACAAATCATAAATAGGGTGATACAATTTGATGACGGTATTCTTGCCTCTGTCACCGGTTTCTGTATAATGAAAAGATTTTTTGGGGAAAATCTCCGTCAATTCTTCACAAGTTTTTTTGGCATGCAAAATCACCGTATGCGCATGCTGCAATGCTTTCTTCGTAAAATATCGATCGATGCTAGAATGCTCTTTTTGTTGAACAAAATGTACATCAAAAATTACTTCCACTCCAGTTTGCCTTCCGAGCCATTTTGCAATAAAAGACAACGGCAAACCTTGCAGCGCGATGCTCCATTGGATGATCACCTTACTCGCTCCTAGATCTTGAATCAGCCTCACTGTCTCTTTCCAAGTGCTTGGACGATTGTAATTGGTAACATAATGCACTTTTACTTGACTGCCCGCTAGTAAATCTGCTTTGCTGCTTTTATCTACAAACTCTCTTGGAATGATCGCGGGGTATTGTTGCGTCCAAGAAACGATGTGCACATCGCAATCTCCTCTTCTATCCAAGGCCAACGCCAAGGAGGTGTTGTAATTTTGAATACCCCCTTTGAATCGCGGTCCAGGACCAAAACATACCACTACGGGTTTACTCATACCGACAGTTGTTTCAATGCAGCATCATACACCCGACGCATGCCCTCCTCAATGGAAATTTTTGCCTTCCACCCCAATCGCTCTTCAACAAAACTCATATCACAATATCTCGAATGCACTCCAACGGGCTTGTCCAACAACGGTTGTATGGTGGGCTTGTATCCAGCAAATGAGCAAAACACTTCGATGATTTCTCGGAAAGAAGTTAGTTTCCCCATGCCAATATTGATGGCTGTTCCATCATGAATGTGATCCATAGCCAAAAGAATACAATCAATCACATCTTGGATATGCACGAAATCCCTGCCTTGATGTCCAGACCCCCAAACTTCAAAAGGATCTTCCTTCTTTGCCGCTCTCGCCGCAATGGCAGGCACGGGATAGGTCAAATCTTGATCCTCCCCATATCCGCTGAAAGGTCGAATACAGGTGACTTTCAAACCATAATGTTTGGCTGCGATGTGCGCCAAAAATTCACCCGTCAACTTACTCCAACCGTAGGTCATATCCGGTTGACCCATTCGCTTGAAGTCAATATCACTTTCTTTCAAGGCAATAGCTCCCCCCTCCGTTTGTAAATCTACTGGATAAGCGGCAGAGGAACTTGGATACAAAAGGCGCTCTGGCTTGTAATTCACTGCCCAATAAAACATCTCTGCATCAATGGCCAAATCCAAGGCCACCACCATGGGATCACCATCAATCTTGGCCCTTCCACCAACAATGGCAGCAAAATGAAAAACATCTGCGATGCGATCCATTTCCCATGGATAAGTTTCAGAAAAGTACTGATCATTCTCCATCAGCTTCCTCATCACCTTCAAAGCATCTTGATGGATGAACAAGGCGCGGTTGTCATAAATAGCAAAATCATCACCACTATGACTTTTGGGCAAAGACATCCAAGTATCTGGATGAGTGCCTACTGAAAGATTATCTATAAAAATAACTTGGGTATTAGCATGGCTCAGCAATCGTTTCACCATATTTCTTCCTACGAATCCGCAGCCGCCCGTCACTAAATGTGTTTTCTTTATCATCATTGCACGGCCAAATTACGAAAAAAAAGAGTGCTATATTTCATTAATTTAGCCCCATGGCCAGTGATTTTTTCGAGCAAGTGTGGGCAATTGTGCAGTTGATTCCTACAGGGAGAGTAACCACCTATGGAGCGATTGCCAAGGCACTCGGCAGCCCCGGTGCCAGTCGGACTGTAGGATATGCCATGAATGCCTGTGACAAATCACTTCCTGCCCACAGGGTAGTCAACCGAAAGGGTATGCTCACAGGAAAGGCGCATTTTGATCCGCCCTCCGCCATGGAAACGCGGTTGACCGCTGAGGGAATAGTGGTGAGTCAAGATCAAATTCAAAACTTTGATCAACACTTTTGGGATCCTGGAAGGGAGTGGCAATCAATGTAAATCCAAATGGTGATAACGAGCCAACGCGGGGAGCTTTAATAGCCGCCAACATACATAGGCAATCATTCCACCCATCCACCAACCCATCAGAATATCCGTGGGGAAATGGACTCCCAAGTACACGCGAGAATATCCTACCAACACGATCCATACACACAAGAGCATTGTCCAAACTTTTTTTACGGGTCGCAAAATCAACAAGAAAAACAATGCTACCGCCATGGAGTTAGCGGCATGACTCGAATAAAATCCGAACCTCCCTCCTTTGTAAAAATTTCCATTTTCCTCTTTGACCAAATGAAGATGCTCCATCACTTCAGGAGTGTAAGTGGGTCGCTCTCGCTGCACCCATGGCTTGAAGACACTCGAAGCCAATTGATCCGAAATCGTCACTATTACCAGCATACAAAGCAAGACCAACAGAACACGCAAGCCCCATCTTTTGAGCATGGCGAAAGTCATCAGTAGATACAATGGTAGGAATGTCCACTTGCCACTGATCCACCACATCACTTGATCTAACCATTCAGCATGATGACCATTGATCCAATATAAAATCTCAATTTCCATCTCCGGAATGATGGAACATTTTTTCCATTAGATGTTGATAGGTCTCTTGTATTTTTTTTCTTTTCAATTTCAAGGTTGGCGTAATCTCACCGCGCTCGATGGAAAAAGGATCTTTTACAATGGAAAATGCCTTTACTTGTTCCCATTTTCCAAATCGTTGATTGATCTTATGAATATCACTCCAGATGATTTCCTGAATGCTCGCGTGTTTCAACCACTCCCCTTCTGCGTCTTTATCAATCTTGAATTTCTCCGCTAAAGCGCCTAAAGCCACTCGATCCGGAACCACCAAGGCGCCTGCAAATTTTTGTCCTTCTCCCACTACCATGCATTGCTCAATGTACAGTGATTCTTTTAAAGCATTCTCTATCACCTGAGGGGCTACGTACTTGCCGCCACTCGTCTTGAACATTTCCTTTTTGCGATCGGTGATCACCAAAAAGCCATCTTGAAAAATTCCAATATCTCCCGTATGAAACCATCCGTCCTTGATCACCTCCGCAGTGAGCTCTGGCTGCTTATAATAACCCATCATCACATTGGGACCTTTCACCACGATCTCACCATCTTCCATCAATTTCACTTCCACTCCAGCCACCAATTTTCCGACACTGCCTACCCGCAACATTCCGCTGTCACGTAAAGTATTCACTGAGACCACTGGTGATGTTTCTGTCAAGCCGTAACCCTCCAACACGGTCATTCCTGCCGCATTGAAAAATCGAGCCAGCCTTGGTTGTAAAGCAGCGCTACCGCTGGCAATGGCACGAATATCGGTTAATCCCAAAGCCGCCTTGACTTTTGAAAACACCAACTTTCGAGCAATGGCCAATTTCATGTGATATATCCCGGACTTGCCTTCTGCTTCCCACTCATTGGCCCAGTTGAGCGCCCATTGGAACAACACTTTCTTGATTCCCGTATTGCTCAAACCTTTTTGCACAATGCCGTCAAATACTTTTTCCAACAAACGCGGTACTGCGCTGAAAATCTGTGGTTTTACTTCATTCAAATCATCCTTAATGGCCTCCATGTTGGTCATATATACACTGATGCATTTGTGGAAAAACAAATAATGCAACATGCGCTCATAGATATGACATACTGGAAGAAAACTCAATCCTTTGGAAACACCCGCTTCCAAATGAGGAAGACGGGGTTCACTGGCTAATACCGTAGATACAATATTGCGATGACTGAGCATCACTCCTTTGGGCAATCCCGTCGTGCCTGAAGTATAAATAATAGTAGCCAAATCTTCCGCTTGAACCTTGGATTTTCTTTGCTCGAATTCAGAACGAAATTGATCATCTGTTGACATCAAATCACGCCAGAAAGAAATGCCCTCATTTTTCTCAAAACAAAAAACAGGTGGCTGAGCGTTCAGTTTTGATTGGATAGACGCCACTTTTTTGGCTAAACCTAAATCAGATACAAAAACCATTTTAGACTCAGAGTG
>Ga0068877_10002090_pt1 | contig 16294 bp, 11 predicted proteins | sample NOAtaG_FD_66437 | JGI IMG/M metagenome (GOLD analysis project Ga0068877, IMG submission 66437) | Freshwater lake microbial communities from Lake Erie, under a cyanobacterial bloom - NOAA_Erie_Diel6S_1000h metaG | ecosystem: Environmental > Aquatic > Freshwater > Lake | place: USA: Ohio, Lake... | reverse complement strand
AGGCCACTTCCACGCCTACTACGACAACTACTGCTACTTGCCGCTGTATGTCTTCGCCGGCCAGGACCTGCTGGCTTGCGTGCTGCGCCCGAGCGACCGGGACCCGGCCAGCGTCGTCAGCGCGCTGCTCAAGCGGCTGCTGGTGGCGCTGCGCAGGGCCTGGCCCAGGACGAAGATCATCGTGCGTGCGGACTCGGGTTTTTGCCGCCCTCGCGTGCTGCAGCGCCTGGAGCGCTGGGGCGTGAGCTACATCATCGGGCTGCAGAAGAACTCGCGGCTGCAGCAGGAAGTCGAGCTGGCTGAACTCGCACTGGCGGAGCAGTTCGTGGCCAGGCAGACCAAGCAGCGCATGTTCGGAGAGTTCGAGTACGCAGCCGGCACCTGGGACAAGCCGCGCCGCGTCATAGCGCGGCTGGAGCAGGGCCCGCAAGGCGCCAACCCGCGCTTCATCGTCACAGATCTCAAGGGCTCGCCCAAGGCGTTATACGAGCGCCGGTACTGCGCACGCGGGGAGGCCGAGAACCGGATCAAGGAAGCGCAGTTGGACCTGTTCGGGCGGCGCGCGAGCTGCCACCGCTTCCAGGCCAACCAGCTTCGGCTGCTGCTGGCCGCACTGGCCTACACCTTGATGATCAACCTGCGCCGGCTGGCCCTGAAGGGCACCGAGCTTGCGCAGGCCTGCACGGCCACGATCCGCATCAGGCTGCTGAAGATCGGCGCAGCCGTGGTGCGCAACACGCGCCGCGTGCGAGTGCTGCTGGCGTCGGCGCACCCGATGAAGCATGTCTTCATCACTGCGGCGCGCGCGCTCAGCCCGTAGAAATCCATCCAGTGCCTGGCCGGCGCGATGACAACAAAACGGCCCGCATCCCAAGCCGGGGAAGGGGCAAATACGGCCATGCTCGCCCCGTCGCCTGCACCCTGCGCAGCAATCGCCTCATTACTGCGCCCGTGGGCTCAAAAAGCCTGCAGATCGGCGTCGCAAACGCATCCAGTACAACGCTCATGAAATATCCGGGTTAGCGGTGTACTGCAGCTCGATCGCTGGTGCATGACGAAACGGAAGGAGGACGAAGGCCCTCTGTTCACTTGCCACCCCGGCTGCCAAGCTGCGTGGGTTCCTGGCAACGCCGGGGGCGCTGAAGCCGCTGTCGCAACGGGCTTCCACTAGCATGCCAGCAGGCTGAGCCGCTCGAAACGACACATGCCCGCAGCCCCCACCGTCTTCATCAGCCACAGTCAGGTCGACCGTGAGACCGCCCTGGCGCTGGCCGAGGCGCTACGTCACGCCGGCCTGGCCACGTTCGTGGACGTCGAGAACCTGCGCAGCGGCGACGGCTGGCTCGATGGCTTGCAGGCCAGCCTGGCCGACTGCAGTGCCTTCGTGGTGCTGGTGGGCAGCCAGGGCATCCAGCGCTGGGTGGGTGCCGAGGTGTGCGTGGCTCTCAGCCGGCACCTCATGCCGCACGGCGACGCGCCGCGGCTACCGATCCACCCTGTGTTGCTGGGCAGCACCTTGCCCGACGCGCTGCCGCCCTTCCTGGCGCTGTTCCAGGCCACGCGCTGGGACGGGCAGGCCGATCCCCCGGCCGCGCTGATCGAGGCGCTCAAGGCCGGCCTGCAGCCGCTGGGCGAGCGTCCGCGTTTCGAGGGCTGCCCCTTTCTGGGCCTGGCCACCTTCCAGCAGCAGCACGCCGAACTGTTTTTCGGCCGGCGGGCCGATACGCTGAAAGCGCTGGCCGACCTGGGTGACCAAGATCAACGCCCGCGTGAGCAACTGGCCGGCGGGTTGGCCACCGGCTACCGGCGCTGGCTGCAGATTGAAGGGGCCAGCGGCTCGGGCAAGTCTTCGCTCGTGCGCGCCGGCCTTCTGCCACTGGTGGAACGCGGTGCGTTGTGGCCGCGTACCGGCCTTGCGCAGTGGCAAGTGATCGGCCCCCTGATGCCGGGCCGTCGGCCGCTGGAGCGGCTGGCCGAGGCGGTGGAGCTGGCGCTGCAGCCCGACACCGGCCGCCGCGACATCGCCGCCCGCCGAGCGCAGTTCATGGCCGACCCCCGGGCACTGACGCTGCACTTGCGCGGGCTGAAGGCCGTCGACACCGGCTGGCTGCTGGTGATCGACCAGTTCGAGGAGCTGGTTACCCTGGCCGATGAGGCCGAGCGCGCGGCCTTCGACGCCGCACTGGCCGAGGCGGTGGCCGACGCGGATGCGCCGCTCTTCCTCGTGAGCACCGTGCGCTCGGACTTTCTCGATCCCATCGTTGAGTTGCTGCCGGGACTGGCGGCGCTATACGAAACCCTCTGCGAACGCCGGTTGCTGCTCCCGATCTCGCGGGAGGGGCTGCGCGAAGTTATCGAGATGCCCGCACGCCTGGCCGGCCTGGATGTCAGCGAAGTCACCACCGCGATGCTGCGGGACGCCGAAGGCGAACCCGGCGCGCTCCCGCTGGTGGAGAACGCATTGCGCATGCTCTGGCAGCAGCGCAGCGGCGCCAAGTTGAGTGGCGAGCTGTACCGCCAGCAAGGCGGCCTGGCCGGCCTGCTGAGCCAAGCTGCCGATACGCTGCTTGCGCGCGTGGCTGCCGATGTGCGCCATGGCTTCGGCCGCGGGCACGACAAGGCGGCGCTGGAACTGTTGCTGGCGCTGGTGAAGTACGACCCCGGGGGTCGCCACACGCGGCGCCGCATCAGCCGTGAAGAGGCGGTCCAGGCGGCAGGCAACGGCAACGTGCAAGTGGGCGAGCGGGTGCTGGCGTGGCTGTCGGGCCAGCGCGACCTCGATCGACCCAGCGATGCCGCGGGCGAGGCATTGCGCCTGGTGGTGGTGGACAAGGAAGGGCCACAGAAAGGCGGCGCCAGGCATGTGGACCTGATCCACGAAACCCTGGTGCGTTCCCGTCGCGGGGCAAAGGACGAGCGGGTGCCCTACTGGAAGACACTGGCAGAGTACGTGGAGGCCCACCGCGACCGCGACATCCTGCGGCAGAAGCTGGCCATCGATGTCCAGCCCTGGCTGAAGGCACGCCCCTGGGCGCGCTGGTGGCATATGGCCAGCCTCGGCCAGGCCAGGGCCTACCGGCGCCTGCGTCTGCACAAGCGCAGCGCAGAAGGCCGCTTCGTGGCGGCCAGCCTGCGCTGGCGTGCCAGTGCCGCTGTTGCAATGCTGGCTGTCATCGGCGTGCTGGGCGAATCGGTGGTCTGGGCCATGGCCAACAAGCTGCCCCTTTCGTATGTCTTCATCCAACCCTTATGGATGCTAGGCTGGACACCGGTGCCTGAGACTGTGCCCATCGATGCCCCGGAAGGAGGGCGCTACACGATGGGCTGTCTTGCTGGGCGCGACGACAAGTCGGGCTCAGACTGCAAGGGTTTGTCCGCGCCAATCGAAGTTGATTTGCCTCTGGTCTGCGACATGGGCAAGTACGAAGTGACCTTTCTCCAGTACGACCGGTTTCTATGGGCTACTCGCGGAAGGGGGTACTCTGGAAATGTCTACCTTTCAGACGCGAATTGGGGTCGACTGTCGCGGCCGGTGATCAACGCTAGCTGGGACGACGCTCAAGCGTATGTGGCGTGGTTGCGTGAGCGCGACCCGGGCGTTGGCTGGCGGCTACCGCGCAGTGTGGAGTGGGAGTACGCCGCCCGAGGCAGAAACAACGGGCTATACCCGTGGGGCGATGATGCACCCGTTGGCAAGGCCAATTTTGCCAAACTAGGGCCCGGAAAGACCATGCCGGTGGGGAGCTACCAGGCCCACGGTGGGCTGCACGACATGGCCGGCAACGTTCTTGAGTGGGTCGAGGACAAGGCGAGCGAGGCTGACAGATCCCGGCGCGCTCCCCGATTGCTGCGTGGCGGCTCGTGGGACAGGGGACCCGAGGGTCTGCGCGTGGCCAGCCGCAGCGCTCTCCCGTCAGACAAGGCCGAGCCATTCACGGGCTTCCGCGTCTGTCGTGGACATCTTGCAATTGCCGAAGCCACTGCGCAGTCGAGTTCTCACTTGCCAAGCCGTTGAGTCCTGTGCGCCATTGTCATCAGGGATTCGCAAAGCGGGCCTAAGCGAGAGCATCTCGCGACGCTGAAACGTGCAGCCCTCGGTATCTTGCCCGATGATGTGCGCCACGGCCTGCGCGCGATACAGCCCCTGCTCCAGCCGCGCGAGCCAGTCGGGGTCGCCCTTGGGGACGCTGGATTCGTCGCGCCACGGGTCGGCGCCTGGGTCGCGCAATGCGGCCTCCACGCGTTCGGCCCAGGTGTGGGCCCGACCGCCGCGCGGGTAGCTGATGAAGACACGCAGGCCCGTCAGCGGAAGGGGTGGATGGGAGGCGCTCACGTGTCAGTGTCGGCAGGCAGGTTCAGCCGCGGAGCCTGCACGGACGGCGATAGCTGTACAGGCCTCATCGTCCCAGTATTCCTTTGAGCGTCAATTCGACGGCCCGGCGAGGGTTGCTGGTGGTCATCAACTCGATCAACTCGGGCTTGGGCAGCCGGGTGCCAAGGCGCCCCAGATTGCGCCGCACCGCGCTCAACTGGCGCTTCAGCCGGGCGAAGCGCCCATCGGTCAGCTCAGACGCAGGTAAGCGGGCCTTTTTGCCGGCCGCATTGAGCGGCTGCAGCCCCTCCACCGTGGCCAAGTGCCACTCGGCCGAAAGTTCGTCGTGCACCGTTCCTGCTGGCCCCAACAGGCTCTTCGCCAGCACCTCTGCCGCCCCCCCGAAACCACCCAGGATGTAGAGGGGTACCCCATGTTCCAAGGCAAGGCTCGCTTCCTCCAGAACCCCAGGCATGAAGCCCTCGTAACGCGCAAGCTTGCCCCCCAGGACAACTCGGGCCCGTAGCGCCGGCACGTGGCTCACGCGCGGCAGGCCGTCGGTCTGGATCGTCACGCCTGTGGTGGCCAAGCGCCGCATGGCGCTGAGGGTTCGGCTCCTGTTGAGCAGAAGCTGTGGCAAGGTCTTGTCATTGGCTCCGTCCGGCAATATCAAGGAAGGCTTGATGTCCGCCATGGCCTGGGTCACGCGGATGATGTGGCAACAGTGGATCCACTCCGCTTCCGTCTTGGGGGAGATGTCCAGGTAGTCCGGCCATGCCGAGTGATTGATCAGCTTGCCCAGTAGCGGCCCTTCGTCCGTGCCGGCCAGCGTTTGCTCTTGCCGCTCGGCATTGATCAGGTCGAGCAGCTTGTAGGTGAAATTGTCATCACCGAGCTTCCAGTTGCCGCCATAGGCCACGCTGGCCCCATGGCTCAGAAGCGGTCGCGCCAGCCGGGTCAGCAGCTCACGCAGATGCTCCAAGCCCATGCCTCGGGCCAGAGCGTGATCGGATTGAAACGAAATCGAGAAACCCACCACGTGGCTTGCCAGCAGGGTGGAGCTCTTCTTGGACGGAGCGAAGGTCGAGTTCATGCCTTACCCCTGCACGTCATCGAAGCTGTCGAAAGTGGCCAGCGGAAAGAGGTTCTCCAGCAGACTGAGCTCCAGCCCCGAGAGACCGCGCCCGGGGTAGTACACCTGCACCTCCTTTTCGAGGTTGCGCAGGGCTGGAATCTGCAGCAGCGTCACCACGTCAGGCAGCCAGTTCAGCACCACGCTTCCAGGCCCAGCGGGCAAGGCCCGGCCCAGGGCAGCGTGATAGTTGGCCAGAAGGGCATCGCGCAGAAGGCTGGTGACGATCTGCTCGTCCATGCCGTCGGCACCTTCGTCCCAGCGCATCATGGGTGCGTTGCCCAGTTCCGGGATGTTGCGCGTGCGTATGCCGGGCTGCAGGGCGTCGACCACCATCACTGGGTGCAGTCGCCAGTGTTCGACGCCGTTCAGCTCAAGCCACTTGCGTGGCCGTCGAAACATCGCCAACTCCCTTCGGCACCAGGGGCGCTCGAAGTACGCGGCGCTGCGCACCACGATCATGGCCGCGGTGCGGCTGGACTCCAGCTTGTCGTCGAGCGTCTTGGCGAAGAGCGCGCCAAAGGCGATGTCGTTCTCGTCGTAGAACGCAGCGAGCTGCGTCTGGCTGTAGATGTAGTCGCGCAGGCCTCGCGCCGGGGTGGTGCCGTCGGTCTTGGCATGACTGAGGAAGACCGAGATCTTTGTGGCCCCAGGCTCACTGGCCTGATCCAGATCAGCCATGAAGTGGGCGTACAGCGCTTCTGTCAATTGCTTGAGCAAAGAGCGTTCCGTCTGGGAAGACACGTCACCGGTTGCCTCATCAGGTTGTGCCGGGGCACCAGCGGGAAGCCCCGTGGGCCGCAGGAAGTTCAGCTGCGCCAGCTCAGGCGGGATGTTGTAGGCCGTGGGGTCCAGCGCCACGGGCACGAAGAAGGGCTTGCGTGAGGAGCCTTTGCCTGCGTCGGCCAACTCGGCCAGCCAGTAGCGCCAACGTGGGTCGGCCACCATGTGGGCGTCGATGAGGGGGATGACGACCTGCGAGTCCACAAGCCGCCGGCTCGGCATGACGGAGCCCGTGGGACCGTGTGCGCGCCGTTCAAAGGGCAGTGGCAAAGGAAGATGCCCCGCCGGCGCGCCAGGTGCCGGCGAGGAGCGGTACATCACTTCGGGGCCGAGCCCGTACCCTGGGCGCAACCACTTGTAGATGGCGGTTGCGAGCGAAGCGCCGATCGTGCAGGCTGGATGCCACAGCACATAGACCTCGGGAATCTGGACGCGGGAGTCGGCCATCAAGAATCTCCGTGAACAGCGCGGTCAGCGTGAGAGGGTTTGGTACAGGCTGTCGGCCCAGGCTACCAGCTCATCAGGCGCCTGGCCCGACGCGAAGAAGTGCGGTGCGAAGAGATCTGCGCCCACGTGATCACCCAGGGCGCGGTAGGCCTCCCACTGCGCTTCGCTGTACAGCTGCTGGGCCGTGCTGTCGTGCGGAAAGCTGGGGTTCTGGTTGCGGTAGGCCTTCAGGTACTCCGACTCGTTCCCCGTCATCGAGAGTTTGGCGTAGACCAAGGTTCCTTCGCCCTCGGGGTACATGATGCGGCAGGTGATGAAGTGCGCTGCGCTGTGGCCCGATGAGTCCAGCCGCAGATCACTCAGATCCAGCTGGATCTCGATGTTGAAGTCGATCTTGGCCAGACGCACGAGGTTGAGCAGGCCGCCGAACGAATGCCTAGGATCGCACTCGCCGTCAATGGCAACGATGGTGCGGCAGCGCCTGCGGAGCAGTTCGTAGACCGCCAGGTTTTCGAAGTGCCCACCATCTGACACATTGAGCAGGGCCTGGCGGTGGTGCATGGACCCGAACAACTCCTGCAGGAAGTAGTTCGACACCGGGCGCCTGCGCCACTGCCCCGGTTGGCGAAGCCAGTACCCGAGCCGGATGTTCAGCATCGCGAGCAGCATGGTGAACCGACGATCGGTGAGCTGCCCCATGTTGGGCGCTGCCGCAGCCCCTGAGATGGCCATGGCGGTGCCCAGGTCCAGGTTCGGGTCTGACTTCTCCCACTCCGCCGTGGAGTGCCAGCCCGAAAGCGAAGAGCCACAGTGGTGGCGCGAGAAGACGAAGTTGACGCTTCCCCGGCCACGCAGGGCAGGATCGTCACTGCCCGGGCAGTTGAGCGCTGCGTTGATCAGGTGGATGGGGCCTGTGTCGGTGGTGGCCGAGAGCTTCAAGTCGCTATTGGATGCAATGGGCGCTTGAGGGGAAACGCCGGGGGCGACCAGGTAAGTGCGCGCCAAGCGCGAGCGGTAGTAGCCGTGGGGAGATGCCGCGTTGAGGTCAACCAAAAAGTTGCCGGCTGCGATCAACACGATGACTGCGGCCAACTGCACCCAAGGGCCGGTGCTGATGGCAAAGCTGGAGCCCAAGACGTCGCTGCAGACATAGAACAGTGCCACAAACAGCAGCGGACCAGTGGCTCTCAGCAAACCGTCAACCACCGCCGCCAGCGCGCCTTGAGGCTTCAGGCGTAACCTGACCAGGCCCAAGGCAGGAATCAAAAGCACGGCCGCCACTGCCCACTTCCAAGCCTCGCCCGCCACCATCGACCTGCCTGCTGGCAGCCACAGCAAGAGCAGCAAGAAGCCCAGCATCAGCAGCAGCGATCCGCCCAAGGAGGATGAGAGCCTCGGCGTGCGCAGCCGCCGGAGCCCCGCGGTGTACGCCAGTGCAAACCCAACGCCCAAGGCAAGCATGGCCCACGAAGCCGCCACGCGCCACTGCGTGGCCAGAGGCCAGTGCAAGTACACCCAAGCCAAGAGCATCACCCACGGCAACACCAGCAGCAGTGTGACCAGCACGCCATGCGTCAAGAGGAAGAGAATCTCAGCGAAGGACCGAATGCCACCTTCCACCAAGTACTTGCTGTGGTTGCGCAGGTGTCGAACGGCTGCGGACTCCGCGTCGCCGGGCCCTCCGAAGGGTGCCTGCGCAGGGGCAAGGCCGGCATGCGCCGTGTTGCTGCTGAGCGCAGCCGTGATGAATGAACCGATGTAGCCGCCACCTGAAACAGTCGACAGGTAGTCGAACTGCCGCAGATACCCACGCCTCGCCAGTTGCTGGACAACGCCGAGCGCGAACGTACTGGATCGAATGCCACCTCCTGAGATGGCAAGGCCAGTGAGGTCATGTATCGCCCCCGTCGATTCACCACCCTCACCCGGCGAAGACTCTGCGTTTTCGCGCCGCCGCTTGATGACCTGTGCCCGCTCGGCGGCATTGAGCTGTGCCGCCTCACTGGCGGAGACACCGCCGGTCTCGGGTTGGCCAGAGATACCGCCAGCCAATCGCCCGGTGGCCTGTGCGGCAGCCGCGGGCAACTTCATCGACAGAGGCTGCGTTACTGGGGGCTCGCCCTCAGGAGGGACAGCGAGCACAGCCAGCTGATCTGCAACGCCGCGAAGTCGCAGCTGAAGCTGACGAAGCTCGTTGCGAAACAGGTAGCGCTGGTCAGCGCTACCAAGCCGCCCCGCTTGTGCATGTGCGTGCCAGCGTGCCGTGAACGGGCGAATGTGCGCATTCAGGGCAGTCAGCATCAACTCGCTGGTCTTGGGGCTGGTCGGGCACTGCGCCATGAGCTGTCGCGTCTGCTTGAAAAACGCGACCAAGCTGTCGAGTGCGGCTTGCTCCACGCCCGCGCGCAAATGTAGTTCCTGCGTGGTGATGCGGGTACGCAACTCGACCAGCAGTGGCCAGGCAAGCTTGGACTCGTCGGTCATTCGGTGCCCTCTCAGTGATCGGATGCTAGGGGCCATGTCAGACGGCGCATCGACTGCGCGGATGAGCAGAAACCCTATGCGCGCACCGTTGAGACTCGAGCTGCCGACCTTCCGGTGGATGCGGAAGCTGAATCGGCCGTCGGCTAAATGAGCGGATGCGCAATAGAAGGGCCTAGCAGAGCACGGCCAGCCCTCCGAAATCTACAGAACTAGGGATGCGAGCAACTAAGCGGGCCTGCTAGCGTCAGTCGGCCGCAACCATCAGGAGTTCACCTTGCCATCCCATGTCTTGTTCTTTGTCCACGGAATGGGAGAGTTTGAGCCTGACTGGTCGACTCAGCTTCAAGCTCAGCTGCGCGAGCACTTTCGGTCATACAAGAGGCTGCGCGAGAAAGGCACCGACAAGAACTTCGACTTCGTCGAGATCAACTACAACGACGTCTTTGAAGAGGAGCGAGCGCGATGGAAGAGCAACGCTGATGAGGCCGCGAAGGCCGCTGGCAAAGACGGTATGGAGAAGGATCTCATCAAATCGATACTGGATGCGGCAAAGGCGCCAACGGGAGACTCCTTCTTTCAGACACACCTTCTGGACGTAGTCCTGTTCTACAGTTTTGCTCAAGTGTCCCAGCGCGTTCAACTGAGAGTAGCCGACCAAATTCTGAAGAGACTCCGAGCCGATGGCGAAAACAACGTACCGCGATGGTCCGTGCTTGCCCATTCCTTGGGAACTGCCGTAACTGCTGAGACAGTGCACGCAATGTTCACGCACAAGGCTGGTGGGGTCCGCCTTGGCGATGCCTTCAAGCCGCAGTACCTCGCCATGGTCGCGAACTGCAGCAGACTTCTTTGGAATAAAGGTGGTGATCTTTACCGTTCCAAGGCTCGGCCAGAAGATATGGAAGGAGGGGGAACCTGTTGGAAGTACCTTAACTTTAGGCACAAGCTTGACCCAATTCCCCAGGTCCAACCCTTTCATCCTCCCCCAGCCCATTGGTTCCCGGCAGATACAGATCCGGATCGTGTCTATCTCGATTGCGAGCTGCCGGCCAAAGACGTCGCAAGTGCGAACGTCCACTCGCTAGAGCACTACTTGAGCCACCCGCTGGTGCACATCCCGCTCATCTCAACATTAATCGACCAGCCCGATTGGATCTCTCCTGCGGAGCAACAAGATGCACTGCTTGATTGGAGGACAAACAAGGCGCTCAAGGGCAAGGCACTGAAGAAAGCGCAAGACGAGCTCGACGCGATGGCCAGTGATCCTGATGACCCCATGGCGGCTGCTTTCTCGAAGTGGCTGCTCTATCGAACCTCTATAGGGCGAAAGCTTCGGGCTGACGGGGAGAACTGATATGCGTAATCGAGTACACACCGCAGCCGCTGTGGCCTTCGCGCTCTCGATCTGTACCTTTGCCAGCCATGCGTGCGACCTCCGCGATAAGCTCACGCACGCCTATGTCCTTAAACAGTCAGGCGGCTATGACGAGGTTTTGCAAGAACTTGCAGACCAAGCCTGCTTGGGCAGCAAGGAGAACGACAAGGTCCATCCTCTCGTAGCCGAGTTTGAGCGTCTCACTCCAGACTTGACGAACCAAGAAGCAGGAGGTCAACCGTCGACTGAGATACGTCGAATCGAGACTTCAGCAGACAGATTGGCAGCCGTGGATCGAGCGCTTAATGCTTTGATTCAGTTTGCAGCGGCTCGGTCAGGCGGTGCGCGCTCTGACGCATGGGTTGCCCTCAAGGTGCAACTGGATGTCATTCGCGCATCCGTCATCGATGCGACGAAGGAAGCGAAGACTGACAAGGCTGCAATGCTTGCCGAACTAGAGAGGGCGCTGCCGAGAGCCTGGGACCGAAAGGTGCCATTCGGCTCGAAGGAGACTCTTGGGAAGGCGTGGAGCGGCATACCCTACCTGACCGAGACCGGCTGCCAAAAGGAGAGCAAGGTTTGCGAGTCGTTTGACAGCCAAGTGGACTTGATCCGGGTCTACAACCTGGTCGCCCGGTTGAGGCGCTACATGCAGTTCGACACTCTTGTCGCTGTTCATGCGGATGCCAATCTTCAGCAGGCTAGATGGAAGGCCTACAGCACCGGCGGTCGTCCACTCTACTTCTGGGAGGTGTTGGTTAATGGGTTGGCGATGGGAAAGGACCTCTGCCCCACTGACGCAAGAACTGATATTCAACGCGGCTTTTGCGCAGTGCCAAGCAAGCAGTTGATCCTTCTGCATCCGGAACCCGTACTGGCGTTCAATCACAAAGCGTCTGCAGCCAACGAATTGAACGGCGCACTGCTTATCGAACTGATCGGCTATCACCGCTGGAACTGGGTGAACGGGACAGACGCTATGCGTGGCCGCATCGGCGCATCCTTGGCGGCCGCCTACGTGCAGCGTGGACAAGGTCGGACCTGGAGCTACGGACCGTCCTTCACCTGGGGCGAAGGGTCAAGCTTGGCGTTCACCCGCGCGCCAGGAGGCAAGTGGTCATTGCTGGTCAACATCAGCCTGGCAGGCGACTACTACGGCAGGAAGGCGAAGTACGTGCAGTACTTGAAGTCCCTTGAGAAGGATCCAGCATCCCTCTTCTAGCTTCGAAGCTAACTGCTATCAGCGCGGGACTGCGGAAGTGGAGGTCGTGAGTGCTGTCGCCTTCAAGCTGAGTTCCTCGAACCTGTCACTTCGCTAGGGGAAGGCGTACCCAAAACTCTATGCAGTGAAGCTTCAACCTCGGTCGTCATACCGTCTTGTGCCTCCAAGAAGTTGAAGGACCTCAGCAAGCTTGGCGCATTCGCAATTGAATGTGGCGAGAGAGCAATCGGAAGAATGCCGCCAGCACCTTGGCTTCGGAATGACACAGAAAAAAAGCTCTCAACCTCACTTGTCTGATGCGGTGACATTCGGTCAGTCACCAGCACGATAAGAAACTTGACGATCGAAAACAGCTTCAGTCTCTCGGCGGAGACATCCGCACCTGCACTGGCTTCGACCACGTGGATGCCAAGCGATGGTGCGGCTGCTTCCAACGCCGCTCTGAACCGCAAACTCTCTGGCTCATCGGAGCTGCTGACATACACCGGGACTGCATCTGCCGCGACTCCGATCCGCTTGGCGGCGCGTTGGGTGTTCGTCGCGCCAGCAAGATAGGACTCACGGCTTAGGAGCAACTGATCCGTGTCGGCGAAGCCTCGGGCTACGAGCGCGGCAATGTTGCCGATGGGGTAGTTGATGGATTGAGGGTCGCTGTTGCTCGCGCTCTCAATGATTACGGGCAGGCGTTCGCCAAACGTCCAGTAGGCGATCTCCGGAATCCGAGTCGCTCTCATCATCGCTTCCGGTTCGACACCCCGACTCAGCCAAGGCGCGTAGGAGTCACGCGACCCGGCAAGCGCGGCTTCCATCCATTTGGCCGCCAGGTCGTACTCCTTGTCTTGCGCGAATCGGGACAAGATGGGAAGAGCCAACAGCTGCTCACGGTCCAAAGGCAGCTTTTGCCGGCTTGAGACGATGGTTCTCAGCGTCTCGTTGGCGCCTTGGATGCTCTGGCTGTTTGCCGTGAAGAGGTACACCAACTGGTCAGGCAGTTGCATCGTGCAGATGCCCGCGATGTCTGAGACGCCCGTTCGACTGTCGACCAGGATGAGGTCGTATCGAGCCTTCCACTCTGCGCGCAGCTGTTCCAGCTCGGTGCCCAGGCCGCGCTCGTACGCGAGGTCCCATCGGATGGACTGCATCTGCCGGTGGTACTGACCATCGCTTTGGCCCGCCGAGATCAAATGCAGGGCGCCCTGCGCGGCGGGAATGGCAACTGGGGTGAGCGTGCGACCCCAAGACAGGGCTCGTTCGCCGCTCTGCACATCTAGGACCAAGTCGACCACCCCCGGCCGCGCGACTCCATCAGTCCAGTCTGAGAAGTAGTGGCGCAGTCCTGGTGCCTCGAGATCCCAATCGATGCACAGTACGCGATGGCCCCATTGAGCCAGGAGTGCTGCGACGTTGGCCAGCAGAAAGCTACGACCTACGCCTCCCTTGTAGGAGTAGAAGGTGACGACGCGACCACTCATGTCAGGCACCTAGCCGCGGCTGGGGGATCTGGATCTCACCGGGTTTGGCCGAAGGTTCGCGCACGGGCCATGGCTTGAACTCGGCGGGCATCATGATCGGGCCGTTGGCCAGCGCCAGCCGCTCGGCCAGTTCGCGTACGGCCCGCTCAAAACGGAGGAACTCCTGGGTCTCCTTGAAGGCCGGCGCAGAGGTGGCCCAGGCCGTCATGTCAACCAACTGGCGCGACTTGGCCGAGGGGTCGTAGTAATCGCCGTCGAAGAACCGGATCGGTGTGATCAAGGAGCCAGGGGCGCCAAGCAAGTCTTCACGGTCCACAAACGTGTTCCATTCGGCGCGGCAGTACTGACTCGAAAAGTATGGGCCGTTCAGTACGGCGACCAGATACTTGGAGCGCTTGAGCGCATCTGAGATCTTGGACTGCCAGATCGCGCCGGGCTCTATGCTTTGCTCGTCGAGGAAGATCTTGGGTTCTTCAGGTAGCGCGTCACTCAAGAAGGCATGCAAGCGGGGATGGAAGTGGTTGACCACCCAGTCCCGCGCGGTCGAAGTTCTGCGGTAGCTGATGAATACATCGTATTCGTACATGGCGCCGATTCCTCGTTGTACTTGCGAGAGTAGCGCCCCCTTGAGTCCAGCCCCTCTTGCTTTCGGCACGGGGCTATCCCCAGAACTAGGGACACAACGCCCATCTTCACGGTATCCAGGTTCCCGATCTGCGGACACAGTGTCGGCCCGGGTTGCCCTGAAACGACTCGGAATCTAGCCCAGCCAACGTCGGAACCACCCATGAGCAAACTGAAGTTCAACCCCGCTCTCCCGCTCTACACCTCTGACGGAACTGGATGGCCTCTGGACCAGTTCGATGCTGCGATGGCTGCAGTTCGTCAGGAAGGCAAGCCGATCGTCCTGTTCGTGCACGGCCGCGGCAAGGAGCCGAACAAGGCCATCTACGGCGCGACCTTCACCGAAGGCAAAGCCATCCACAAGATCGAACTGGGATACGGTGTACGTGTGCTCATGTTCAACTGGAACTCGGCGTTCAAGGGATGGAGCTTCCTTGACCGAGAGGTTCCGCTGTCAAACACAGCCGCGGGTGCTGAGAGCCTGGGCAAGGTGCTTCAGCAGTTGGCTTACTACCAAAACCAGCACGGAGATCAGGGCAAGCCAGCCATGCTGGTGCACAGCATGGGCTCCATCGTCGTACAGAAGGCCATCCTGAGTGGACATTGGCCAGCGGTGGGTTCGCTGTTCTCCAGCGTCTTGTTCTCTCAGCCGGATGCCGACGACGTGGATCATGCGGCCTGGCTCGAGGCCTTGGCGCAGCGCGAGCGCACGTACGTCACGATGAATAAGGACGACCATGTCCTTCGCCGATCGACCGACGCCCGTCCGGAAGGTGCGCAGGCTCTGGGCCTGGGTACGAGCGAGCCTCTGGCACCACACGCGGCTTACGTGGACCTCTCGCGCATGGGCCCCACAGGCAAGAAGGATGAAGACCACGAGGTCTTCGCCAAGGGCGCAATGAATGGCCAGATCCTGGTGTGCCGCCTCTTCGAGCAGGCACTCACGGGTCAGCCCGTGAGGCTCGAGCTGGGAGACAACGTGGAGTCGGTGGATCGGGGGGTGATCCACAAGCTGAAGAGCCAGTTTCTGCCTGGCGCGCCGTGCCTGAAGGTGCCTACCCTGCCGGAGTTTTGACGCCGGCCTCGTTGGCCCGCTGCTTCCGACGATGTTGGGCCCACTGGCGGCGCGCAGAATCTGGTGCCGCTTGTCGGCTAGGGCCGCACCGGTGGTGAGCGCCTGAGAACGGTGCCAGACTGCTCGCTCATTTTCTCAATCTAATCAGTCACTTGCGACTCTTGGCAAACAATGCCTCGTACCTTGCGACGCCTGCAAGCGAGCGCACTTAATCGCTGACTGGGCCACCTTGCGGGTGGCTCAAGACCGGCAGTTCGCGCCAAGTTCCCCTTCACTTGCCGGCAGCTTTCCCGTTACTCCACACCTCTCCGCCAGCGCCCGCGCCAGCACGAAGTCGAGCTCGAGCTCGAGCCGCAACACGGTGTGGCGAGCCGCCTCGAACCCGCTGCCATCGCGCAGCAGCATGCCGTCGAACAGGGTGCCGCAATCACACTCGGTGATCTCCGACGTCACCTGCATCGCGCGCGATGCCAGGGCACCCGGTCGGATGGGACCGAGGAAACATCCAGTCACGGGGTTGTAGGCCCGTCGCTACACTTCGGCGCGCCCGATGCCGATGATCTGCCGGGTGCCGCTGAACATGATCCTGCGTCTCGTCCTCGTCCTGTTGTGCTCGGTGCTGTGGCCCGGGGCGGCTGCCGCCCAGGCGCCTGCCGCGAACGACGGCCGCCAGCGCCTGGCGCTGGTGGTGGGCATCGGCACCGTGGGTGGCCGCGAGGTGCTGCCCTCGGCCGTGCGTGATGCGCCGGCGGTGGCCGCCGCGCTCAGCGCCGGCGGCTACGAGGTGCTGCTGCGCCAGAACACCAGCAGCGCCGACCTGCGCGCCGCCTTCAAGCAGTTCCGCGCCCAGCTCAAGCCCGATGGCCTGGGCCTGATCTACCTCACCGGGCCGATGGCGCAGGTCGACGGCCGCAACCTGCTGGTGCCGGCCGACGCGGCGCTGAACGAGGCTGCAGAGGCGCAGGCGGCGGCGGCGCTGCTGCGCGTGGTGGGCGTGCCGGTGCAGGAGGCGCTCGACGCGCTCGCCGGCGGTGCCGAGGCGCCGCGGGTGCTGGTGCTCGACGGCGCCTACCGCATCGCGCCGCTGTCGCGCATGACGCCCCCCGGCCTGACGCGCCAGCGCACGCCCGAGGGCACGATGGTGATGCTCGGCCACGTGCCGTCCGCCGTGCAGGACGCCCCGGGCGCCGAACCCGCGCCGGCCGAGGCCAAGGACCCGAAGAGCCGCGCCGCCACCCGGCTGGCCAAGGCGATGGCCGATGCGCTGACCCTCAGCAACATCACCGTGGCCGAGGCCTTGCGCGCGGTGCGGCTGGAGGTGCTCGATGCCAGTGGCGGGCGCACGCAGCCGGCGATCTCGGGCACGCT
>Ga0068877_10002089_pt1 | contig 16296 bp, 13 predicted proteins | sample NOAtaG_FD_66437 | JGI IMG/M metagenome (GOLD analysis project Ga0068877, IMG submission 66437) | Freshwater lake microbial communities from Lake Erie, under a cyanobacterial bloom - NOAA_Erie_Diel6S_1000h metaG | ecosystem: Environmental > Aquatic > Freshwater > Lake | place: USA: Ohio, Lake... | reverse complement strand
GGCGAGCGCTTCATGGAGCGCTACGCGCCCACGCTGAAGGACCTGGCGCCGCGCGACTTCATCAGCCGCTGCATGGACCAGGAAATCAAGGAAGGCCGCGGCTGCGGCCCGAACAAGGACTACATCAACCTCGACATGACGCACCTGGGTGGCGACACCATCCTGAAGCGGCTGCCGAGCGTGTTCGAGATCGGCCACAACTTCGCCAACGTCGACATCACCAAGGAACCCATCCCCGTGGTGCCGACGATCCACTACCAGATGGGCGGCATCCCGACCAACATCAACGGGCAGGTGGTCGTCCCGCGCAACGGCATCCACAACGACGTGGTCAACGGCCTGTACGCGGTGGGCGAGTGCTCGTGCGTCAGCGTGCACGGCGCGAACCGGCTGGGCACGAACTCGCTGCTCGACCTGCTGGTGTTCGGCAAGGCCTCGGGCGACCACATCGTCAACAGCTTCAAGACGGCCGACAAGTCGCACAAGCCGCTGCCGGCCGATGCGGCGGACCTGGCGCTGTCGCGCCTGGCGCGCCTCGATGGCGCCACCAGCGGCGAGTACGCGCAAGACGTCGCTGGCGACATCCGCTCGACCATGCAGCAGCACGCCGCCGTCTTCCGCACCCAGGCCAGCATGGACGAGGGCGTGAGCAAGATCAACGCCATGCGCGAGCGCGTGGCCGCCATCGGCCTGAAGGACAAGAGCAAGGTCTTCAACACGGCGCGCATCGAGGCGCTGGAAGTCGAAAACCTGATCGAGGCCGCACAGGCCACGATGACCAGCGCCGCCGCGCGCCACGAGTGCCGCGGCGCCCACACGGTGAAGGACTACGAGCGCGGCGCCGACGACCCGCAGTTCCCGCTCGGCCGCAACGACGCCGAGTGGATGAAGCACACGCTCTGGTACAGCGAGGGCAACCGCCTGTCCTACAAGCCGGTGAACCTGAAGCCGCTGACCGTGGATTCCGTGCCGCCCAAGGTACGGACCTTCTGATGACCGAGCAGTAGCACCATGACGCAACGCACCTTCCAGATCTACCGCTTCGATCCCGACCAGGACGAGAAGCCGCGCATGCAGACCTACACCGTCGAACTCGACGGCACCGAGCGCATGCTGCTCGACGCACTGATGAAGCTCAAGGCGCAGGACCCGACGCTGTCGTTCCGCCGCTCGTGCCGCGAAGGCGTGTGCGGTTCGGACGCCATGAACATCAACGGCAAGAACGGCCTCGCGTGCCTGACCAACATGCGCACGCTGCCTGGCGGCACCATCGTGCTCAAGCCGCTGCCGGGCCTGCCGGTGATCCGCGACCTGATCGTCGACATGACGCTGTTCTTCAAGCAGTACAACAGCATCAAGCCCTACCTGGTGAACGACACGCCGCCGCCCGAGAAGGAGCGCCTGCAAAGCCCCGAGGAGCGCGACGAGCTCAACGGCCTGTACGAGTGCATCCTGTGCGCCAGCTGCTCCACCAGCTGTCCGAGCTTCTGGTGGAACCCCGACAAGTTCGTCGGCCCGGCTGGCCTGCTGCAGGCCTACCGCTTCATTGCCGACAGCCGCGACCAAGCCACTGCTGAGCGCCTCGACAACCTCGAGGACCCGTACCGCCTGTTCCGCTGCCACACCATCATGAACTGCGTCGATGTCTGCCCCAAGGGCCTGAACCCGACGAAGGCCATCGGCAAGATCAAGGAGCTGATGGTCCGCCGGGCTGTCTGACCCCGCGATGGAAGAGCGCCTCGACGAACGGTCTCTCAGCAAGCTGCGCTGGCGCTGCCGGCGCGGCCTGCTCGAGAACGACCTCTTCATCGAGCGTTTCTTCCGCCACCACGAGGAGACGATCACGACAAGGCAGGCCGCGGGGTTGATGACCCTGATGGACCTGACCGACAACGACCTTCTCGACCTGCTGCTCGGCCGCGTGCCGCTGGCCGGCGAGATCGACCTGCCCGAAGTCCGCGAGGTGCTGGTGCAGCTGCGCCAGTCGCCCATCCCGGTACCCGCCAAGCACACCCTCTGAAGAAAGGCCCCAGCGATGACCCCCTCCGACGTGAAAGCCACGCTTTCGTTCAGCGACGGCAGCCCCAGCATGGAGCTGCCCCTCTACAAGGGCTCGATCGGTCCGGACGTCATCGACATCCGCAAGCTGTACGCACAGACCGGCAAGTTCACTTACGACCCCGGCTTCCTGAGCACCGCCTCCTGCAACAGCACCATCACCTACATCGACGGTGACAAGGGCGAGCTGCTGTACCGCGGCTACCCGATCGACCAGCTGGCCACGAACTGCGACTTCCTCGAGGTCTGCTACCTGCTGCTCAATGGCGAGTTGCCCCAGCAGGCCGAGCGCGACAGCTTCGTCAAGACCATCACGTACCACACGATGGTCAACGAGCAGATGCAGTTCTTCCTGCGCGGCTTCCGCCGCGATGCCCACCCGATGGCCGTGATGACGGGCCTGGTGGGTGCGCTGTCGGCCTTCTATCACGACAGCACTGACATCCATAACGCCCAGCACCGCACGATCGCCGCGCACCGGCTGATCGCCAAGATGCCCACGCTGGTGGCCATGGCCTACAAATACGGCGTTGGCCAGCCCTTCATCTACCCGAAGAACGACCTCAGCTACAGCGCGAACTTCATGCGCATGATGTTCGCCACGCCCTGCGAGGAGTACGTGCCCAACCCGGTGCTGGTGCGCGCGCTCGACCGCATCTTCATCCTGCATGCCGACCACGAGCAGAACGCCAGCACCTCCACCGTGCGGCTTTGCGGCAGCTCGGGCACCAACCCGTTCGCGGCCATTGCGGCCGGCGTGGCCTGCCTGTGGGGCCCGGCGCACGGCGGCGCCAACGAGGCGGCACTCAACATGCTCGAAGACATCCAGCGCAACGGTGGCGTCGAGAAGATCGGCGAGTTCATCAAGCAGGTGAAGGACAAGAACTCCAGCGTCAAGCTGATGGGCTTCGGTCACCGCGTCTACAAGAACTACGACCCGCGCGCCAAGCTGATGCGCGAGACCTGCCACGAGGTGCTGCAGGAACTCGGTCTGCAGAATGACCCGCTGTTCAAGCTGGCGATGGCGCTGGAGAAGATCGCGCTCGAGGACGACTACTTCGTCAGCCGCAAGCTGTACCCGAACGTCGACTTCTACTCGGGCATCGTGCAGCGCGCGCTCGGCATCCCGGTGAGCCTGTTCACCGCCATCTTCGCGCTGGCGCGCACGGTGGGCTGGATCGCGCAGCTCAACGAGATGATCGGCGACGCCGAGTACAAGATCGGCCGTCCGCGGCAGCTGTTCGTCGGCTCGCCAGTGCGCGACGTGAAGCCGATCGCGGAACGTTGAGCCCCCCAGCTCGCTAGCGCTCGCTACCCCGCGAGGGGGCAGCCCCGCGACGGCCCGGCAGAGCCGGATCCGCGCGGGGTTCCTGGGCCAGGGTGCTCGGTAGACGCACGTATACTCGCGCCTCATTTTTAAGCAGTCCGACGTGCTGAAACCCCTGCGCCTCGGCGCGTTCACCCTGCCGAACAACCTGTTCGTCGCCCCCATGGCCGGCGTCACGGACCGGCCCTTCCGCATGCTGTGCCGCGCCCTCGGCGCCGGCCATGCGGTGAGCGAGATGGTGACCAGCAAGCGCGAGCTCTGGCACACGCTGAAGACCTCGCGCCGCGCCGACCACGCCGGCGAGCCCGGGCCCATCGCGGTGCAGATCGCCGGTGTCGACCCGGCCGAGATGGCCGAGGCGGCGCTCTACAACATCGACCGCGGCGCGCAGATCATCGACATCAACATGGGCTGCCCGGCCAAGAAGGTGTGCAAGGTGTGGGCCGGCTCGGCGCTGATGCAGAACGAGCGGCTGGCGCTGGCCATCGTCGACGCGGTGGTGGCCGCCTGCGCACCGCGCAACGTGCCGGTGACGCTGAAGATGCGCACGGGCTGGTGCGCTGCGGTGAAGAACGCGCCGCTGCTGGCGCGGGCCGCACAGGAGGCCGGCATCGCGATGCTCACCGTGCACGGCCGCACGCGCGAGCAGGGCTACGGCGGCGCGGCCGAGCACGACACGGTGGCGGCCATCAAGGCCGAGCTGCGCATCCCGGTGGTGGCCAACGGCGACATCACGAGCCCCGAGCGCGCCGCCGAGGTGCTGCGCGCCACGGGCTGCGATGCCGTGATGATCGGCCGCGCGGCGCAGGGGCGGCCGTGGATCTTCGGCGACATCGCGCACTTCCTGGCGCACGGCACGCACCGCCTGCCGCCCACGGTGGCCGAGGTGCGCGGCTGGCTGCTGGAGCACCTCGACGACCATCTCGCGCTGTATGGCGAGTTCACCGGCGTGCGCAGCGCCCGCAAGCACATCGGCTGGGCCGTGCGCGGCCTGCCCGGTGGCGAGGCCCTGCGCCAGCGCATCAACGTGCTCGACGAGGCGCGCGCGCAGCTTGAGGCGCTGGCCACCTTCTTCGACGCACTCGCCGCCACGCACGAACGCCTGCCGCTGCCGGTGATGGCGGCCGCGAACGATCAGGCACACGACCACGACACCGAGGCCCTCGCAGCATGAGCCGCAAAGCCATCGACGACAGCGTGCGCGCCAGCGTCGAGCAGTACTTCAAGGACCTGCGGGGCGCCGAGCCCGGCGACCTGCACCCCCTCTTCATCGCCGCGGCCGAGAAGCCGCTGCTCGACGTGGTGATGCGCCACGCCGAAGGCAACCAGAGCAAGGCCGCCGACTGGCTCGGCATCAATCGCAACACGCTGCGGCGCAAGCTGCTCGACCACAAGCTCATCAAGCCATGAAGACCGCCCTGCTCTCGGTGTCGGACAAGACCGGCATCGTCGACCTTGCCCGCGCACTGTCCGCGCAAGGCGTGCGCCTGCTGTCCACCGGCGGCACGGCACGCCTGCTTGCCGACGCCGGCCTGGCCGTCACCGAGGTGGCCGAGGTCACCGGCTCGCCCGAGATGCTCGACGGCCGCGTGAAGACGCTGCACCCGCGCATCCACGGCGGCCTGCTGGCGCGGCGCGACGTGCCGGCGCACATGGCCGCGCTGCAGCAGCACGGCATCGGCACCATCGACCTGCTGGTCGTGAACCTCTACCCCTTCGCGCAGGCCACGGCACGCGCCGACTGCACGCTCGACGACGCCATCGAGAACATCGACATCGGCGGCCCGGCCATGCTGCGCGCCGCGGCCAAGAACTGGGACGGCGTGGCCGTGGTCATCGACCCGGCCGACTACCCCCAGGTGCTGGCCGAGCTCGCCGCCGGCGGCGTGCAGCGCAGCACGCGCTTCCGGCTGGCCAAGAAGGTGTTCGCGCACACCGCTGCCTACGACGGCATGATCGCCAACTACCTGGGCGCCGTGGCGCCGGGCGCCGAGGACGCCGGCCACGACGTGCCGGCGCGCGACCCCTTCCCGAGCGTTTGGACAGCGCAGTTCGTCAAGGCGCAGGACATGCGCTACGGCGAGAACCCGCACCAGTCGGCCGCCTTCTACCGCGAGGCCGTGCCTCCTGCCGGCACGCTGGCGGCGTACCGGCAGCTGCAGGGCAAGGCGCTGAGCTACAACAACATCGCCGACGCCGACGCGGCCTGGGAGTGCGTGCGCAGCTTCGAGGCGCCGGCCTGCGTGATCGTCAAGCACGCCAACCCTTGCGGCGTGGCCGTCGGTGCCACGCTCACCGAGGCCTACCAGAAGGCCTGGCAGACCGATCCGACCTCGGCCTTCGGCGGCATCATCGCCTTCAACCGCCCGCTCGACGAAGCCACGGCCAGGCAGATCGGCGACAACAAGCAGTTCGTCGAGGTGCTCATCGCGCAGGCCGTCACGCCCGAGGCTGCAGCCGTGCTGGCGCCGAAGCAGAACCTGCGCGTGCTCGAGGTGCCCTCGGGCAGCGGCGCCAACGCCGTCGACAGCAAGCGCATTGGCGGTGGCCTCTTGCTGCAATCGCCCGACAACAAGAACGTCGGCGTGGCCGAGCTGCGCGTGGTGACGAAGAAGACGCCGACGCCGCAGCAGATGGACGACCTGATGTTCGCCTGGAAGGTGGCCAAGTTCGTGAAGAGCAACGCCATCGTCTTCTGTGCCGGTGGCATGACGCTGGGCGTGGGCGCGGGCCAGATGAGCCGGCTCGACAGCGCGCGCATCGCCCGCATCAAGGCGGGTGCCGCGGGCCTGCAGCTGGCCGGCTCGGCGGTGGCCAGCGACGCCTTCTTCCCGTTCCGCGACGGCCTGGATGTCGTCATCGACGAAGGCGCGGCCTGCGTCATCCAGCCCGGTGGCAGCGTGCGCGACGACGAGGTCATCGCCGCGGCCGACGAGCGCGGCATCGCGATGGTGTTCACCGGCACGCGCCACTTCCGGCACTGAACCCGGGGCCGGGCGGGGCTGTCTGCCGGGGCTAGCATCCCGGCATGTCGCTCGCCTCAGTCACCGGTGTCTTGCTCGCGTTCATCGCGCGCCTCGTCACCGGCGCGCAAGGCCACTGGAAGGGCTGTCCGCCGATGGCCGAGCAGCGCATCTACTTCGCCAACCACCAGAGTCACCTCGACTGGGTGCTGATCTGGGCCGCGCTGCCGCACGAGCTGCGCGTGCACACAAGGCCGATCGCGGCGCGCGACTACTGGGCCGGCAGCCCGTTCCGGCGCTGGCTCACGACCGAGGTGTTCCATGCCGTGTACGTGGAACGATCGCGTTCGGCCAACCCCGACCAGGACCCGCTCGAACCCCTGGTCGAGGCGCTGCAGCAGGGGGATTCGCTGGTGATCTTTCCGGAGGGCACGCGCAGCGCCAAGGGTGATCCGATGCCCTTCAAGAGCGGCCTCTATCACCTGGCGCAGCAGTTTCCGGGCGTGCGGCTGGTGCCGGCGTGGATCGACAACGTGCAACGCGTCATGCCCAAGGGCGAAGTGGTGCCGGTGCCGGTGCTGTGCACGGTGACCTTCGGTGCGCCGCTGCAACTGGGCGAGGGCGAGGACAAGCGGGCCTTCCTCAAGCGCGCCCGCGACGCCGTGCTGGCGCAGCGGCCCGGCCGGGCCGGCGGCTGAAGGCCGCGCTGGATGGGGCCCAAGCATGATTGACGACCTGGCCGCGCTGCGCAGCCTGAACCCCGACCAGCAGGTCGGGCTGCTCTTCGTGGTGCTGTTCGGCGTGCTGGCGGGGGTGAGCGCGGTCATCGTCACCCTCACGTCGCGCGACGGCGGCACCGAGCCCGACGAGGCGCGGCTGCGCCGGCTGGAGCGCCGCCGCAGCCTGCGGCGCGACCTCGGCGCGCTGTGGCTGGGCACGCTGCTGTTCTGGGCCGCGTGGGTGAGCGGCCCGCTGGGCGCCACGCTGGCCTTTGGCGCGTTTTCGTTCCTCGCGCTGCGCGAGTTCATCACGCTGGTGCACACGCGCCGCGGCGACCACCGCAGCCTGATCCTGGCCTTTTTCGTGGCGCTGCCGCTGCAGTACGTGCTGGTGGGCACGCGCGCCTTCGACCTGTTCACGGTGTTCGTGCCGGTGTATGTGTTCCTGGCCATCCCGGTGGCCGGTGCGCTGGCCGGCGACCCGGAGCGCTTTCTCGAGCGCAACGCCAAGATCCAGTGGGGCATCATGGTCTGCGTCTACGGGCTGAGCCACGCGCCGGCGCTGCTGCTGCTGGACCTGCCGGGCTACGCCGGGCGCGGGGCCTTCCTGCTGTTCTTTCTGGTCATGGTCACGGCGGCGGCCCAGCTGGCGCAGGAGATCGCCAGCCGCCACCTGCGCCGCCGCCCGGTGGCGCGGCAGATCGACCGCAGCTTCTCGTGGCGCGCGCTCGGCGTGGGCCTCGTGGCCGCGGCGCTGGTGGGCGCGGCCCTCTTCTGGATCACGCCCACGGGCCCCTGGCAGGCCGCGACGATGGCGCTGGTGGCGGCCGGCTGCGGCTCGCTGGGCGAACTGGTGATGCGGGCGCTCAAGAAGGACGCCGGCGTTCGCTACTGGGGCAACCGCAGCTCGGTCACCGGTGCGGTGGGCCTGCTCGACCGCGTGGCGCCGCTTTGCTTCGCGGCGCCCGTGTTCTTCCACTTCGTGCGCTGGTACCTGGTATGACCCCCCCCCGGAGCGACTGCGTCGCTCCCCCCCAGGGGGGCGCCGCCAGCGGCCCGGCAAAGCCGGCTCCGCGGCGGCCGCTTGATGTCGCGCCGCGCTGGCGCGGGCGCGATTTCGTCGAGATGGTGCCGTGAGGATTCTCGGCATCGATCCTGGCCTGCAGCGGACCGGCTTTGGTTCCGGCCCGGCGCTGCCGCGCCTTCACGCCGGCTGCGCCGGCATGAGCCTTCACTGAAGCCGGTCCGATGCGCATCCTTGGTATCGATCCCGGCCTGCAGCGGACCGGCTTTGGCCTCATCGAGGTCGACGGCCCGCGGCTGCACTACGTGGCCAGCGGCGTGATCGCCACGGCCGAGGCCCCGCGCGGCGACCTGCCGGCGCGGCTGAAGATCATCGTCGAGGGCGTCAGCGAGGTCGTGCGCCACTACGGGCCGGCCTGTGCCGCGGTGGAGATCGTGTTCGTCAACGTCAACCCGCAGAGCACGCTGCTGCTCGGCCAGGCTCGCGGCGCGGCATTGGCGGCGCTGGTGACAGCCGGGCTGCCGGTGGCCGAGTACACCGCGCTGCAGATGAAGAAGGCGGTGGTCGGCCATGGCCTGGCCGCGAAGGCGCAGATCCAGGCCATGGTGCAGCGCCTGCTCCAGCTGCCCGGCCTGCCCGGCCCCGATGCCGCCGACGCGCTGGGCCTGGCCATCACGCACGCCCACGCCGGCACGCAACTGGCCGCCCTGGGCGCCGCCGCCGAGCCGCGGGCGCGGGGCCGGCGTGGCGCTTTCCGCGGGGGCCGTGCCTTGTAGTGCGGAGCCGACATGGCGTGCCTATAGTCGGGACGTGGATGTCCGATAGCACCGAACAGGTTCTCCTCATCCGCCCATGACTGCCCCACCGCCCGTGCAACCCCTCCTGATGGAGTCGGCCTTCGTGCCCGAGCCCTGGCTCGAAAGGCATCCGCTGGCGCACTGGCTGTTCGACCTCGGCACGCTGCGCCTGCAGTGGTGCAACGAGGCGGCCCTGCAGCGCTACGGCTGCACGAGGGCGCAGTTCCTGCAGCTCAGCCGCGACGACCTGCTGGTGCCTGACGAGGTGCCGCGGGCCCACGCCTTCATGGCCGCCCTGCCGGCCAGCCTGCAGCAGCAGCCCGTGTGGCGCGAGCGCACGCAGCATGGCCAGGAACTGACGGCCGACTGGCGGGGGGTCACGGTGCAGTGGCAGGGCCGGCCGGCCCGGCTCGTCACCGTCGTCGACGCCGGCCGGCGCGAGCAGCTGGCGCGCGAGCAGCAGCGCTCGCGCGAGCTGCAGCAGGTGGCCGGCCGCATGGCGCACATCGGTGGCTGGTCGGTCGACCTGGCGAGCGGCCTCACCACCTGGTCCGACGAGATCTGCGCGCTGCACGAAGTGGCTCCGGGCACGCGCGGCGCCGTTGCCGATGGCCTGTGCTACTACCCCGGCGATGCGGCGCAGCAGATCGAAGCCGCCCTGCAGCGTTGCATCGCGCAGGGCGAGCCCATGGACCTGGAAGTGCCGTTCGTCGGCGCCCGCGGCACGCACCGCTGGGTGCGCGTGGTGGGCGAGGCGGTGCGTGACGAGGCCGGGCGTGTCGTCGGCGTGCAGGGTGCGCAGCAGGACATCACCGCGGCACGGAGGGACACGCAAGCGCTGGCCGATTCGCGCGAGCAGCTGGCCGCGCTGGTGGCCGCGATTCCCGACCTGTGGATGGTGTACGACGCGGACTTCCGTTATCTGCAGGTGAGCGATCCGGCACATCCAGGGCTGTCGGCGCCCTGGAGCGACAAGCTGGGCAAGCGCATTGACGAAACCGTCGATGCCGACCTGGCCAACACCCTGATGGGCCTGGGACGTGAGGCCCATCGCACGGGGCAACCCCAGCGACATCAATACGAGCTCGAGGTCGCCGGCGGTGCCCGGCGTTGGTTCGAGTCGCGCTACGTCCCGATGAGCGAAGGCCGCACCTTGGCGGTGATCCGCGACGTGACCGACACGCGCGAGGCTGAGCGCCGATTCAGCGACCTGGCCGAGGCGGCGCCGATCGGCATCTTCGTGGCCGACGCGCAAGGCCGGGTGAGCTACGCCAACCCGGCGTGGCGCGTGCTGCTGTCGCTGTCGGCCGCCGGGGCCCTGGGCCTGGGCTGGGCCAACTCGGTGCATGCCGACGACCTGCCGGCGGTGGCCGAGGGCTGGCGTCGCTACGCCGAGGGCGCCGCCGTGTTCGAGATCGAGTTCCGAATCGGCGCCACGGCCGACGCCCCCGAGCGCACGGTGTGGGCGCAGGCGCGGCCGATGCCACGCGGCGCCGCGGCCGCGGAGGACTTGCACGTGGGCTGCGTGGTCGACGTGACCCCGGCCCGCGAACTGCAGCGCGAGCGTGAGGCCCGTGCCGTGGCCGAAGAGTCAGGCCGCCGGCAGCGCGCCTTCCTGTCGCGCGTGAGCCATGAGCTGCGCACGCCGCTCAACGCCATCCTCGGCTTCGGCGAGCTGCTGCGGGCCGAGCTGGCGCGGGTGCCGCACCAGGCCGCCTACCTCGGGCACGTGGTGCAGGCCGGCCGCCACATGCTGGCCCTGGTCGACGACCTGCTCGAGCTGCAGCGGCTCGAACAAGGCCGGCTCGAACCCCACTGGGCACGCTTGCTGGTGCGGCCGCAGCTCGAGGCCGTGGCGCAGATGCTTTCGCCGCTGGCGCGCACCGCGGGCCTGGCGCTGACGGTCGATGCCGATCCCGCGCTCGCCATCGACAGCGACGAGCGCGGCCTGCGCCAGATCCTGCTCAACCTGGGCAGCAACGCCATCAAGTACGGCCGCCGTGGTGGCCACGTCGAGCTGGCCTGTCAGGCCGTTGGCGAGCGGCTGGTGCTGACCGTACGCGACGACGGGCCCGGCATGACCGAGGCCCAGCTGCAGCGCCTGTTCCAGCCCTTCGAGCGGCTCGGCCAGGACGCTGGCGCCGTCACCGGCAGCGGCCTCGGCCTCGTGATCTCGCGCCAGCTCGCCGAGACGCTGGGCGGCACGCTGGAGCTCACGAGCGCACCCGGCGTCGGCACGACGGCCACGCTGACCCTGCCCGCGCGGCGCTGAGGTAAAAAAGAGGCCCCGGCAGGGAGGGATCCCGCCGAGGCCACAAGCCTGGTCACGCCAGGCTCAGGAGGACGTGGCCCACCGCGCCCGAGGATGCGCGTCAGGAAGAGTGCAGGCCACGGAGGCCACTGTAGAAGCGGCGCCCGCACCGCGCGCAGGCCTTGCGACGAGCGGCAGCGCCACCGTCATGAAGCGCCGATGCCGGTGACGGAGCGGTGCGCCGCTGGCAGCCCGGCGCGGCGAGTGCTGCCGCGCGGCTGCGTTGTGAACAGCGCACCACAGCGCGGTCCGGAACCTGCATTTGCACCGGGTCTGCGGGCTTGTTCCAGCGGCCGGTTGTGGCAGTCTCGTGCCTTACTGTCATCGAGCGAGCTGCAACTTCAAGGAGTGCGCGCATGGGTGCCGAGGGTTCAAGGGGCTTGTCGACCTGTGGTCCGGGGCCGTCGGCCCTGCCGATCGCGCGCATGCGCTCGGTGTACCGACTCGATGACGTCGAGAAGCGCCTGGACAAGCTGCCGCCGCGCGAACACGAGAGCCTGCGCGCCACCTACGAGCGCATGCTCGAAAAGGGCGGCGAGCGCTTCCAGGTCAAGCCCGGTGGCTTGCCGGCGATGGAGCACCTCTACGACGAGCTGCCCAACTTCCACGAGGTGCTCGACGACGTGCGGCGCCAGCTGGCGCTGTGCCAGGACAGCCGCGACGCGCTGGAGCTGACGCCGATGCTGCTGCTCGGCCCGCCCGGCATCGGCAAGACGCACTTTGCACGCGAGGTGGCGCAGTTGCTGGGCACCGGCCTGGGCTTCATCAGCATGAGCAGCCTCACCGCCGGCTGGGTGCTGTCGGGCGCCAGCAGCCAGTGGAAGGGCGCGCGGCCGGGCAAGGTGTTCGAGACGCTGGTCGACGGCGCCTATGCCAACCCGGTGATGGTGGTCGACGAGATCGACAAGGCGCGCGCCGAGCACGCCTACGATCCGCTGGGCGCGCTGTACAGCCTGCTCGAGCACGACACCGCGGGCGCCTTCACCGACGAGTTCGCGGAGATCGCCATCGACGCCAGCCAGGTGATCTGGGTCGCCACCGCCAACGACGAGCGTGCCATTCCCGAGCCCATCCTGAACCGCATGAACGTGTTCGAGGTCGAGGCCCCGGATGCCGACGCTGCACGGGCCATCGCGCTGCGCCTGTACCGGCAGATCCGCGGCGCGCACGACTGGGGCCGCCGCTTCGACGAGCAGCCCTCCGAGGCCGTGCTCGAAGGCCTGGCCGCGATGGCCCCGCGCGAGATGCGCCGCGCCTGGATGACGGCCTTCGGCAACGCGCGGCTGGCCGGCCGCGACGCCATCGACTCGGCGGACCTGCCCGGCAGCGGCGGCCGCCGCGCGCCCATCGGCTTCATGCAGTGAGGCGGCTGGCGGCGGCGCTGCTGCTGCTCGGGCTGGCCACGTCGGCGGCGGCTCAGGCACCGCCTTCGCCTGGGCCGCGCATCGGCCTCGTGCTCGGCGGCGGCGGTGCGCGCGGCGCCGCGCACATCGGCGTGCTCGAGGAACTCGAACGCCTGCGCGTGCCGGTGCACTGCGTGGCCGGCACCAGCATGGGTGCGCTCGTGGCCGGTGCCTGGGTGGCCGGCCGCAGCCCGGCCGAGATGCGCGAGGCCATGTCACGCGCCGACTGGAACGGCATGTTCCTCGACGGAGCCGGCGACGCCGACCTCGACCTGCGCGCGCGCCGCCTGCGCCAGCGCTTCCTGCCCGGCAGCGAGACGGGCTTCGTCGACGGCAGCGCCGTCACGCCGCCGGCGCTGGTGCAGGGCCAGCGCATCAAGTTCTTCCTCAACGCGCTGGTGCGGTCGGAGACCGGCGAGCCGCAGATCGAGAAGCTGCCGTTGCCGCTGTCGATCATCGCCACCGACATCGGCACTGGCGAGCGCATCGTCATGCGCGACGGCCCGCTCACCGAAGCCATGCGCGCGAGCATGGCGGTGCCGGGGCTGCTGGCACCGTGGTCGTGGCGCGGGCGCAAGCTGGTCGATGGCGGCCTGGTCGACAACCTGCCGGTGCGCGAGCTGCGCGAACGCTGCCAGGCCGATGTGGTGATCGCCGTCAACGTGGGCTCGCCGCCGCTGCCGGCGGAGTCGATCGCCGGGCTGCTGAGCATCACGGCGCAGATGGTGGCGCTGCTGACCGAGCAGAACGTCGGCGCGTCGCTGGCGCTGCTGACGCCGCGCGATGTGCTGATCCGGCCCGACCTGGGCGACATCACCGCAGCCGACTTCGCCCGCCACGACGACGCCGCCGCACGCGGCCGCGCCGCGATGCGCGAGCACGAGCCGGCGCTGGCAGCGCTGTCGCTCGACGAGCGTGCCTACGCCGCCTGGCGGCGGGGCGCCAGCGTCACCGAGCGCGACGTGCCGCGTGTCGACGCCATCGAGGTGGCCGAGCTCCAGCGCGTGGCGCCGGAGCTGCTGCTGCGCCACGTGCGCCAGCGCACCGGGGCATCGCTGGACATCGAGGCGCTGGCCGTCGACCTCGAGCGCGCCTACGGTGACGGCCACTTCGAGCGCCTGGACTACACCGTGCGGCGCGAAGACGGCCGCAGCGTGCTGCGCCTGCTGCCGGTGGAAAAGGCCTGGGGCCCGGACTACCTGCGCCTGGGCCTGCAACTGCAGAGCACGCTGAACCAGGGCTCGCGCTACCAGCTGCGTGCGGCGCTGCAGCGCACCTGGCTCAATGCGCTGGGCGGCGAGCTGTTGCTGTCGGGCGAGTTGGGTGACGTCACCGGGGCGCAGGCCGAGTTCGTGCAGCCGCTCGACCCGGCGCAGCGCACCTTCGTCGACGCGCTGGCCGAGTACCGGCGCGAGCGCAGCGACTACTTCCTGGCCGAGCAGCGCATTGCCGAGTACCGCAGCGCGCGTTCGCGGCTGGAGCTGGGCGTGGGCCTGAACCTCGTGCGCCTGGGCCAGGTGCGCGCGGCCGGCTGGATCGGCGAGGTCCAGCGCTCGCTGGAGACCGGCATCGACCTGTTCCGCAACTTGCCCGAGCCGGTGCAGGGCGGCTGGTTGCTGGCTTTCGAACTCGACCGGCTCGACCGCCTGTACTTCCCGCGCAGCGGCTGGGCACTGCAGGCCCAGTGGCGGGCCGACGAGCGCAGCGGCTGGCGCCGAGTGCACGTCGAGGCCCGAGCCGCGGCGCCGTGGGGCGACTGGGTGCTGGCCGGCCGCAGCAGCTGGACGGCGTCGACCAGCGGCCTGCTGCCCTTGTCGGAGGCGCCGCGCCTGGGCGGCTTCCTCAACCTCACGGGGTTCGCGGCCGGGCAGCTGATCGGCGACGACGTCGCCTATGGCCACCTGCGGGCCGAACGCATCATCGGCCGCCTGCCGCTGGGCCTGCGCGGCGACATGCGCCTGGGTCTGGCGCTCGAGGCCGGCCGCGTGGGCGAGCCCTACACGGTGCAAAAGCGCGGCGGGCTGCTGCGCGGCGCGGCGCTGTACCTGGGGGGCGAGACGCCGCTGGGCTCGGTGTACGTGGGGCTCGGGCGCGCCAGCGGGGGGGCGCTCAACGCCTACCTGTTCCTCGGTACACCCTGATCAAGCCGCCAGGCCCGCCACGGCCCGGCGCGCGGCGCCGAGGCCCTGCTCGACGATGGCCTGCTTCCACGCCGGCGTGTCGGTGTAGAACGCATCGCGGAAGCGGCGCTTGATGGCCTGCCGCGTGGCCGCATCGGCCTCGGGGTGCAGCTCCAGCCACTGTTCGGCACGCAGGCAGGCGATCACCTCCTCCATCGGCTCGGTGCCGTACTCCAGCGCGATGCCGGTGTACTCGGCCTGCGGGCACTCTTCGTAGACGCCGTTCCACATCAGGCCGGTGAGCAGCGCACTGCTGGACGAGCCGTCGTAGATGGAGGTGACATCGGCACCCCACCAGGCGCGGGCGCGCGCCAGTGCGGCGGCGTCGTCGCGGCAGGCGAAGATCAGCTCGCCATGGCCGCTCGGGCCGAGGCCGGTGTGCAGGTCGATCCAGGCGATCTGCCGGGCCCGCCGGCCGTGCTCGCGCAGCACCTGGCGCAGCGTCTGCTGGCTCCAGGTCGGCGCCTGGCCCCCGAAGAACAGGCCTTGCGGATGCGCGTGCTGGCCGCCGGTGATGGCCGCCTGCAGCGCCTTCGGGCCGCGCTCGGCCACGAGGGCGGCCAGGCGCTGCTCGTTCTGTGCCGACGGCGGCCACTGCGCCGGCACCAGCGCCTCGGCGATGGCGTCGTAGGCCGGGTTGGCCGGCAGGGGCCGGGAGAAGTCGTGCCAGTTGCGGTTGAGGTCGACGTTTTCGTTCGTGACGCGCCGCCACCACGAGAATCCGTAGGGGTTCAGCGCATGGATGTAGAGCACCGCCACGCCGGCGGCCTGCGCCGCGGCCGCAAAGCCGGCATCGGCCAGCAGTGCGCCCTGCACGCCCGAGCCGCAGTAGCCCTCCACGCCGTGGCAGGCGCTGCTCACGAGCAGCAGGCGTTGCGCGTCGGGGGCGCCAGCCAGGGCCACGTCCATGGCCAGCGTCTCGCCGTCGCGGCCCTTCAGCGGGTGCTCGTGGCTCTGCACCGCCAGGCCCGCGGCCTGGCAGGCGGCCCCGAACTTGGCTCGCGCCTCGGCGTAGCTCTGGGCGAAGAAGCGGTCGGCCTGCAAGGCCGCGCTCACTTCGGCGCCAGCCAGTCTTCGGCCAGCTTCACCCAGCAGCTGGCACCCACCGGGATGAGCTCGTCGTTGAAGTCGTAGCTCGGGTTGTGCAGCATGCAGGGGCCGAGGCCGTGGCCACCCTCGCGGTGCGTGCCGTCGCCGTTGCCGAAGGTGAAGTAGCAGCCGGGCTTTTCCTGCAGGAAGAAGCTGAAGTCCTCGGCGCCCATGGTCGGCTCGAAGGGCACGACCTGGGCCTCGCCCACCACCTTGGCGAGTGTCTTGCGCACGAACTCGGTCTCGGCGGCGTGGTTCACGGTGGGCGGGTACACGCGCGTGAACTCGAAGTCGCAGGTGGCGCTAAAGGTGGCGGCCAGGCCGTGGGCCACTTCGCGCATGCGGGTCTCGATGAGGTCGAGCGTCTCGATGCTGAAGGTGCGCACGGTGCCGCGGATCTCGGCCGAGTCGGGCACCACGTTGAT
>Ga0068877_10002088_pt1 | contig 16298 bp, 10 predicted proteins | sample NOAtaG_FD_66437 | JGI IMG/M metagenome (GOLD analysis project Ga0068877, IMG submission 66437) | Freshwater lake microbial communities from Lake Erie, under a cyanobacterial bloom - NOAA_Erie_Diel6S_1000h metaG | ecosystem: Environmental > Aquatic > Freshwater > Lake | place: USA: Ohio, Lake... | reverse complement strand
TGTAGCCGCCGGTGGTCATCTCGCCCAGCCGCACGCCGAGCGCGATCACGAGGTCGGCCTCGCGGATGCGGGCGGCGAGCCTCGGGTTGATGCCGATGCCGACGTCGCCCATGTAGAGCGCGTGCCGGTTGTCGAAGGTGTCCTGGAAGCGGAAGCCGCAGCCCACGGGCAGTTGCCAGTTCTCGGCGAAGCGCTCCAGCGCCGCCGCCGACTCGGCGGTCCAGCCGCTGCCGCCGGCGATGACGAGCGGCCGCCGCGACTGCAGCAGCAACGTGCGCACCTCGCGCAGCGCGCCCGGCGCCGGCCAGGCGCTCGCGGGCGTCACGCGCGGCAGCACGGGTGCCGCCGTGGGCGTCGTCAGCATGTCCTCGGGCAGCGCCAGCACCACCGGCCCGGGCCGGCCCTGCAGCGCGACGTGGAAGGCCCGCGCCACGTACTCCGGCAGCCGGTCGGCGCTGCCCACCTCGGCCACCCACTTGGCCATGCCGAGCGTGCCGGGGCCGAACATCTGCCGGTAGTCGAGCTCCTGGAACGCCTCGCGGTCGCGCTGGTCGCTGGCCACCTGGCCGACGAACAGGATCAGCGGCGTGCTGTCCTGGAAGGCCGTGTGCACGCCGATGCTGGCGTTGGTGGCGCCGGGCCCGCGGGTGGCGAAGCAGATGCCGGGGCGGCCCGTGAGCTTGCCCTGCGCCTCGGCCATGAAGGCAGCGCCGCCCTCCTGCCGGCAGGCCACGAATCGGATGCGATCGCGGTGCAGGTGCAGCCCGTCGAGAACGGCCAGGTAGCTCTCGCCGGGGACACCGAAGCAGGTGTCGATGCCCTGGGCGACCAGGGCCTCGACCAGCGCGTGGCCGGCCGGGCGCGACGGGTTCATGCTCATGGCGGCACTGTAGCGGCAGGGGCAGCCGATGCGGCCGTGCCGTGCCTGGACGGCCTCGACCGCGCGCCGCGGACCGCCACGGCGCGTTCAGCCGGGGCCGTTGCCCTCGCCCAGGTCCTGGCCCTTGCCGAACCGGCGCTCGACATGGCTCACCGCTGCGTCGAGCAGGTACCAGGTGACCAGGAAGCCTGCCGCCTCGAGCAGGAAACTGCGCCACTTGAAGAACATCTCGGCAATGGCCAGCGCGCCGACCAGCGTCGGCGCGTGGCGCAGCAGGAGCTGCTTGGGCGGCAGTCGGGAGATCAGCGAGTACATGGTGCTTGGGGCCTCGGCGCGGATGGCGTCGCAGCGAGTACAGGCGCACGGGCAGCCCTTGTCAACCGAGAAAGCCCCGACGCCGCGCGGGGCCAGAATCGGGCGACGACACGAGGAGACGCCCGATGCCCAGCCGCACCCCTGACGTCGACAGCCTGCTCTTCGGCGGGCTGAAGTGGCGCTGCATCGGCCCGCCGCGCGGCGGTCGTGTCGTCGCCGTGGCCGGCGACCCGCAGGACCCGATGACCTTCTACTTCGGCGGCTGCGCGGGCGGGATCTGGAAGACCAGCGACGGCGGGCAGGTGTGGCGCAACGTCTCCGACGGCCACCTCGGCAGCGCCGCCATCGGCGCGCTGGCAGTGGCGCCGTCGGACGCCAACGTCGTCTACGCCGGCACGGGCGAGACGACGATCCGCATCGACGTCTCGTGGGGCGACGGCGTGTACCGCTCGCGCGACGCCGGCCGCACCTGGCAGCACGTCGGCCTGCGGGACACGCGGCACATCGGTCGCATCTGCGTGCACCCGACCGACCCCGACCTCGTCTTCGTGGCAGCGCTCGGCGACGCCTTCGGCCCGAACGAGGAGCGTGGCGTCTACCGCTCGCGCGATGGCGGCGCGAACTGGCAGAAGGTGCTCCACCGCAACGCCGACTGCGGCGCCGTGGACCTGGCGCTCGACCCGCTGAACCCGCGCATCGTCTACGCCGCCTGCTGGAACGCGCGACGCAGCCTCTGGCACCTGAACAGCGGCGGCCCGGGCAGCGGACTGTGGCGGTCGCTCGACGGCGGCGACACCTGGCAGGAACTGTCCGGCCGCGGCGGCCTGCCCGGCAGCGAAGGCGGGGGCCTGCTCGGCAAGCACGGCGTGGCCGTCTCGGGGGCCCGTGCCGGGCGGGTCTGGGCGCTCGTCGAGGCCAGCGCGGGCCGGACCGGCCTGTACCGCAGCGACGACCACGGCGAGCGCTGGACGCTCGTCAACGCACATCGCGACCTGATGCACCGGCCCTGGTACTACACGCACGTCTTCGCCTGCCCGCGCCACGCCGACACGCTCTACATCAACAACCTGCAGATGTGGAAGAGCACCGACGGCGGAGCGACCTTCGGCGAGATCACCACGCCGCATGGCGACAACCACGGGCTGTGGATCGATCCGCGCGACCCGCGGCGCATGGTGCAGGGCAATGACGGCGGGGCCTGCGTCTCCTTCAACGGCGGGAGCACCTGGTCGACGGTCTACAACCAGCCGACGGCACAGTTCTACCGGCTCGACGTCGACGACCAGCACCCCTACCGCGTCTACGGCACGCAGCAGGACAACACGACGATCTCGGTGCCGAGCGCCAGCGAGTGGGGAGCGATCACGCTCGGCGACTGCACCTACCCCGGCACCGGCGAGAGCGGCTTCGTCGCGGTGGACCCGCGCGACCCGAACGTCGTCTACAGCGGCGCCGTCGGGTCGAGCCCGGGCGGCGCCGGCGCACTGCAGCGCTACGACCATCGCACGCGGCAGATCCGCCTGGTCAACGTCTGGCCGGAGGCGACCCGCGGCATCCCGCCGCGCGAGCTGAAGTACCGCTTCGCCTGGACCTTCCCGATCGTCTTCTCGCCGCACGACCCCGGCACGCTCTACGCCGCCGGCAACCGGGTCTTCCGCAGCCGCGATGAAGGGCAGAGCTGGGAGTGCATCTCACCCGACCTGAGCCTGAACGACCCGGCGCGCCAGGGACCGAGCGGCGGCGAGATCACCCACGACACGGCCGGCGCCGAGGTGCATGCCACCTGCGCCAGCCTCGCCCCCTCCCGGCACCGCGCCGGCGAGATCTGGGCCGGCACCGACGACGGCCTGGTGCACGTCACGCGCGACGACGGCAAGCGCTGGAAGAACGTCACGCCCAAGGGCATGGGCAAGCTGGCCTACGTCGGATGCGTCGAGCTCTCCGCGCACGATGCCGACACCGTCTACGTGAGCGGCACGCGCTACAAGCTCGCCGACTACAGGCCCTACCTGTTCCGCAGCCGCGACGGCGGCAGGAGCTGGCGGAACATCGCCGGCGACCTGCCGAAGAACGAGATCACGCGCGTCATCCGCGCCGACCCGGTGCGACCCGGCCTGCTTTTCGTCGGCACCGAGACCGGCGTCTTCTTCAGCCGCGACGACGGCGCGCACTGGCAGCGCATGGCGGGCGGCCTGCCGGTGGTGCCCGTTTACGACATGAAGATCAAGGGCAGCGACCTGGTCGTCGCCACGCACGGCCGCTCGTTCTGGCTCCTCGACGACATCACGCCGCTGCGCACGCTGCCCGTCGCCGCCCGCAAGCCGCACCTCGTGCCGCCGCGCGCCACGGTGCGCACGGCGCAGGCGTGGAGCGCCGGCCTGGGCTTCACGAAGAAGGGGCTCAGCTACGGACCGGCCTTCGGCATCGGCGGCGCGAGCGAAGCCTTCACGCGCGCGGACGGCAGGGGCGGCCGGCGCCACTTCGACATCGGCGAGAACCCGCCCGGCGGTGCGCTCGTGTACTACTGGCTGCCGCCGAAGTTCGAAGGCCGCGTGGCGCTGAGCTTCCTCGACGCCGAGGGCCGCGTCGTGCGCAGCTTCGGCAGCGACGACACCGGGCTGCCGGAGGACCGCCGCCCGCGCACGACGCCCGGCCTGCACCGCTACCTCTGGGACCTGCGGCACGCCGGGCCGGCGAAGATCGACACGACGCTGATGCAGCGCAGGCACGCGCCGATGGCCGACGACAGCGACGAGACCAGCGGTCCGCTGCTGCGGCCCGGGGCGCTGCGGGTGCGGCTGGAGGCGGGGCGCGAGGCCGCGCTCGAGGCCGACCTGCAGATCGTCGCCGATCCGCGCGTCGGCACGCCGCCCGAGGCCTTCGCCGCGCAGTCGGCACTGCTGCACGCGCTGCACGCCAGCGTGGACGCGCTGAACCGGGGCGTCAACCGGCTGCGCCGGGTCGCCCGGCAGCTGCGCGAGGTCGAGCAGCGCCTGGGGGGCGGCGGGGCGGAGGTCGCCGGCCGTCTTCAGGCGCTGCCGGCTCTGCAGGCCCTGCAGACTCGCCTGGCCGCGCTGGAGGCCGTCTTCGTCGACCCGCACCGCGAGTCGTCGCGCGACGTGCTGCGCAACCCCGGCGGCCTTGCCGACACGCTGGACGACCTGATCAGCGTGGTCGCCATCGCCGACGCCGCACCCACCGACTCCGCGCAGGCGCTGTCGCAGCAGGCCATCGAGCGGGTCGGTGAGCATCTGGCGCAGCTCGATGCCCTGCTGGCCGGCGAGCTGCCGGCCCTGAACGCGCAGCTCGCAGCGGCTGGCGTCACCGTGCTCGGCGCCTGAGACCGACGCCGCAACGGGCGCTCAAGGACTTGCACCGCTTCCGCCTGGCGCACGCGTGCGCCAGGCCACCAGCGCCGCCGACAGCACGCCCAGCCCGAGCGTGGCCGCTGCACCGACGAACACCGACGACGGTGCGGCGTGGTCGAGAAGCCAGCCGAACACCGGCGCGGCCAGCGCGAAGCCCACGTCAAGCCCCGAGTACACGGTGCCGTAGACGCGCCCGGTCGCCCCGGGCGGCGCGGCGCGGCGGATCAGCATGTCGCGCGAGGGGCCGGCCAGTCCGGTGCCCAGGCCGGCGAGCGCAGCCACGGCAGCAGCGGCCAGCGGCGGCAGCCAGCCCGTGCCGGCCACCAGCAGCAGCAGCGCCGCCGCCGACATCGCCAGGCCGATCGTCAGCTCCAGGCGCTGCACGCGCGCGGCGACGAACCCGCCGAGCACCATGCCGGCCGCGCCGCACAGCATGTAGCCGGTGACGACGAAGGCCGTGGCCTCGAGCGGCAGGCCGTACATCCGCGCCAGTGCCGGGCCGGCGAAGCTCTGCACCGCCGACAGCGCGGCGGTGCTCCAGAAGAAGAAGCTGAAGCAGAGCCACACCGACTGCAGGCGCAGGAAGGCGAGCGGGTGCTCCGGCGGGGCGACGTTCCGTGGCGATGCCTCCTCGGGTGCGTCGCCGCCGCGCGGCACGGCCGGCGGCGCGGCCCGGTCGTCGATCGCGTCGCGCTCCAGCACCAGCAGCAGCAGCACGGCCAGCGCCCACAGCGCCGCCGCGACGCAGGCGGCGCGCCAGGTGCCCGCCAGTGACGAGACGCCGACCAGGAACACCGGTGCGAGCGCCCAGCCGAGGTTGCCCGAGATGCCATGCGCCGAGAAGGCGTGGCCCAGCCGCGGCGCCGAGACGCGCCGGTTGAGGATCGTGAAGTCGGCCGGGTGGAACGGGCTGTTGCCGATGCCGGCCAGCACCGCGGCCAGCAGCAGACCCCACCAGCCCTGTGCCGTCGCCGCCGCCAGCGCCGCCAGCACGAACACGCCCAGCGCCGACAGCAGCACCGGCCGCGCACCCACGCGGTCGACCAGGAAGCCCGACAGCGCCTGCCCGATGCCCGAGACGATGAAGAAGGCCGACACGAGCAGGCCGAGCTCGGAGTAGCTCAGGCCGAAGTCGCGGATGAACGCCGGGAACAGCGGCGGCAGCAGCATGTGGAAGAAGTGGGACGTGCCGTGCGCCAGGCCGACCAGCCCGATGACGGTGAAGTCGGATCGGGCGGATCCGGCGGCGGGAACGGTGGCGCTGCTCATCGCGGCCCGAGCGTAGGGGGCGCCGATGCGTCCGGGTTACGATAGCGGGACAATCTCTGTCGAGATGCTGCCAAGCGCCTTCGCTCCCGCCCTGCCCGCCGAGGCCGAGCGGTTCGCCCCCGACGCGGCGCACCCGGTGCGGGTGCGCGCGCGCCGGCTCGCCGCTGCCACGCGGATCCTGCCGCACTCGCACCCCTGGGCGCAGGTCGCCTTCTCGGCCACCGGCGTGCTGCGCGTCACCGCGGACCGGCACACCTACATCGTGCCGCCGTCGCGCGCAGTGTGGATCCCGCCCGGCGTCGAGCACGTGGTGACGGTGGTCGAGGATGCCGATCTGCGCACGCTGTACCTGCACCAGAGCGCGCCGCCGCACCCGGTGGGCCCGCGCCCGCTCGACGGCACGACGACGACGACCGCACCGACCGCACCGCCCACGCCCGCCACCCCGGACTGGCGGCGCTGCCGCGTGCTCGAAGTCTCGCCGCTGCTGCGCGAGCTGGTGCACGAGCTCGCGCACGAGCTGGCGGCCACCCGGGCCGGCGCGACGCGCGCGCAGGCCCTCGGGCGCCTGGTCGAGGACGAACTCCATCGCGCCCGGCCGGTGCCGCTGGGCGTGGGGCTGCCCGCGGACAAGCGCCTGCGCGCGCTGTGCGAGGCCGTGCTCGACGACCCGGCGCGCCACGCCACGCTGGCCGGCTGGGCCGGCGAGGCCGGGGCCAGCGTGCGCACCGTGGCGCGGCTGTTCCGCCAGGAGCTCGGCACCACCTTCGCCGAGTGGCGCCAGCAGGTGCTGCTGGCCAAGGCGCTGTCGCTGGCCGCGCGCAAGCGCCCGATGGCGCACATCGCCGCCGAGCTCGGCTACGCCAGCCCGAGCGCTTTCACGGCGATGGTCCGCCGCTCGGTCGGCCTGCCTCCGAGCCGCTTCTTCTCCGCCCGCGAGCCGGCGGCCCCATGAACCCGGCCACGCGCGACCCCCACCGACCGCAGGAGGACCCGATGTCCGCCCAGGTGCTCTACGACTACACGCGGCAGGACGACCGCGGCGTCTGCTCCACCGCCCACGCCTGGGCCCGCGTGCCGCGGGCGCTGCCGCCCGCCGAGCGCGCCGCGGCACGGGCCCGCGCGGCGCAGCTGCTGAAGGAACGCGGTGCGGTGCTGATCGCGCACTACTACGTCGACGGCGAGCTGCAGGACCTGGCCCTCGAGACCGGCGGCTGCGTCGCCGACTCGCTGGAGATGGCGCGCTTCGGGCGCGACCACCCGGCCTCGACGCTGGTCGTGGCCGGCGTCCGCTTCATGGGCGAGACGGCCAAGATCCTGTCGCCCGGCAAGCGTGTCCTGATGCCCGACCTCGAGGCCACCTGCTCGCTGGACCTCGGCTGCCCGCCCGATGCCTTCGCGCGCTTCTGCGACGCGCACCCCGACCGCAAGGTGGTGGTGTACGCCAACACCAGCGCCGCGGTGAAGGCGCGCGCCGACTGGATGGTCACGAGCTCGTGCGCACTGGCGATCGTCGAGCACCTGAAGGCACGGGGCGAGAAGATCCTCTGGGCGCCGGACCGCCACCTCGGCGAGTGGATCCGCGACCGCACCGGCGCCGACATGCTGCTGTGGAACGGCGCCTGCATCGTGCACGACGAGTTCAAGGGGCTCGAGCTCGAGCTGCTGGCGCGCGACCATCCGCAGGCGATGATCCTGGTGCACCCGGAGTCCCCGGAGCCGGTGGTCCGGCAGGCCCACCTCGTCGGCTCGACCTCGCAGCTGCTGAAGGCCGTGGTCGAGGGCAAGGCACGCGAATACATCGTGGCCACCGACAGCGGCATCCTGCACCGGATGCGGCAGCTGGCGCCGGGCAAGACGCTGATCGAGGCGCCCACAGCGGGCCGCGGAGCCACCTGCAAGAGCTGCGCGCACTGCCCGTGGATGGCCATGAACGCGCTGCAGGGCGTGCTCGGCTGCCTGGAGACGGGCACCGGCGAGGTCGTCGTCCCCGAGCCGGTGCGCGGCCAGGCACTGGCCTGCATCGAGCGCATGCTCGACTTCGTGCGCCTGCATCCGCAGGCCATCGCGCAGCCGGTGTCGGGCTTCGTGCCGGACCTGGGCAGCGCGTGACGGCGGCCGCGCCCATCCAGCCGGTCAGACTCAGTGGACATCCGATGATCGCCTTCGCCGACCACGACGAGACCCTGGCCGAGGCGCGCGCGCGCAACGTGCGCGACGCACTGGCCGAGGACATCGGACGCTGCGACTGGACCGGACTGCTGGTGCCGGAGGGACAGCGCGTCGCGGCCCGCGTGGTCGCCCGCGAGGCCGCGGTGCTGGCCGGGCGCGAGTGGTTCGACGCGGTCGTGCGCGCGCTCGACCCCGGCGCGGCACTCGAGTGGCTGGTGCCCGAGGGAGCGTGGATGCAGCCCGACCAGCCGGTGGTGCGGATCGAGGCGCAGGCCCGCCCGCTGCTGGCCGCCGAGCGGCCGGCGCTCAACTTCATCCAGTTGCTCAGCGCCACCGCCACCGCCACGCGGCGCCACGTCGACGCGGTGGCCGGCGCCTCGCCGCTGCCCGAGGGCTGCGCGATCCTCGACACGCGCAAGACGATCCCCGGGCTGCGGCAGGCACAGAAGTACGCCGTGCGGGTGGGCGGCGGCCGCAACCAGCGCCTGGCGCTGTGGCACGGCATCCTGATCAAGGAGAACCACATCGCCGCGGCTGGCGGCATCGGGCCGGTCCTGCAGGCCGCGCGCGCGCTCGACGCCGGCGTCGAGATCCAGATCGAGGTCGAGTCGGTCGACCAGCTGCGCGAGGCGCTGGCGCATGGCGCGGCTAGCGTGCTGCTGGACAACTTCGACCTGGCGCGCATGCGCGAGGCGGTGACCGTGAATGCCGCACACCCCCAGCCGGCACTGCTGGAGGTGTCGGGCAGCGTCGAACTGGAGCAGCTGCGCGCCATCGCCGCCACCGGCGTGCACCGCATCTCGATCGGCCGCCTGACGAAGGACGTGCGGGCGGTCGACTTCTCGATGCGCGTCACTGGCCGCCTCTGACCAGCCGCCTCGGACCGGTCGCCTCCGACCGGCCCCCGGCCCCGCAACGGCAGCACGCGCACCAGGACGCCTCTTCAGATCGCCGCGCGGCTGTCGATATCCGCGCAGAGGCTGCGTCCATCGAGCAGCCGCCAGCGCTGGGGAGGCGTCCGATGAGTGCCGAGATTGCCGTGGACTTCACGTCCGTCCGCAACCATAACGAGCGCGCAGTCTTCGACGCCGTGCTCGCGCACGCGCCCAGCTACCCGGGCGTGGCGCGCCGGCCCGACCTGCTCGCCGACGTGGCCTGCGTGGCACTGAACCGGCTGCCCACCCGTTACATCCGTCACGAAGTCGACTTCGTCTTCTATCTGAGCGAGCGCGAGCGCGCCGACAACGCGCGGCACCTTGTCGAGGCGGTGGAATACGCCTTCGGCTTCGTGCAGGCCCGGCAGGCCATGGGCGCCCGTGGCTGATCGGGACGCCGACGCCGCCCGCCTCGAAACGGCCTGGCGCGAGTGCTACCTCGATCCGGGCCGGGCTGGCGCGGCCGGGCGCGCGCTCGCCGAGGGCGGGGGCGCACTGGCTGCCTGGGGATGGCTGCATGTCGCGCTGGCCGAGTCGCGGATCGGTGACCCGTCGGTCGCCCGCCAAGCCCTCGACACGGCGCTGGACGGCTTCGAGCGGGCCGGGGACCGTCGCGGCCGGCTTCTCACGGCCGAGGTGCTCGCCATCCTGCGCCGACGAAGCGGCGACGTCGAGACGGCGGCCGCGATCCTGGCCGGCCTGGACGGCGCCGACACCTCGGTGTACACGCCGCTGGACCAATTCATCGCCCACAACTCGCGGGCGCTGACTTTCAAGCTGGCCGGACAGCCCGACGAGGCGCTGCGTCACTACTACGTCTCCCTGGACGCCGCCGAGGCGAGCGGCAACGAGGGCGCTCGGATCACGGCGCTGCTGAACCTGGCCAGCCTGCACCACGACCTGTACAACCTGGACGACGCGCGCGCGCTGACCGAGCGCGCGCTGGACGCGGCGCGCGCGGCAGGCGCCCAGCACATCGTGGCGATCACGATGGAGAACCTCGTCCTCACGCACTGGTCCAGCGGCGACCTGCTGCGGGCGCGCGAGGTCACGGAGGCGCTGATCGCGCACCTCGGCTCCGAGCTCGGCGCCGAGCTTCCGAACCGCAGCACTGCGATCGCCCTCGGGCACCTGGCCAGTGGTCGCTTCGACGAGGCCGAGACCTGGCTCGGGCCCGACTTCGCCGGCGAGTGCACCGACCTCGACTCGGCCACGCTGTGGACCTGGGTGCGCGCCCGCTGCGCGCTGGCGCGGGGCGACGCCGCGCTTGCCCGGCGCATCGCCGAGCGCACGATGCAGGCGCACCGCCACGTCGGCCTTGCCGACAGCCCGTTCAACCTGATGGAGCTGCACCGGGTGCTGGCCGACGCCTGCGAGCAGCTCGACGACACGCCCTCGGCGCTCGGGCACATGCGGCGCGCGCACGACCTGTACGTCGAGCTCGTCGGCCGCAGCGCGCGCGCGCGGCGCGTGGCGCTGCAGATCGGGTTCGAGCTCGACCGCGCGCAACGCGAGCGCGACCATGCCGTCGACTCGCACCGCGCCGCCGAGGCCGACCGCCGCAGCCTGGAGGAGCTGAATGCCGCGCTGCAGGGCCAGATCGCCGCCAACGAGGCCCTGCAGGCGCAGCTGCGCGAGCAGGCGCTGCGCGACCCGCTCACGGGGCTGCACAACCGGCGCTATCTGTTCGAGGTCGCTCCGGCGATGCTGGAGCGGGCGCGCCGCGAGGACAACGCGCTGGCGGTGGTGCTGCTGGACCTGGACCACTTCAAGTTGCTGAACGACACCTACGGCCACCACGCCGGCGACCTGACGCTGCAGCGCTTCGCGGCGCTGCTGCAGCAGACGATGCGCCGCAGCGACGTCGTCTGCCGGCACGGCGGCGAGGAGTTCGTCGCCCTGCTGCCGGGCATGAACGGCGCCGGCGCGGCCACGCTGCTGGACCGCATGCTGCAGGCCTACCAGGCCGAGGGCGTCACCATCGGCAAGCGCCGCACCCCGCGCGGCAGCTTCTCGGCCGGCGTCGCGCTCTTCCCGCGCCACGGCAGCACCCTCGAGCAGCTGCTGTCGAGCGCCGACCGCGCGCTGTACCGGGCCAAGCAGCAGGGCCGGGCGCGGGTCGAGCTGGCCGCGACGGCCGGGTTGTCGGCGTCGGCCTGACCGCCCCTCAGCGCGCGCGACTGCGCGCCGGCCGCGTCAGCACCGTCGGGAAACTTACCGGCAGGGCGTCGGGGAAGTCGCGGCTGTAGTGCAGCCCGCGGCTCTCGTGGCGGCGCAAAGCAGAGCGCACGATCAGTTCGGCGCAGGCGACCAGGTTGCGCAGCTCGAGCAGGTCGCGGTCGACGCGGAAGTTGGCGTAGTAGTCGTCGATCTCGCCGCGCAGCAGCTTGATGCGGTGCAGCGCACGCTCCAGGCGCTTGGTCGTGCGGACGATGCCGACGTAGTTCCACATCAGCAGGCGCAGTTCGTCCCAGTTGTGGGCGATGACGACCTGCTCGTCGGGATCCTCGACCTGGCTCTCGTCCCAGGGCGGCAGCGCGCGGCGGGGCGCCGGCGGCGCGTCGAGGACGGCGACGGCGCAACTGCGCCCGAGCACCACGCACTCCAGCAGGGAGTTGCTGGCCAGCCGGTTCGCGCCGTGCAGCCCGGTGTAGGTGGTCTCGCCCACCGCATAGAGCCCCGGCAGGTCGGTGCGACCGGCCAGGTCGGTGACGACCCCGCCGCAGGTGTAGTGCGCGGCCGGCACCACGGGGATCGGCTGTCGCGCGATGTCGATGCCCAGGGCCAGGCAGCGCGCGTGTATCGTCGGGAAGTGCCCCCGCAGGAACGCATCACCTTTGGCGGCCACGATCGGAGTGGCGTCGAGCCAGACGTGGTCGAGGCCGTGCTTCTTCATCTCGAAGTCGATCGCTCGGGCCACGATGTCGCGCGGGGCGAGTTCGGCGCGCGGGTCGTGCGCGGGCATGAACCGCTGCCCGCCGGGGTCGCCCGGCCCGGTGCTGGGCAGCCTCAGCACGGCGCCCTCGCCGCGCAGGGCCTCGGTGATCAGGAAGCTGCGGTCCTGCGAGTGGTACAGGCAGGTCGGGTGGAACTGGATGAACTCCATGTTGCCCACCCTGCAGCCCGCGCGCCACGCCATCGCGATGCCGTCCCCGGTGGCGGTGTCCGGGTTGCTGGTGTAGCGGTAGACCTTGCCGACCCCGCCGCTGGCCAGCACCACCGCGCGCGCGGGCAGCGTCTCGACGCGCCGGCGGTCGATGTCGAGTGCGTACACGCCGTAGCAGTGCGGCCGCTCGTCGCGCCCGACGTGGCGCGAGGTGACCAGGTCCACCGCCATCCACCGCTCGCGCAGCGTGATGCCCGGGTGCGCCCGCGCCCGCGCGAGCAGCGCATCGTGGATCGCGCGTCCGGTGGCGTCTGCGGCATGGGCGATGCGCCGCACCGCGTGCCCGCCCTCGCGCGTCAGGTGCAGCCCGAGCGGGCCGGCCGGGTCGGCGGAAAACGGCACGCCCGCGTCGACCAGCCAGCGCACCGCCTGCGCGCTCTGCTCGGCGATGTAGCGCGCCGTGTGCTCGTCGACCAGCCCGGCCCCGGCGTCCTGCGTGTCGTGCACGTGCGAGTCGACGCTGTCGTCCTCGCCCAGGACCCCGACGATGCCGCCCTGGGCCCACGCGGTGGCCGCCTCGGAGAGGTCGCGCTTGGCCAGCACGACGACCGGCACGCGGTCGGCCAGGTGAAGCGCCGCGGTCAGCCCGGCCAAGCCCGCGCCGACGATGACGACTGGCGCAGCGCTCGTGGATTCGGTGTTCAAGTCGCTGGCGGCGTTGCCGATGAACGGATACGGGAGGCGGATTCTACGAACCCTGGCTGCAGGCCGCACCCGAACCGCCCGGCACACGCCGCCCCCGGCAGCGCAACCTACGTCGACCATGAGCAACTACGACCCCCCGGCATTCCGCATCCCCGCCGGCTTCGGTCCGCTTCCCTCCGGCGCCGCGCCGGAGGGCAGGGCGCGCAGCGACGGCCCGTGGTCGGAGACGCAGAGCCTGGGCGGTCGCACCGAGCTCAGCGACCCGGTCACCCAGATCGTGGCCGACCGCGATGCCTACCTCGGCGGCGCCCGCAACGACGTCGGCCGCCGCATCGCCGACGACCAGGTCGAGCTGTTCGTGGCCGGCGACGCGGCCGCCTCGCTGCAGCGCGAGTTCGAGCAGCACAGTCCCGAGTTCCTCGCCGTGCACGACCTGGGCACCAGCGCTTCGCTGCGGCTGCTGGGCAGCCTGGCCGGTGCGGCCAGCGCGCGAGTGCAGCGCCTAATGATCCGCCGCCAGGGTCACGGCGTCGCGCTGTCCGTCCTGCAGTTCGTCGAGGTGCCGCTCGCCGACGGCACGCTGGTGCGCGTGTACTCCACCGACCTGAACGCAGACCCGACGACGCGCCAGGCCCTGGCGCGGACGCTGCTCGCCTTCAGCCGCCTGGGCGTGCTGCTGGTGGGCGAGCGCTCCGGGGCGGCCACCGTCGCCGGCCTCGCGCCGTTGCGCGAGGGCATCGTCCGCGGTCCCTGGCCGAATCGCGAACTGCTGCTGGTGCCGCTGGGCGCAGGGTCGCCGGCCCTCGCGGCCCAGGGCAACCAGCTGAGTGCCGGCTCTTCGGTCACGGTGCACGTCTCGCCGCCCGCCACCAAGCCACGGCAGATCTGGTCCTTCGTCGGCGGCACCTGGAACCGGCTGCACGGCCGCCCTGGCGGCGAGCGCAGCCTGGAAACCGACATCGCCCGGGCGGTTCCGCGGGCCGGGGTGCCGCGCTCCGAGGCGCTGACGATGCCGATGGAACTGCAGATGCCACCGCCGCCGTCGCAGGCGGGCCCGCCGACCGCAACCCTGCCTGCGGCCTCCCCCCCGGCTTCCCTCCCGCCCTTCTCCCTGGCCTTCTCCGCGATAGCGCCTCGGCCGATGCCGCAGCCCGGGGCCACGCCCTGGCAGGCCTACGCCGACCGCTGCGCGCAGATCAAGGGCTCGGTGGCCTGCTGCGTGTTCGACCTGCACTCGCTGCGGGTGCTGGCTGCCGCGGCCGGCCCGCCGCCGGCCGAGCGGCTGTCGGCGCAAGGCGCCGCGCTGCTGGCCGCCGCCGCGGACGCGGCGCGAGCCCTGGGGCTCGGGTCGGGGCACCCGGAGGTGACGCTGAGCCTCGGCGCCCACCACCTGCTGCTGCGCGCGGTACCGGGTCACCCGGGCGTCGGGCTGCACCTGGTGCTCGCCGCCGGCACCGGCAACCCGACGCTGGCGCGAATGCAGCTCGAGCGTATCGATCTGCCGCACTGAAGGCGGCGCGGCGGACCGCCCGCCCGGCCGGGCGGGCGGCCGGCCGCGCGCGTGCACCGGCGGGCACGGCGCCTCAGTGCACGACGCGCGAGAACCGGAACTCGCCCTTCTCGACGTCCACCGGGATCACGTCCTTCGGCCCGAAGCGGCCCTGCAGGATCAGCTTGCTCACCGGGTTCTCGATGCGCTGCTGGATCGCGCGCTTGAGCGGCCGCGCGCCGAACACAGGATCGAAGCCGACCTTGGCCAGTTCGGCCAGGGCCGCCGGGCTGACCTCGAGCTTCATCTCGAGCTTGTCCAGGCGCTGCTCGAGCTGGCGCAGCTGGATCCGGGCGATGTTTTCGATGTGCTTCTGGTCGAGCGCGTGGAACACCACCGTCTCGTCGATGCGGTTCAGGAACTCGGGCCGGAAGTGCTGCTTGACCTCGGCCCACACCGCGTCGCGGATGTCGGCGCCCGGTTGCCCCGCCATCTGCATGATCAGGTGGCTGCCCAGGTTGCTGGTCATCACGATCACGGTGTTCTTGAAGTCCACCGTGCGGCCCTGGCCGTCGGTCAGCCGCCCGTCGTCGAGCACTTGCAGCAGCACGTTGAAGACGTCCGGGTGGGCCTTCTCCACCTCGTCGAGCAGCAGCACGCTGTAGGGCTTGCGGCGCACGGCCTCGGTCAGGTAGCCGCCCTCGTCGTAGCCGACGTAGCCCGGCGGCGCGCCGATCAGGCGGCTCACGGAGTGCTTCTCCATGAACTCGCTCATGTCGATGCGCACCATGTGGTCCTCGCTGTCGAACAGGAAGCCCGCCAGCGCCTTGCACAGCTCGGTCTTGCCGACGCCGGTGGGGCCGAGGAACAGGAAGCTGCCGAGCGGGCGGTTCGGGTCGGACAGCCCGGCGCGGCTGCGCCGGATCGCGTCGGCCACCGCGCCGATGGCCTCGTCCTGGCCGACCACGCGCTCGTGCAGCCTGGCCTCCATCTGCAGCAGCTTGTCGCGCTCGCCCTGCATCAGCTTGCTGACCGGGATGCCGGTGGCGCGCGAAACCACCTCGGCGATCTCCTCGGCGCCCACCATCGTGCGCAGCAGCTGCGGCTTGCCGGCGCCCTTCTTGCCGGTCTCCTTGGCCTGGGCGTCCTTCAGGCGCTTCTCCAGCTCGGGCAGGCGCCCGTACTGCAGCTCGGCCACCTTGTTGAAGTCGCCCTTGCGCTTGAGCTGTTCGATCTGCTCGCGCAGCTGGTCGATCTCCACCTTCACCTGGGCGCTGCCCTGGGCGGTGGCCTTCTCGCTCTTCCAGATCTCATCGAGGTCGGCGTACTCGCGCTCGAGCTTGGCGATCTCGTCCTCGATCAGGCCCATGCGCTTGATGGACGCCTCGTCTTTTTCCTTGCGCACGGCCTCGCGCTCGATCTTCAGCTGGATCAGCCGGCGGTCGAGCTTGTCCATCGCCTCGGGCTTGGAGTCGATCTCGATCTTGATCTTGGCCGCCGCCTCGTCGATCAGGTCGATCGCCTTGTCGGGCAGGAAGCGGTCGGTGATGTAGCGGTGCGACAGCTCGGCGGCGGCGACGATCGCCGGGTCGGTGATCTCGACGCCGTGGTGCACCTCGTACTTCTCCTGCAGGCCGCGCAGGATGGCCACGGTGGCCTCGACGCTCGGCTCGTCGACCAGCACCTTCTGGAAGCGGCGCTCCAGCGCGGCGTCCTTCTCGACGTACTTGCGGTACTCGTCGAGCGTCGTCGCGCCGATGCAGTGCAGCTCGCCGCGTGCCAGCGCCGGCTTGAGCATGTTGCCGGCGTCGATGGCGCCCTCGGCCTTCCCGGCCCCCACCATCGTGTGCAGCTCGTCGATGAACAGGATGATCCGGCCCTCGTCCTGCGACACCTCCTTCAGCACGGCCTTGAGCCGCTCCTCGAATTCGCCGCGGTACTTGGCCCCGGCCAGCAGCCCGGCCATGTCGAGCACGAGCACGCGCTTGTCCTTCAGCGTCTCGGGCACCTCGCCGTTGACGATGCGCTGCGCCAGGCCCTCGACGATGGCGGTCTTGCC
>Ga0068877_10002081_pt1 | contig 16351 bp, 14 predicted proteins | sample NOAtaG_FD_66437 | JGI IMG/M metagenome (GOLD analysis project Ga0068877, IMG submission 66437) | Freshwater lake microbial communities from Lake Erie, under a cyanobacterial bloom - NOAA_Erie_Diel6S_1000h metaG | ecosystem: Environmental > Aquatic > Freshwater > Lake | place: USA: Ohio, Lake... | reverse complement strand
CCGCATGATGCAACCAGCACTGCTACTACCGTGATTAGCGAAATAAAACTACTGCGCATAAATAACCTCTTTAAATAACTTTTCGTTTTTATAATATTCTTCGCGTATCAGTTTTCCTTCGGTATTAAAGTACTTCCACTTTTTTATTTTTTTACCATTATTAAAATATCCGGTGGAACTTACTTTACCATTGGTATGATAAGAGCTCCATTTGCCAACCCATTCTCCGTTTTTATAGTCACCTTCAGAAATTAATGCACCCGTAGCATCGTAAAATTTCCAATGACCGGTTGCTTTGTCATTGGATTGTTGTCCTGCAAATTGAAGTTGCCCACTGGCGTACCAATTCTTAATTGTTCCTTCGCCGATACCGTTTTTGAAATTCGCTTCTTCTTTCAAGACGCCGTTTTCATGCCATGTGCGCCATGTCCCGTGCTTTAATCCATTGTTATAATAACCGGCTTCACTCTTAATCGTGTCGCTGTGATATTTTACGTAGATGCCATGTTTAATGCCGGCTTTGTATGATTCCACCTGCGTGATTTGTCCATTCGGTGCAAACAAACGCCATAGCGAATCCATTTTATCTTCTTTGTAATAACCGTGACTTTCCAGTCGTCCCCATTCACTCCAGAAGAACCAGGCTCCTGTTGCTTGCCCATGCGCATACAATCCTTCCGATTGTTTCATGCCGCCTTCGAAGTAAAATACCCACAAACCGTTCAGTTTTCCTGCCGAATCAATTTGTCCTTCTCCACGTAGCTTTCCATCAGGATAAAAAACTTTATGCGGTGTTTGACTTTTTACTGCACTACATAAAATGCTAAGCGCGATTACTAAAGCTATTCTCATTTGGTGCGTTCTACAGTGAAATTGACAAGTTGAATTAACGACGTACGAGCCGGAGATTCCGGAAATTCATTCAGGATGTCCAATGCTTTTTCCTTGTATTCATTCATCTTCCCGGCTGCGTATTCCAGTCCGCCGCTGGTTGTAACAAACTGAATTACCTTCTGCACTTCTTCCGGTTCTTCGTTGTGATTTTTAATGATATTGATGATGCGTCGTTTTTCGCTGCGATCTGCTTTATTCAAAGCGAAGATCAACGGCAACGTCATCTTCTTTTCTTTAATATCGATTCCGCTGGGTTTCCCTATGTCTCCGGATCCGTAATCGAACAAGTCGTCTTTAATTTGAAACGCAATACCCGTGTATTCACCAAACTGATGCATTTTCTTGATTGTCGCTTCATCACGTGTAACACTAGCTGCACCCGAAGCACAGCAAGATGCAATTAACGAAGCTGTTTTTTGGCGAATGATTTCAAAATACACCGGCTCCTGAATATCCAGGCGGCGTGCTTTTTCAATTTGCAACAATTCTCCTTCACTCATTTCACGCACTGCGCGGGATACAATTTGCAAGAGATGAAAATCATTGTTGTCCACAGAGAGCAATAAGCCTCGTGATAACAAGTAATCGCCAACTAGCACTGCAATTTTATTTTTCCAAAGCGCATTGACAGAAAAGAATCCGCGACGCATATTGGAATCGTCCACCACGTCATCATGTACTAACGTAGCGGTATGCAGCAATTCGATAAGTGCAGCTGCACGGTGTGTAGATTCGTTCAACTCGCCGCACATTTTCGCGCTCAAAAACACGAACATGGGGCGTAGCTGTTTGCCCTTGCGTTTTACGATGTAAGCAGTGATTTTATCCAGCAGTGGAACAGAACTTTTCATCGAGTCGCGAAACTTGCCCTCAAAGAGTTCAAGTTCTTGCGCCACGGGAGCTTTAATCTGTTCAACTGTCGATTTCATAAGGCAAGCACGAAGGTACGTTGAAAATGGCTGCTATGTTCCAATATTCACATCGGCCAATTTATACGTCGTACCCTTTTGTCCAAACAAATACAACTGCTTTTCGTTCTCTTGCAAGTATAATTTTGGTCTCAGGATTATCTTGAGATCGGAGGTTTTAAACATAGCTTGTTTGTTGAAATCCCCGTCCTTGCTTACCGTTACCAGAACCGCTACTGATTTCATGGGCTGCGTCATGGAACGCAACTTCGTGTTGTTAGGATCCAGATTTTTCGGGTTATCGTTGAACATGATGTAAATATTGGGCCCCGAAACGGCTAACGCAAAGGATAAAAAGTAACCTCCGTCATTACGACTCGTTTGGTCTTTCGGAATATGTGTTGTCCATGCAATTTCTCCATTCGGATCAATACTCACCATAATGATGTCATCGTAATGATAATAGTCGGTGCAACTGGTAGCTCCTGTTCTGGGGTCGGTGGTGCAAACGGTTTCAACAAAAAACTCTTCCGCCACCATGATCAATCCACCATCATCGCGTAAGACAAGATAGCGTAGTTCGTAATCGCTGAGTTCGCGTTGTTTTTTAACGCTTTTTTCGCTCATGAAATTCAATAGAAAATCGGGCGTAAATTCCTTGTAGCTGCTGGATACCACCTGCTTGGTTTTACGATCAATCTTCATGAAAAAAGTACCCGCCATATCCCGGGAATTTTTATTAGAGTAAAAACCTCCGCTCAAAATATTGCCGGCGTTATCCAACGTAATGGTTACTTCAGTAATGTACTTGGGTGTTAAGGTGAGATGATATTCCTTCAGTGAATCATACACGGCGTCGTACACCAATACATCGTGGAAGTAAGTGGGTTTTTTCTTACGATCTTCTTTGGAAATGTTTTCCTTGTCCATCTGGACATACGCCAGCACATACACTTCATCTTTTTTCGTAATGATGAATTTCTTCAGCGAAAAATCCTTGTCCTTGTAAGGCAGCTTCATGTCGCGCACCCACTTCGTTTTCAGGTCATGATCAATCAGCGTTAGCTTAAATGCTTCGCTGGAATACTTATCGTAAGGCGGATTGGTAACAACCAGCACGCCGCTGGAATCATCATTAACGTAATGATAAAAACTACCGCGATTCCGCGATTTAGTGTCTTGTAATACATCAACCGGAGTCCATGGTTTCGCCACGTTTCCATCGGCGCCAATAAGCTGCGCATAACAAGTTGTTGATCTCTTTTCGCGATCGTAATACGTTCCGAAAACCATCAACGTGTTTTTAACGAAAAAGAAATTCGTGATTGTTATTTTCGAATCACCAACCTGCGCGGGAATGGGTTTCGAATACACCAGGTTCATGTCGCTTTTACGATATTTTTCGATACGGTATTCTGAAACCCGCATACCGGCGATTCTAACGCGGGTAGCATAAACAGCTTCTTTGTCGGCACCTACAAGGTCTAACAGCTGAGTTCGTTTTTCAGCTTTAACGGGAACGCCCCAGGTAATATCAATTTGAGCAAAAGTGTGTGTTCCTGTGAACCACAACACGACGAGAAGAAAAAAGTGTTTCATTGGCGATTTACGGTAATTTTGTAAAGTTATTTAATATCATGAATCGAATCTTGTTTGTATTTCTTGTGCTTGGTATGTGGTCGCAAATCGGCGCACAGGTGGTATTGAAGAACGATTCATCAACGATTCGTAACGATACTATTCGAGTACGAGTGCGTCAACATCCGGGTCAAAATCCAATTGATTACAAAGGCGGCCCGATAATTACGGATAGTGTATCCCGAGGAATAAAAGCGAGTACAATCAATCTGTTGCGCGGTGAATTTAGCGTGTTATACGAGCATCGCCTTTCACGCAGGTGGAGCGTAACAGGAGGTTTCGGCGTAACGTGGACCGATTACTATTATGAGTTAACCTTCAATGGTGCACGTTTTCTCGGATTTGGTACGGAAGCTTCGCGATCTGTATTTAAAGGCGGTTGGGCGCTTCGTGCAGAAGTGAAGCGCTTTTATGGTCGAGGCGCAAACGGCATCGGTGGTGCGTATTTGGGCGCGCAGGGCGCACTTCGTACTTGGAATATGGATTACCTGAAGTTTAACGGACTCAGCGACATTCCTGTTCCCGTGGGTCGCAGTTGGACAGATGTGGGGATGATGTGGGGATACAATTCAGCAGAAGCCCATGAAACGTGGTTTTGGGATGCCCATGCCGTAATCGGAATTCGTATGCGCGATGAAGACCGGGTGCGAGGGTCGGGCGTGGATGCAGTGGTTGAAAACTACAACCTTGTGTTGCCGTATTTCGGAATCAATCTGCTGTTCGGAATACAGTTGTAACGCAATTATTTTTTCAAAACACTTCCGGTCTCTGTTTTCAGAATAGCTTCATTTTTATTCGCTAACTGACCGCATGCTGCATCAATGTCTTTCCCGCGACTGCGACGCACATTGACGATAATGCCCTTGTCCTCCAACACTTCTTTGAAACGATCAAGTCGCTGCGGCAAGGTCTGTTGAAATTCTCCGTCATCAATCGGATTGTATTCAATGATATTGACTTTTGCTTTAACGCGTCTGCAATAGGCTGCTAATTCCTGCGCATCCTGAATACCATCGTTGAAGTCTTTGAATACAATAAATTCAAAGGTTACGCGAGTGCCCGTCTTTTCGTAGAAGTAGTTCAGCGCTTCAGCTAATGCATCCAGCGAGTTCTGTTCGTTGATCGGCATAATTTTATTACGCTTCTCATCATTGGCTGCATGTAACGACAAGGCAAGGTTAAACTTCACTTCATCATCACCCAACTTTTTAATCATTTTCGCAATGCCGGCAGTAGAAACCGTAATCCGCTGAGGCGACATGCCCAATCCATCCGGAGAAGTAATACGATCAATGGAAGTCATCATGTTCTTGTAGTTGAGCAATGGTTCGCCCATGCCCATGTACACGATGTTGGTTAATGACTGATCGTAATGTTGTTTCGCTTGATCGCGGATTAAAACGACCTGATCATATATTTCTTCCGCCTCGAGATTGCGAATACGCGCCAACTTTCCGGTAGCACAAAATTTGCACGTTAAGCTACATCCTACTTGTGAAGAGATGCACGCTGTCATACGCGAATCGGTTGGAATTAAAACGCCTTCTACAATGTTGCCGTCCGAAAGTTTAAAAGCGTCTTTAATCGTGCGGTCTTTAGAAACCTGAAACGAGTCGATGCTGACCGGCATAAATGAGAAGTGCTCTTCTAGCAGTTGTCGTGTGTTTTTGGAAAGATTGGTCATGGATTCGAAATCCGTAACCGACTTCTGCCACAGCCATTCCCAGATTTGCTTTGCGCGAAACCCTTTTTCCCCATGCGATTCGAGGAAAGATTTGATTTCGTCCAAATTTAAGGAGCGAATACTGGGCTTCGGTTTCGTTGACATGCTGCAAAGGTACAACGCACAGTGGTCCGATTGCAAGTTGGAAAGAAAGACTATATTAGTACAGCGAATCATGACACGTTTCATTCAAGGCGACTTTTTATTTTCTGCACACACCGGCTTTGTGCCCGAAGGTGTTGTGGCTTGTGATGATTCAGGTGTCGTGCACGATGTGCTCATTCCGGGAACGCACAACATTCCGCAGGAAAAAGTAGAGCGGGTGCGTGGCATTGTAACTCCCGGCTTTGTAAATGCGCATGCTCATTTGGAGTTGTCACATTTGAAATCGCACATTTCCCGATTGACCGGCATATCCGGTTTTGCAACGGAATTAATGGATAAACGTGATGCTTTCGATACCGACGCGATCACAAATGCCATACAGCTTGCAGATCAGGAAATGTACAGTAATGGTATAGTTGCAGTGGGCGATATTTCCAATAACGTTGCTACAATTTCAGCGAAACAAAAATCCCGAATTCATTACCATACGTTTTGTGAATTAATTGCGTTACACCCCGCAGCTGCTGATGCGGTTATGGATACAGGTGTGCAATTAAGAGCAAGGTTTGAAGCAGCCGGACTTTCTGCGTCACTCGCACCCCACGCACCGTATTCTGTTTCTCCGGCGTTGATGAAGAAAATAGTGGACGAAAATGCAGGGCATAAAGTAACGTCCACCATTCATAATCAGGAATCGAAAGCAGAATCGCAATTTACTGAGCACGGGATTGGGAAAATTCAGGACATCTACGATTATCTGGGTATCGATACCGCTTGGTTTACGGGTTATGGCCGAACAAGTTTACAAGCAAGCCTTCCGAATTTATTATCGTCGCAAAATTTAATTCTAGTACACAATACCTTTACTTCGCCTGCGGACATTCGTTTTGCAGAAGAATTGCACCAAAGTTTATTTTGGTGTTTCTGCCCGAATGCGAATTTGTACATCGAAGGTGAATTGCCTGATTTTTATTCCTTCTACAAAGCCGGCGTTCGAATCGTTATCGGCACAGACAGTTTAGCTTCTAACGACGCGTTGGATATTGTCGAGGAATTGAAAGTCATTCAGTCGCAAGCGCCGGAAATTCCTATAGAACAACTGCTTACCTGGGCAACACACAACGGCGCACAGGCACTACAACTCGATTGGGCGGGGACGTTTGAGTCGGGGAAAAAACCGGGAGTTGTCGCTATCTGCGATGTTGATCGTAATCTTCATCTTACGCGCGAATCGAAAGCTATACGTTTATTATAGCGTTTTGCTCCGCGACTTCAACAGCGCATCTGCAATAATTAAATCGGTGGGCGTAGTGAGTTTGAAATTATCCATGTTGCCATCAACGAGATGAATATCTTGCCCGTACGACTCTACAACACTTGCATCATCGGTAAATGTGTATTTGTAGCCGCAATCGTAAGCGCGCTTAAGAAGTGAAGTTTGAAAGCACTGCGGTGTTTGTATCAAGCAATATTTGGAACGATCCACCGCGACACTTTTTCCCGATTCAATTTGTCGTATCGAATCATTCAGCGGAATGGCAGGAATGCCGCTGCCGTTAAAACGAGCTGATTTAAAAGCACCGGCAATGGTGCTCTGCGCTACCAGAGGACGAACTGCATCGTGAACAGCAACTAATGCATGTTCATCTTCAATCAATGCTAATCCATTACGTACCGATTCAAATCGCGTTTCACCTCCTGCAACCACTTGAACAGGATATTGGAATTGATGTTGTGTGCGCAACGTTTCCCAAGTGGAGAATTGATCCGCAGGTAACACCAGAATCAGCGCAATTTTTGGATCAAACTGCAGGAACGCGTTAAGACTGTGAATCAACACAGGAACACCCTGTAACAACAAGAATTGTTTCGGTACTGCACTTTGCATGCGGGCACCGCGACCGGCTGCAACAATGATGGCATAATTTTTCACACGGTGAAAGTATCATTTGCCGCGCAGCAATGCAATACTAAAAGCAGAAAAGGCCGCTCTTGCGAGACAGCCTTTTCTTATGGTTTGGTGTTTGGTTTTACAAAATTAACATCGCATCACCGTATGCCAGGAAGCGATACTTTTCTTTAACCGCTTCACGGTATGCTTTCATCACTAAATCATATCCGCCGAATGCGCTTACCATCATCAACAAGGTCGATTCAGGTGGATGGAAGTTAGTTACTAAACCTCCTGCAATTTGGAAGTCGTAAGGAGGAAACACAAACTTGTTAGTCCATCCGTTAAACGGTTTCAATGTGCTTTCGGTAGATACAGAAGTTTCTACAGCACGCATCGCCGTTGTTCCAATGGCAATAACACGTTTCTTCTTCGCTTTAGCTTCGTTTACCAAATCAGCGCATGATTGTGGAATTTCCATTTGCTCCGATTCCATCTTGTGTTTAGTGAGATCTTCAACTTCAACAGGACGGAAACTTCCTAAGCCTACGTGCAATGTCAATGTCGGGAACGTTACGCCTTTCAATTCCAGACGCTTCAACAATTCACGACTGAAGTGCAATCCTGCAGATGGAGCTGCAACAGCACCTTCCACTTTTGCATATACGGTTTGATAACGCTCGGTGTCTGATTCCTGCAAAGGACGACGAATGTATTTCGGAATTGGCGTGTTGCCCATCGATTCAATCGTCTTCTTAAATTCTTCCCAAGGCCCGTCGTACAAGAAACGCAGCGTACGACCGCGTGATGTGGTATTATCAATTACTTCGGCAACCAATGAATCGTCTTCACCGAAATACAATTTATTACCGATACGAATCTTACGAGCAGGATCTACCAGAACGTCCCACAAACGGCTTTCACGATTCAATTCACGTAACAGGAATACTTCAATCTTAGCACCTGTTTTTTCCTTATTGCCGTACAAGCGGGCAGGGAATACGCGCGAATCGTTCAGAATCATGGCATCACCATCATCTACATAGTTGATGATGTCTTTGAATAATTTGTGTTCGATTTTTCCGGTTTTGCGGTGCAATACCATCAAGCGCGATTCGTCACGGTTGTCGGTAGGAAAATCAGCCACCAGATCACGTGGCAGATTGAATTTAAATTGTGAAAGTTTCATATTCCTGTTTTAGGGATGTCGTACCGTTTTGGTAAGAGCCGGCAAATATATCCCTCCGGGTACCCCGTTGTCAAGTTATTCGGGAATTTTATTCGTCGATTAGGCAGAAATATGCCCTTTTTCAAGTGTTTGCATCCATTCTTCCATCGATTTACTTGCGTCGATGCTCATTTGACCAATTCGGGTTCGTCGTAAAGCACCGAGGTAGGCTCCCGAATTTAATGCGGTTCCGAGATCACGCGCAATTGAACGAATGTATGTGCCTTTGCTGCAAACAATGCGAAAATGAATCGCGATGGCGTTTTCTGCACGCTCAATATTCACGACATCAAATTCGCTGATTGTAACTTCTCGTGGTGGCATGCTTATTACTTCACCCGATCGTGCGGATTCGTATGCGCGTTTACCGCCTACTTTAATGGCCGAGAAAACCGGCGGCACTTGCAAAATGTTTCCTGTAAACTGTTGGCGGATCGTTTCGTGAATCAATTCATCGGTGATATGAGCAACAGGATAAAAAGCATCAATTTCTTTTTCCAAATCACAGCAGGGAGTTGTTGCACCTACTACAATCATTCCGGTATATTCTTTTTCCTGTGCTTGAAATTCGTCAATGCGTTTGGTGAATTTACCCGTACAAATAATCAAAACACCTGATGCTAATGGATCCAGCGTGCCGGCGTGTCCCACCTTCAAACGCTTTCCGGTAGCGTGTTTCAGCTGATAACGAATTTTATTGACGACATCAAACGACGTCCAACCCAAAGGTTTGTCAACGATAAGTACTTGCCCGATTTCGTAAGGCGAAAGTGTTTCCTGCATGTTAGAATACCACAAGCGGTTGAACGAAAAAGTGCACGAGTAACACGGCAAGACCAATAACTATGCGGTACCAGCCCCAAATGCGGAATCCGTATTGTTTCACCATTCCGATAAAAACCTTGATGGCAAGAATGCCTACAATGAACGCAACAATGTTCCCCAAGGTGAGTAATTTCAATTCTTCACCCGTAAACATGCCATGATTGTCGATATGTTTAAACAACTTATAACCTGTTGCTGCAAACATGGTTGGCACAGCCAGGAAGAATGAAAACTCTGCAGCAAGATCGCGAGTGAATTTCTGTTGCATACCTCCAATAATGGTAGAGGCGCTTCTGCTTAATCCGGGCAATAACACGGCCAAAACTTGCCAGCAGCCTACCATAAAAGCACGGAAGTACGAGATTTCTTTTTCTTCTTTGATAGCAGGTTGTTTGAACCATTTATCGACAAAGAGTAATACGATGCCACCGCCGAACAAAGAGAAAGCAATGAAAACAGGATTACCCAATTTCGAATCGATGAAATCGTCTAACAGTTTGCCGAATAACAGTGCCGGAACAACTGCAATACCCAGTTTTACGTAAAACTTTATGTCGCGGAAGTCGATAAACTTTTTGAAGTAAAGTGCGACAACTGAAAGGATGGCGCCTAACTGAATGGCAACCGTGAATGTTTTGGTGAAATCATCTTGCGCAATTCCCAGCGCTGATGAAGTAAGGACCATGTGTCCCGTGGAAGATACCGGTAAAAATTCGGTTAAGCCTTCCACTAAAGCGAGCAGAAGTGCGTCAATGAGATTCATCAGTGCTGAGGTAAATTATTCTTCGCCTTTTGGCTTTTTCATGATGCCGTACAATACAACACCAAAGCCAATCAGCAATGTGATGGGAGCAATTGTAATACGCTGCGTGTCAAAAATAGCCGGATTGAATTCATTCGGATTTTCAGCACCGCCACCAATCATAAGAATGTAACCGAGAAGTAACACGCCAACTCCGGCAAGAATAATCATGTAATTTTCTTTGCCGAATGCGAGTTTGTTGGGAGCAATATCTTTTTTCTCCTGCTTGCGTGTTGTGGATGTAGTCTTAGCCATGTGAATGCAAAGGTAAGAGGTTAATTCATATACAGCGCATCCGTGCTTTGAAGCGCAAATTTACGCACCGCCAATGCTGAAGAAATCCAGGTGATGAGAATGCCCAGCACAATTTGAAAAAGGCATAAAATCCCTAAGGTTTCTACATCTGCGAGCTGAATCAGCTTCAATTCTCGGAAATTTTTGTCGATGATGAGCACAATGCCCACTGTAATGCCAATGGCCAGAAATGCCCCCACAATTCCGTTGCGAATGCCTTTCAATACGAATGGTCGGCGAATAAAGGCTTGCGTCGCACCGACTAAATTCATCGTACGAATTAAAAAACGTTGGGAATAAATGGCCAATCGAATAGTGTTGAATATCAAGCCCACGGCTACAAACAACAACGCCCCACTAAATACCAAAATCACCAGACTGATGGAACCTAAACGTTCATTTACCGCACCCACCATATCTTTTTGGTAGATCACATCTTCAATGCGGGAATCTTCACGCAACTGACGCTCAATCCATGCGATGCTGTCGTTGTTGGCATATTCTGCACGCAAGGAAATTTCAATGCTGGACGAAAGTGGATTGTAGCCCAAAGTCTTGATAAAATCCTCGCCTAATTCTTGTTGTAAAGATTTCGCCGCTTCTTCTTTCGTTACAAATGCAGTGGCTTTTCTCCATGGTTCTACGTCAATTGACTTTTGCAAAGCCAGGATCTCCGTGTCCTTCAGCGCAGGATCCAGGAATAAGGTGATGACAATATTTTCCTTGACGTGATCGGAAACTGTTTTCGCTTTCAGGATCAATACCGTCAATAACCCCAACATGATCAGCACTAAAGCAATGCTGATTACAATGGTAATGTTGGAGGACTGAAATCGTCTGCGAACGGATACATCTGCCATGCCACGAAAATAGAAAATGGATTATAGCAACACTATCCCAACTCCAACAGGATTTACAACATGCATTGTTAACAAGTTGCCCGGGCGAGTGCAGGACGTTAGCTGTGCAATAGTTGAGAATCCCGTTAGGCAAATCGCTGAAACCCTCGTAAATTCGCGCTTCTCAAATTAAAGCGCATGGAATACAATTTTTCGGAAATAGAACGTAAGTGGCAGAGCTATTGGAAAACGCATCATACTTACAAAGTAGAGCGTGACCCGTCAAAACCCAAATATTACGTGTTGGACATGTTTCCTTATCCATCAGGAGCAGGCTTACATGTCGGGCATCCGCTCGGTTACATTGCGTCCGATATTGTTTCCCGTTATAAGCGTTTGTCGGGCTTCAATGTGCTGCATCCAATGGGTTACGACGCGTTCGGACTTCCGGCAGAACAATATGCTATTCAAACCGGCCGTCATCCTGCAGATACCACCAGAGAAAATATTGCCCGCTACCGCGAACAGCTGGATAAACTTGGCTTCTCATTCGACTGGAGTCGAGAAGTGCAAACTTGCGATCCGTCGTATTACAAATGGACGCAATGGATTTTCGTGCAGCTTTTTAAATCCTGGTACAACTGCAAAACCAATCGTGCTGAGTCTATTGATACATTAATTGCGCTATTTGAGAAAGAAGGATTTAACGGAACAACGCATCAGGTGTTAACCGGCGATATTGAGCATGATGTGCAACCTTTTACAGCGGAGCAATGGAAGCAATTTTCAGAAAAGGAGCAATCCGATATTCTGATGAATTTTCGTTTGGCGTATTTGGGTGAAGCATGGGTGAATTGGTGCCCGCAACTGGGAACAGTTCTCGCTAATGATGAAGTGAAAGATGGTGTTTCGGAGCGAGGCGGTTATCCGGTGGAACGTAAGCGAATGCCACAGTGGAGTTTGCGTATTACCGCTTATGCGGATCGTTTGCTGAATGATTTGGAGCAATTAGATTGGTCAGAATCGATTAAAGAAGCGCAGCGTAATTGGATCGGTAAATCGGAAGGAACCTCATTGGTTTTTCAGGTTGACGGTAATGCCGCGACGATAGAAGTTTTCACTACACGTCCCGACACCATTTTTGGTGTAACGTTCGTCACACTCGCGCCTGAACATGATTTAGTAAGCGCGCTTACAACTTCTGAATACCGCGATGCCGTTAACAAATATGTAGAAGTAGCCAAGAACAAATCGGAGCGCGAACGTCAGGCAGAGAAGAAAGTTTCCGGGCAATTTACCGGAGCTTATGTGTTGCATCCGTTTACGGGAGCGAAAATTCCGGTGTACATCGGCGAATATGTATTAGCCGGTTATGGCACAGGTGCTGTAATGGCGGTTCCTGCGCACGATGCACGTGATCACGCTTTCGCGAAACAATTTGGGTTAGCTATTCCTCAAGTTGTAACTGCTCCGGAAGGACATGATTTCGACAAAGAATCCTACGACGCGAAAGAAGGACAGTGCATTAACTCCGATTTTCTGAACAGACTGGAAGTGAAAGCTGCCATTCGTAAAGCCATTGAAGAAATTGAAAAGCGTGGCATCGGAAAAGGAAAAGTCAATTATCGCTTACGCGATGCGGCTTTCGGTCGTCAGCGGTATTGGGGCGAACCTATTCCGGTGTATTATAAAAATGGAATTCCGCAGACCATGGCAGAAAGTGATTTGCCGTTGGTGTTGCCGGCAGTAGACAAGTTTTTACCGACGGAATCGGGAGAGCCGCCACTGGCACGTGCTAAGGATTGGTATTACGCTCCGGGCCAAACGCACGCCACACCCCAACCCCTCTCCGGGGGAGATGGGCTGGATGCCGCGGAGAGTGCAATTGTCTCCGATATAGCGCAGTTTTATAAAACAGCAGATCGAGAAAAGTACCCGGTTCTAAAGGCGTTCGCACGTGACATGCGCAAAGATGCCACTTCAGAGGAGCAATTAATTTGGGAAAGGGTCCGCAACAAAAAACTGGGTCATAAGATTAGAAGACAACATCCTATTGCAACCTACATCGCAGATTTTGTCTGCATTCGTAAAGGCGTTGCTATTGAAATTGATGGGGGCTATCATCTCACATCCCAACAAAAAGAATTGGATCAGCAGCGTGATGAAGTGTTAGCATTGCATGGATTCCAAGTAATTCGTTTCACTAACGAAGAAGTAAATACACAACTTGAAAAAGTAATTGAGAAGATCAAATCAGTCTTGGATAACAAAGCGGATTTACGTCCTGATGTTTCTTCAAGCGGTGCGGTGGAGGCTCTCTCCACCGGAGAGCAGGGAGAGGTGCGCGAGGCACAAGGAACATATATTCAAGAAAAGTATCCCCTCGAAACCACCACCATGCCCGGATGGGCCGGATCTTCTTGGTATTTCTTGCGGTACATGAGTCCGACTGAAAACGGTGATCTCGTTAACAAAGCCGATGCCGATTATTGGAAAAATGTGGATTTGTATTTGGGTGGAGCAGAGCACGCCACAGGACATTTGTTGTATGTGCGCTTCTGGACGAAGTTTTTATACGACATCGGAAAGATCAGTGTACAAGAACCTGCGCAAAAGCTGGTGAATCAGGGGATGATACAGGGAATGAGCATGAAGGCTAATGTTCTTGTAGATCGATCGTCAGGCGAAGAAAAGTACATGGTATTACCACCCGATGATCAACGTGAAGGCGCGTTTTACAAGAACTATTTGGTGGACTTTGTTCAATTCTCGGAAGGCAAATATTGGATAGATGCAGACGGCGCTGACAAGACACGTTTGAAGGACGCTGCATTTAGGAATTATTTTCTGTCTGCAGATAAAATTGAATTAAAGCCTGAAGTCGAAAAGATGTCCAAGTCCAAATACAACGTTGTTACACCCGACGCTATTTGTGCGGAATACGGCGCCGACACGTTGCGCTTGTACGAAATGTTTCTAGGACCGTTAGAACAACACAAACCATGGAGTACCAACGGTATTTCCGGAACACACAATTTCTTAAAGCGTTTTTGGCGTTTGTTTTATGCCGGCGGTAATTTGAATATTTCCAATGATGCTCCTGTTGAAGCGGAACTAAAAGTGTTGCATCGTACATTGAAAAAAATCAAAGAAGACATCGAAAAAATGTCGTTCAATACCGCGGTGTCCTCTTTTATGATTTGTGTGAACGAACTCACCGATTTGAAATGCAACAAACGCGCAATTCTGGAACCGTTAACGATTGCGTTGGCGCCATTTGCTCCGCATATCACCGAAGAATTGTGGGCGCAATTGGGTCATCAAGAAAGTATTGTTTTCGCACAATTTCCGGCTGTTGATGAAAAGTATTTGGTGGACAATACCATCAATTATCCGGTGCAATTCAACGGTAAAATGCGTTTCACTTTGCCGCTTCCGGCCGATCTGGACGCTGCGTCAGTGGAACAACAGGTTTTGTCTTGCGCAGAAGCACAGAAATACCTCGATGGCAAAACACCAAAGAAGGTGATTGTCGTGCCGAAGAAGATTGTGAATGTGGTACTGTAGTTTATAATTCACTGAAATACAGCGGAATTGAAAGTGCACGTTCTCTTTTGAATAACTCATTTACCGACGTATTCTAAATTGCGTGCCGTGTTGCGCGGCCTACCTTTGTGGCCAATAAAAATTAGCAACACATGAAAACTATTTTCGCCGCCGTAATCATTTCCCTTGGTGTTACGGCTTGTAGCAACGTAAAGGTAAAGTCGAGCACAGAAGAAGCTGTGAAGTACAACGATCAGGTAGTTGATTTGATCAACCCGTACTTCGATGCACAAACAACTTTTGATGAATCGTTTGGATTGGACTCTATGCCAACTATTGAGGCACATAAAAATTTGGTGAGTGTCATTACTGACATCCGTGGCAAATTGAATGGTCTTGCGGCTTTCGATGAAGAAACCGTAATGAAGGATGCTGCCGTAACGTATATGGATAGCTTATTGGCTATCGCTAATTCCGATTATGCACTAGCATTGAAAGTGCAGCGCACTCCTGCTTATCATGAAGGAGAACAGGAAGAAGTTGCGAAGTTGGATGATCAACTGGTAGCCGCATTGAAAAATGGTGACGCGCGCGCTGAAAAGGCCAGCAAAGCTTTTGATGACAAGCAGGATGCTTGGGCTAAAGAATACAAGTTTACCATTGAACGGTAGGGAGATATGCAAATATCAACCGATTAGAGGAGGCCGCCGTAGTTTATTACGGCGGTCTTTTTTTGCCGTTTATGGGAACAATTGCGCCACATGCAAGTTGTGCTATTGTTTAAATAACTGTAAATTAGCGTATTGTGATATGCTGTGTTTGTGAAAAGCTAACAACACCGCGCATTTGGCACACGCTTTGCACTTTATCAGGAAACGCAACTAAAATTTGTCAATCATGAAACGCCTGATGTTCTCTTTAGCAATCCTAAGTACTTTGCCCATGTTGGCGGGTTCCGGCGAGGAGAATGCTTACCGTAAAGTAGATAACGCTGCTTTTAAACGCGGCGAATCCTTAAAGTTTCGTATTCACTACGGAACTATTAATGCCGGGGAAGCTGTTGTAATTATTGATCAATCCAACAAACCGATTCACGGAAGAAGTACGTTGCACGCAGTTGGGAAAGGTTATTCGTTAGGTGCATTCGACTGGTTTTTCAAAGTGCGCGATCACTATGAAACGTATATGGACGAAGCAGCATTGATTCCGTGGATTTTCGTTCGCAACGTAGATGAAGGTGGTTTTAAGATCAATCAAAATCAAATCTTTGATCATAAGAACGGAAAAGTATTATCCAACGGGAAGTCGGTTGTTGTGCCGAAAAACATTCAGGATATGTTGTCTTCATTCTACTTCGCTCGCACATTAGATTTCAGCAAAGCTAAAGTTGGAGATGTGTTTTCTATACCAACATTTGTGGATGATGAAATCTGGGAACTTAAAATGCGATACATCGGTACCGAAACGATTAAGTCGCAAGTAGGACGAGTAAGTTGTTTGAAGTTCCGCCCGATTGTGCAAAAAGGACGCGTATTTAAAAAGGAAGAAGATATGACGGTGTGGATTTCTAACGACCAAGCTAAAGTGCCTGTACGTGCAGAAGCCGAACTATTAGTGGGTGCTGTAAAGATGGATTTGGTGGGCTATTCAGGGTTAAC
>Ga0068877_10002076_pt1 | contig 16366 bp, 14 predicted proteins | sample NOAtaG_FD_66437 | JGI IMG/M metagenome (GOLD analysis project Ga0068877, IMG submission 66437) | Freshwater lake microbial communities from Lake Erie, under a cyanobacterial bloom - NOAA_Erie_Diel6S_1000h metaG | ecosystem: Environmental > Aquatic > Freshwater > Lake | place: USA: Ohio, Lake... | reverse complement strand
CGGGTGCGAGGTTGGTTTGCATGCGGTGGGGCGGGCGGGGTCGGGTCGGCGCCAGGGCGGGTGCGCAGGCGGACGTGACGGCTTTCAGGCCAGCTCGTACTCGAGCACCCAGTAGTGCTCGAGCGGGTGGCCGACGTCGTTCCAGCGCACCTGGCGGGCGCGCGGCCCGAGCACGGCGAGCGCCTGCTCGCGCGTCGGAAAGTTCTTCAGCACCTCGTGCGCGCTGCCGTCGTCCAGCATGCGCTGCTGGTAGGTGTTGCCGTCGGCGTCGCGGCGCGAGACCGGCGTGCTGCCGGCCGGGACGAACTGGTTGTCGAGGAAGACCACGCGCGCGCCCGGCAGCAGCCGCTCGTGCAGCCGCCCGAGCCAGCCCTGCAGCCGCGCGAGCGGCACGTGGCTCCACCAGCAGCCGGCGAACGCGGCGTCGAAGCGCCGCCCGGGCGCGAGCCCGTCGAAGGCGTACGCGTCCATCGTCGCGAAACGCACGCAGGCCGGCAGCGGCTTGGCGCGGGCGACGTCGAGCGTCTCGTCGTTGAGGTCGGTGGCCAGCCACGCCCGCGCCTCGCGCGCCGCGTGCGCCAGCCACCATCCGGTCCCGCTGGCCACCTCCAGCACGTCGCGGCCGGCAAAGCGCGGGCCGATCCAGGCCTCGAGCGCGCGCAGCTCGGCCTGGCGCTCGGGCTTGCCGTAGACGCGCTCGTAGTAGGCCGCGCGCTGCGCGTAGTACGCCTGCATCGACTGCACCACGTCGCCCGCCACGGTCACAGCCCCGGGTACAGCCGGCCGCGGTTGAAGACGCCATCGGGGTCGAAGGCGGCCTTCAGCTCGCGGTGGATGCGCGCCAGCGGGGCCGACAGCGGTTCGAACACGCCGCAGCTGCGGTCGCCGCCCCGGTACAGCGTCGCGTGCCCGCCGGCCTGGCGCGCAGCCTCGCGCAGCTGCGCCGCCGGCGTGCTCGTGCACAGCCAGCGCTGCGCCCCGCCCCACTCGATCAGCTGCTCGCCGCTGAGCCCGAGCGGCGGCGCGGTCGACGGCACCGACAGCCGCCACAGCACCGCGCCGCGCTCCACCGCCTGCGTGGCGCCGACGAAGAACTCGTCGCGCTGGTCGCGCAGCCCGTCCCAGAAGGTGGCGGCAAGCGCGTCGTCGATGCGCTCGCCGCCCAGGCGCTGCAGCGCCGACTGCACCGCGGCGCGCGCCCCCGACAGCCGCACGACCAGCATCCCTTCCCACCAGGCGCTTGCGCCGACCGGCAGCGGCTGGCCACTCCACTCGTTGATGCGGCGCAGCGCCGTCGCCTCGTCGAGCTCGAAGCGGACGGTGGCGCTGGCCGGCGGCCGCGGCAGCACCTTCAGCGAGACCTCGCAGATCACGCCCAGGATGCCGAGCGAGCCGGCGAGCACGCGCGAGACGTCGTAGCCGGCCACGTTCTTCATCACCTGCCCGCCGAAGCTCAGCACCTCGCCGCGACCGTCGAGCAGCGTAGCGCCGAGCAGGAAGTCGCGCACGCCGCCCACCGCCGCACGCGCCGGGCCGGCCAGCCCGGCCGCGACCATGCCGCCGACGGTGCCGCCCTCGGCCAGGCGCGGCGGCTCGAAGGCGAGGCACTGCCCCTGCGCGGCCAGCGCCGCCTCGAGCTCGGCCAGCGGCGTGCCCGCACGCACCGTGACCACCAGCTCGCTCGGCTCGTAGGCCGCGATGCCGGCCAGCGGCCGCACGTCGAGCGGCAGGCCCTGCGGCGCCTCGCCGTAGAACGCCTTGGTGCCGCCGCCGCGGATGTCGAGCGCACAGCGGTCGACGCGGGCGGCCCGCACCTGGTCGATCAGCCGCTCGAGCGCGGGGTCCTCCGCGGCCATCGTCAGAAGCGCTCCAGGCCGGGGAAGGGCAGCAGACCCCTGCGCACGTGCATCTTCCCGTACTCCGCGCAGCGCTGCAGGGTCGGGATCACCTTGCCCGGGTTCAGCAGCCCGGCCGGGTCGAAGGCGCGCTTGAGCCCGGCCATGCGCTCGCGCTCGGCGGGGCTGAACTGCACGCACATGCTGGCCAGCTTCTCGACGCCGACGCCGTGCTCGCCGGTGACCGTGCCGCCCATCGCGACGCTGGTCTCGAGGATGTCGGCGCCGAACAGCTCGGCCCGGTGCAGCTGGTCGGGGTCGTTGGCGTCGAACAGGATCAGCGGGTGCAGGTTGCCGTCACCCGCATGGAAGACGTTGCAGCAGGCCAGGCCGTACTTCTTCTCCATCTGCTGGATCGCGAGCAGGATGTCGGCCAGCCGCCGGCGCGGGATCGTCGAGTCCATGCACATGTAGTCGGGGCTGATGCGGCCGCTGGCCGGGAAGGCGTTCTTGCGGCCGCTCCAGAACTTCAGCCGCTGCGCCTCGTCCTTGCTGACCTCGAGCCGCGACGCACCGGCACCCGACAGCACGCCGAGCATGCGGTCGATCTCCTCGGCCACCTCCTCGGGCGTGCCGTCGCTCTCGCACAGCAGGATCGCCTCGGCGTCGAGGTCGTAGCCGGCGTGGACGAAGTCCTCGACCGCGGCCGTCATCGGCTTGTCCATCATCTCCAGGCCGGCCGGGATGATGCCGGCAGCGATGACCGCCGCCACCGCGTCGCCCGCCTTGCGCACGTCGTCGAAGCTGGCCATGATGCAGCGCGCCAGCTGCGGCTTGGGCGTCAGCCGCACCGTGATCTCGGTGGCGACGGCGAGCATGCCCTCGCTGCCGACGACCAGCGCGAGCAGGTCCAGGCCGGGCGCGTCCAGCGCGGCGGAGCCGAACTCCACCGGCTCGCCCTCGGCGGTGTAGCCGCGCACGCGCAGCACGTTGTGCAGCGTCAGCCCGTACTTCAGGCAGTGCACGCCGCCGCTGTTCTCGGCGACGTTGCCGCCGATCGTGCAGGCGATCTGGCTGCTCGGGTCGGGCGCGTAGTACAGGCCGTGCGGCGCGGCGGCCTCGCTGATGGCCAGGTTGCGCACGCCGCACTGCACGGTGGCCGTGCGCGCGAGCCGGTCGATCTGGACGATGCGGTTGAAGCGGGCGAGCGACAGCGTCACGCCCAGCGCGTGCGGCAGCGCGCCGCCCGACAGGCCGGTGCCCGCGCCGCGCGCCACCACCGGCACGCCGAGCGCATGGCAGACCTTCAGCACCGCGGACACCTCGGCCTCGGTCTCGGGCAGCGCGACGACCAGGGGCCGCTCGCGGTAGGCGGTCAGGCCGTCGCATTCGTAGGGCACCGTGTCCTCGGCGTGCCACAGCAGGGCGTGGGCCGGCAGGTGCGCGGACAGCGCGGCGACGACCTCGCGCTGCCGCGCGGCGCGGTCGGCGCCGCTCGGCGCGGCGGTCGCATTGGTCGCATTGGTCGCAGCGGTCGCAGCGGTCGCGGCGATGGCGGCATCGGGCAGCGGGGCGTTCACGGCGGGCGGGCTCTCGGGACGTGGGGCGCGGGCACGCGGGGTCGCGGGCTGCCGCCGATCACGGCCGCAGGCCCGCCCTTGACGACACTCTACGCCAGCCGCTGCGCGCGGCGGCCGGCCGCCGCGCCGGACGGGGTCATCACGGCTTTGACCGGCGCGGGGGCAATCGGGCGCGGCTCAGGGGGCTGGAGGCCCGCGTTCGGCGCGCGAGAAGACGGTCAGCACGCCCGTGTAGCCGTAGAGATGCTGGTGGGCGATCTCCCCGGAGGCGAAGAACCCCACCAGGGGCACGTCGCCGAGCGCGCGCCGCACGATCTGCAGCTCGGCCGACGGCCCGCCGAAGTGCGGCCCGCCACGCCCGGTGCAGGAGACGTAGATCGCCCCGCGCATCAGCGCCGCCGCGCCATCGCCGGCGCCACGGGCCGCCGGGGTCGCCAACGCCTCCTCGGGCTGCGGCAGCGCGCGCGAGCCGATCTCGTCGCGGATCTCGCTGCAGACGCGGACCAGGTCGCGGCGCGCGGCCTCGACGTCGCGCCGGCAGAAGGCCAGTCGCATGCCCGGCTGCACCAGGTCGGCCACCGCCACCGACTGCCGCCCCGGGTCGACGCCCACGAGGTGCCGCACCAGCGTGTCGACGCCGAACTGCCCGCCGCGGTCCAGCGGCGAGCGCGACTCCGCGGTCAGCCCGGCCAGCGTCGTGCGCAGCCGCGGCAGGGCGTCGCGCAGCCCGCCCTCGTCGGCGATCCCGAGGTCGTCCATCAGGCAGCGCAGTGCCGGAAGGTGGTCGAGCTCCTGCACGACGTGGCCGTCGCAGGCCGTCACGCGCCGCACCGGGCCGACCGGCCGGCAGCCCTGGCTGACGCGCGAGACGATGCCGACGTCGCGCGAGAAGGCCACGCCCGACAGCCCGCCCTGCCAGACGCCGTCGGCCACGTGCACCGCGCGGCCACGGGCCGAGGCCACGCCGCCGAAGACGTACCCGCTCGCGGTGCGATCGCTCATCTCGGCGATCAACTCGGGCAGGTCGGGCGTGCCGGCGTCGGCGTGCACGAGCGCCGTGTCGGCCTCGATGCGCCCGAGCTTGTGCGCGCCGGAGAAGACCTCGAACCGGCCTGCCGGCAGCGGCGCGAGCATCAGCGCGAGCGCCGGCTCGTCGAAGTACTCGACGCCGGAGGCGACCACGCCGACGCCGACAGCGCCCACCCACGACACGCCGGGGTGGCTGTGCCGCAGCGCCGCCAGCAGCGCCTCGGCGTGCCCCGCGAAGTGGTCGGTGAAGTAGACGAAGCCCAGCGCGAGCGGCCCCTCGTCGCCGGCCTCGAGCGCGCGGCGCTGCTCCTCGATCTGCGCGCAGGCCAGCGCGAGCGCGGTGCGCCAGTCCGGGTGCGCGGCGTGGCCGACCAGGAACCCGGGCGAGGCGGCGTCCATGCGGGCCTCAGCGCCGTCGCGCGCGCCGCGGCGGGGCAGCAGGCGCTGCCACGGCAGCGGCAACGGCGGCAGGGCCCGGCGAGGCAGCAGCAGAGGCAGGCTGCCGGGCCGTCTCGGCACCGCCCTCCTTCAGCGCCTTGGCGGCCAGCTCGGTGAACTGCTGCGTCAGCGCGCCCCACCACTGCATGGGATCGACCAGCGGCGAGCCCTTCCCGGCAGCCGCGCCAGGTGCGGCGGCGGCGGCCGCCGGACGCGTTGCACGGCGCGCGCCGGTGGCCGCCTTCGCAGGCGCCGGCTTGCCGGGCATCGCCTTCGCGGCGGCGGGCTTCGCCGCCGGAGCCGCGGCCGCCGCAGCCGCGGCCGTCACCGGCGCCTGGATGGCGTCGCGCACCTGGGCCAGCGGCAGGTTCATCGTCTGCAGCGTGGCCAGCGTCATGCGCTGCACCTCCAGGGCCTGGATCGTCGTGCCCAGCAGCCGCGCGTTCTGCTCGAGCCAGAACTGCACCGTGCGCAGCTCCTCGATGCGGCGCTCGAGCTCCTTCGGGTCCAACGTCGGCGCGACCCACTGCCCCATGCCCGGCAGCGCGGCGCCTGCCCCCTTGAGCAGGCCCTGAAGGAAGTCCAGGCCCGGAACCATCTTTGCGAAGTCGGTCGCGCTCGCCATCGCCGTCGTCTCCTTGCCGCAGTGCGGCCCGCATTGTGCGCCCGAGGCACCGGCCTCCGCGCGCGAAGGCGACGCGCGCGATGCGGAAGGCGCGGGTCGAGGCGAGCCTCGACCCGGCCCCGTCCTCACGCGCGGACGACCACCTGCTGCTCGATCGCGCCGAATACGCTCTGGCCGTCAGCGCCGACGACCTCGACGCGGATCCGTTCCCCGTGCTGCAGGTAGGGTGTGGCAGCGGCGCCCAGGCGCAGAGACTCCTCGGCGCGCCGTTCGGCGATGCAGCCGTGCCCGCTCGCGGCGTCGTGGTTGCTGACCGTACCGCCGCCGACGATGCTGCCGGCCCCGAGGGGGCGGGTGCGGGCCGCGTGGGCAATCAGCTGCCCGAAGTGGAACGCCATCTCCGGGCCGGCGTCGCAGCGGCCGAAGGGCTCGCCGCTGCGCTCGCTGGAAAGCACCAGGTGCACCCGCCCGCCGCGCCAGGCCGGACCCAGCTCGTCGGGCGTGACCGCCACCGGGCCGAACGCGGCAGCGGCCTTGCTCTGGACGAAGCCGAAGCCCTTGGCCAGCTCGGCCGGCACCAGGTTGCGCAGGGTCCAGTCGTTGGCCAGCAGCAGCAGCCGCACCCGTTCGAGCGCGGCGTCGGCCCCGGTGCCCGCGGCGACGTCGCCGGTGACCGCGGCCAGCTCGGCCTCGAAGTCGATGCCCCAGTCGGCGCTGGCGAACACGGCGTCGTCGCAGGGGCCGAGCAGGCCGTCGCCCGCGCCCTGGTACATCAGCGGCTCGTCGTCGAAGGACGCCGGCATCTCGGCGCCGCGCGCCCGGCGCAGCCGCTCGACGTGGCTGCGGTAGGCCGAGCCGTCGATCCAGCGATAGGCCCGCGGCAGCGGCGCCATGCAGCGGCGCGGCTCGAACGGGAACGCATGCCGCGCCTTGCCAGCGTTGAGCGTGGCGTAAAGGTCCTCGAGCTGCGGGCTGAGGAAGTTCCAGTCGTCGAGCACGCGCTGCAGCGTGGGCGCGATGCCCGCGGCGAAGTGCGCCTGCGCGAGGTCGCGCGAGACGACGGCCAGCTGCCCGTCGCGCGAGCCGTCCTTCAGCGTGGCGAGCTTCATCGATAAGCGGGCAGGAGGACCGGTGGGGGCGCCCGCAGCGGGGTGGCTGCGCGGCGCCGTCGCTGGCAGCATTGTGGCGTGCCCGCCATCGATGCCCTGCCCCCACGCCGCCTCGCGGCCCTCGAGTTGAGTGCGGCGCCTCGCGGCGCGCCGCCGGGCCCGGCCCCCGCTCGGGGCGGGCGCCTCGCGCCGCTCGCGGGGATCATCACCGCGGTGTTGTTCGTCCACGCCTGGCTGGTGCTGGGCTGGCACCTGCGCGACAGCGCGGGCAGCGGCGCCCCTGTGCTCCAGCTGCGACAGATCGTGCTGCCGGCGCCGCCGGCGCCGGCCCTCGAGGCACCGGCGCCCACCGACCCGCCTGCCAGCCCGCCCGCCCCCGTCGGCGCCGACGGATCAGCGCGCCCGACGGCGTCGGCGGCAGGCGCTGACGCCTCCCCGGCGGGCAGCGAAGGCTGGGGCCGGCCAGCCGCCGTGGCGCCAGCCGCGGCAACGACCCGGCCATCGGCCGCGCCGACAACCGCGTTGCCACCGGCCGACCTCGCCGACGATCCTGCGGCTGCCGACGGTGCCGACGCGGGCGACCCCATACGCACCGCTCCGGGCAGCGGGAGCTCCGCCGACGCCGCGGACGCCGCGGACGCCGCCGCGGCCGACCTCGCCGACGCGCTAGCAGCCCCCGCGCACGAGACCGACATGCCGCCCCCCTGGCGGCTGCACTACGACCTGCAGCGCGGCAGTCGTTCCGGCCACGCGGTGCTGCACTGGCAGCGCGACCCCGGCGGCTACCGCCTGGAGATGGGCGGCCGCATCGAGGGCGCCGAGCCGTTCGGCTGGGCCAGTCGCGGCCGCTTCGACGGCGCCGGCATCGCGCCCGAGCGCTTCGTGGTGCGCCGGCGCGGCCGCGACGCGGCCGCGGTGAACTTCCGGCGCGACGCGGCGCCGGCGATCACGTTCTCCGGCCCCTCCGTCGCGCTGCCGTTGCCCGCCGGCGTGCAGGACCGGGCGACCTGGCTGGTGCAGCTGGCAGCCGTCGTGCGTGCCCTGCCGCAGCCGGTGATCGCCGGGCAGCAGGTCGTCATCCCGGTCGCCGGCCCGCGCGGCGACCTCGCAGCCTGGCGCTTCGGCGCCGGAGCGGTCGAGTTCGACGCGGCGCCCGACGGTCAGCCGCGCGCCCTGCAGCGTTGGCACCGTCCCGGGCTGCGGCCGCGCGACCTGGACGTGCAGGTCTGGCTCGATCCCGCCCGCGGACAGCTGCCGGTGCGGATCCGGATCGAGGCGCGACCCCACGGTGGCGCCACCGAGTGGCGGCTGCGGGCCGCCGAGCCGGGTTGAGAGCATGCGCGGCGCGCCGGCCCCGACGCGCGGGCCGGGACTTGGCCCCGAGCGACTCCGCACCGCCAGTCCAAGGACCCGAGCGCGCCAGCGCCGCACGGGGCGCCCGAGCGCTGGAGTCCGCACACGTGGACCCGGGCACTTGAAAGCGACGCCGCGGCGCCCACGTGACCCGGCAAGGAGTACCCCACCCCCATGCAACTGCTCTACAACTCTGACAGCTTCACCGTCGTGCAGTTCGACGTGCCGGCCGGCGATGGCGAGGGCGCGGCTGCGGGGCCCGCGCTGCACAGGGGCGGCTACGAGATCGTCGACAAGTTCGCGCGCAAGGAGATCTTCCTCGAGGGGGCGCTGGCCGAGCGCTTCGCCGCAGGCGTGCAGGAGCTGGTGGCCGGCAGCCCGAGCGTCGAGGACTTCGACGAGTATCTGGCCCGCTTCACGGCCCTGGCACACACGCCACTGTCGCTGCACTGAGGCACTGAGCGCCGGGGGCGGGCGCGGACGGCCCCGGGTCCGTGCAATGCTTCCGGCGCGCGCGATGCCGGCGTGGCGCAGGGCTTGTCCCGGCGCCACTGCTGCGCCAAGATCCGCTGATCAGCCTCGAGCCCGGTGTTGCTGCCAGCCAGCCCGCCGCTCGGCCGCGCTGGCTGCCCTCCTGGCGCAGGGCGCGGGCCGAAGGCCCTGCAAGCAAGCAATGAACCCCCGCCGCTACGCATCCGACCCGGCCCGCCCGAACGGGCATCTGCCGGCCGCAGGCACTGAGGACAGCGGCCGGCGCCGGGCACTGCGTGACGCAGTGCTCGCCCCGCCCGCTGCGGGCGGGGCGCGCTCAACGCCGGGTCGGGCAGGCCGATAAGCGGCGCATGGCGGTGGCAGGCGTGCAGGCAGGAGAGTGGCTGGGCCTGGTGGTGGCGACCGTGGCCGCCCTGGTGCTGGCAGCCGTGGCCACCGTCGCCTGGTGGCGGCAGCGCAAGCACGGCTCGCGCCTGCACCGCAGCCTGGACGCAGCCACGACCGCACTGGACACGATGCGCTCGCGCGACCAGCTCACCGGCCTGCTGACGCGCGCCGAGTTCGAGACGCTGCTCGACGACGTGGCCCTGGGTTGCGACCGCGACGGCACGGCGGCGGCGCTGCTGTACATCGGACTGGACAACTTCCGGACCATCAACGACGGCTACGGCCACCGGGTCGGCGACGAGGTGCTGCGGCAGGCGGCGCGGCGGCTCTCGGACGCCGTCGGCGAGCAGCCGGTCGTGGCGCGCATCGGCGGCGACGAGTTCGCCCTGGTCGTGCCGGCCGGGCCGGGCGGTGCCGCGCCGGTGGCCGAGCAGGTTCTGGCCACGCTGCAGCGGCCCTTCACCGTGGAGGACATGTCGCTGCAGCTGCCCGCGTCGGTGGGCATCGCGCTGTATCCGGAGCACGCGTCGCGCCCGCTGTGGGTGGCGCACGCGACGCTGGCGATGCGCACGGTCAAGCACGGCGGCGGCGGCGGCTACACGCCCTACCACCCGGCGATGGCGGCCGACCAGCGCGAGGCGGCGCAGCTGCTGCAGGACCTGCGCCAGGCCATCGCCGGCCGGCAGCTGTCGCTGCTGTACCAGCCCAAGCTGGATGCGCGAAGCATGCAGGTCACCGCGGCCGAGGCACTGCTGCGCTGGGAGCACCCGCGCCGCGGCCTCGTCAGCCCGGCGGTGTTCATCCCGCTGGCCGAACGCTACGGGCTGATCAACGCGCTGGGCCGCTGGGTCATCGACGAGGCCTGCCGCCAGGCGGCGATCTGGCGCCAGCAGGGCCTGCGGATGCGCATCGCGATCAACGTCTCCGGGCACCAGATGCGGCAGGACGACCTGGTCGACCACATCGAGGCGGCGCTGCGGCGGCACGGGATCCCGCCGGGCCGCTTCACCTGCGAGATCACCGAGAGCGTCGCGATGGAGGACACCGCGCAGACGCAGCGGGCCTTCGAACGCCTGCGCCGTGCAGGATTGCACGTTTCGATCGACGACTTCGGCACGGGGCACTCGAGCCTGGCGCTGCTGCGCCGCCTGCCGGCGGCCGAACTGAAGATCGACCGCGCCTTCGTGACCGACCTGGCCACCAGCGCGCACGCCCGCTCGATCGCTCAGGCGGTCGTCCAGATGGCGCGCACCCTGGGGCTGCGGGTGGTGGCCGAGGGGGTCGAGACCGAGGCGCAGCGCGACCTGCTGCTGGCGATGGGCTGCGACGAGCTGCAGGGCTATCTGTTCGCCAAGCCGATGAACGCCACGGCGCTGGCCTTGTGGGCGCAGGAGGAACCGACCCCGGAGCGCCCGGCGTTCCGGTCCTCCCTGTTCGCCTTGACACGCCCGGACACGGACACCCCGTGACGAGGTGATGGCGGTCGGCCCCCGGCCGGTGCCATCATAGGGCTCCGAAGTCACCACGACAGTGCCGTCGCCCTGCGCCGGCCAGCACCCCATGGGATCTTCCACCTCGGATTCGTCGCTGCTGCTGTGGACGCTGGGCGCCCTGCTGTCCGTGGCCACGGCCTACGCGGCCCTCGGCTGGGTGCGCCACGCCCGCTACCTGTCGGGTCGGCAGCGGTGGGGCGGCGTCGCCGCCGCAGCGGCCCTGCTGGGCGTCGGCTTCACGGTGGCCACCGTGCTGGCCGTGGCCGGCGAAGCCCTCGCGTTCCCGATCGGCTTCAGGCGCGACTGGGCGTTCGGCCTGACGCTCCTCGCGGTGCTTCTGTCGCTGCCGGTCCTGGCAATCCCGGCGCACCGGCGCGGGATGCCCTACGCGGTCGCGACCGCGGCGCTGCTCGCGCTGCTCGGGGCGCTGATGCAGGTCGGCTGGATCCTGGCCGTCGGCTTCCGGCCCGGCATCTCCTGGCGGATCGAACTGATCGCGATCGGCGTGCTGGCGATGACGGTGGGCTTCTCGATCGCGCTGATGCTGACCTTCCCCGACACCGACCGCAAGCAGCGCAGCGAAGCCTGGAAGCTGGTGGCCGCCACGCTGATGGGGCTGGCCTGGCTGGGCGGCGAGGCGCTGGTGCTGGCGGCCGCCAACCTGCAGGTGCAGGTGGGATCGATCTACCGCCACGAGCTGTCCGGGTCGCTGACCGCCCTGATCGGCGCCGGCGTGCTGCCGATCGCGCTGGCCTTCGTCATCGTCGACCTGGAACTGCGCCGCCGGCACCGCCGGACGCGACTGCGCGCGGCGCGTCGCGCTGGCCAGCGCTGGATCGACCCGGCCACCACGATGCCGGCCCCCGAGGACACACTGACGCCGGCGCCGATGCCGCGCGCCTGAGAAGCCGGCCCGACGGCGCTGGTGGCCGCCGCGAGGGCCTGGGGGCCCTCGCGCCCCGGCAGCTAGAGCTGCTCCCAGGGCAGGCCATCGTGCCGCCAGCCGTTGAGGCGACCGCGCTGGAAGTGCTCGTCGAGCTCGCCCTCGAAGCCGTGCAGCACGTTGACCACCTCGTCGAAGCCGGCCGCCTCGAGCGCCAGGCCGGCCTCGACGGTGCGCTTGCCCGAGCGGCAGATCAGCACCACCGGCCGGACCTGGCCGCCGGCCTCACGCCGAACCTGCTCGACGAACCGCCCCGGGTCCGCCGTCATCTCCGGGTACTCGTACCAGGCGACGTGGACGACGCCCGGCGGGTGACCGACGTACAGGTACTCGATCTCCATCCGCACGTCGACGAACAGGGCGTCGGGCCGGGCCTGCAGGTAGGCCCAGGCCTCGCGCGGGGTCAGGTGCTTCATTCGCTGCGTTGACGGGCGTCCCCGGGACGCCCCTCCTACAATCCGGCCGATGACGAGCCCGGCGATCGCCCAGCCCACGGCCTACACGCGCGGCGCCGCGCTGCCCGGCATTCTGCACGAGCGCATCGCGATCATCGACGGCGCGATGGGCACGATGATCCAGCGCCTGCGCCTGGACGAGGCCGCGTTCCGCGGCTCGCTGCTGCGCGACCACCCGCGCGACCTCAAGGGCAACAACGACCTGCTCGTGCTGACGCGGCCCGACGTGATCGCGCAGATCCACGCTTCGTACCTGCAGGCCGGCGCCGACCTGATCGAGACCAACACCTTCGGCGCCACCTCGATCGCGCAGGAGGACTACGGCCTGGCCCACCTGGCACGCGAGATGAACGTGGCCGCCGCCCGCATCGCCCGCGAGCAGGCGGACCGCCACGCCACGGCCGGGCGCCCGCGCTTCGTGGCCGGCGCGCTCGGCCCGACGCCGAAGACGGCCAGCATCAGCCCGGACGTCAACGACCCGGGCGCGCGCAACGTGAGCTTCGAGCAGCTGCGCGCCGCCTATCACGAGCAGGCGTCGGGGCTGCTGGAGGGCGGCTGCGACCTGTTCCTCGTCGAGACGATCTTCGACACGCTCAACGCGAAGGCGGCCATCTTCGCGCTCGACGAGCTGATGGAGGCCACCGGCGAGCGCCTGCCGGTGATCGTCTCGGGCACCGTGACCGACGCCTCGGGTCGCATCCTCAGCGGGCAGACGGTGGCCGCGTTCTGGAACAGCGTGCGCCACGCGCGCCCGATCGCGGTCGGGCTGAACTGCGCGCTCGGGGCGGCGGTGATGCGCCCCTACATCGAGGAGCTGTCCAAGGTCGCGGCCGACACCTGGATCAGCTGCTACCCGAACGCCGGGCTGCCCAACCCGATGAGCGACACCGGCTTCGACGAGACGCCGCAGGTCACCGGCGGCCTTCTCGAGGAGTTCGCGCGCAGCGGGCTGCTCAACATCGCCGGCGGCTGCTGCGGCACGACGCCGGAGCACATCGCCGAGATCGCGCGCCGCGTGCACGGCTGCCGGCCGCGCCCCCGCCGCGGGCCGCTGTTCACGCCCCTGCTGCAGGCGGCCTGACACCGCCCGACCTGCCCTACAGCTCGACCTTCGTGCCGAGCTCGACGATCCTGTTGGCCGGCAGGTTCAGGAAGTCGGCCGCGGCGGCAGCGTTGCGGTGCATGCTCGCGAACAGCTTCTCGCGCCAGCGCGCCATCCCGCGGCCGCCGCGCGCGCGCAGCGCCGGCGCGACGCTGTCGCGGCTCAGGAAGTAGCTGGTCTCCATGTCGTCGAGCTGCACGCCGTGCTGTGCGAGCAGCTTCAGCGCCTCGGGCACGTCGGGGTCGTTCTTGAAGCCGAAGTTCAGCAGCACCTGCCAGCAGTCGTGGCCGAGCGGCTCGACCTGCATGCGGCGCTCGAACCCGATCCACGGCACCTCGTGCTGCACGACCGTGACGAACAGGTTCTGCTCGTGCAGCACCTTGTTGTGCTTCAGGTTGTGCAGCAGCGCGAAGGGGGTCGCGCCGCGCTCGGCGTGCAGGAACACGGCGGTGCCGGGCACGCGCTGAGGCGGGCTGACGAAGATGCTCTCGATGAAGCTCGGCAGGTCGATCGCCTCGTCGCGCAGCCGCTCGGCGAGCAGCGCGCGGCCCTGTTTCCAGGTCGCCATCAGCGTGAACATCGCCGCGCCGATGACGAGCGGGAACCAGCCCCCCTCGAGGACCTTGACGACATTGGCCGCGAGGAAGGTCACGTCGACGACGAAGAACGTGCCGGTGGCCGCCACGCACAGCGCGGGCGGCAGCCTCCAGGCGTAGCGGATCACGAAGAAGGTCATCACGGTCGTGATCGTCATGTCGATCGTCACCGCGATGCCGTAGGCCGAGGCGAGCGCCCCCGAGCTGCCGAAGACCACCACCGCGAACACCACGCAGCCGTACAGCGCCCAGTTCACGAACGGCACGTAGACCTGCCCGGTCTCGCGCACCGAGGTGTGGTCGATGCGCAGGCGCGGCAGGTAGCCGAGCTGGATCGCCTGCTTGGTCACCGAGAAGGCCGCCGTGATCAGCGCCTGCGATGCGATCACGGTGGCCAGCGTCGCCAGCGCGATCAGGGGGAACAGCGCCCACTCGGGCGCCATCTCGTAGAACGGGTTGCGCACGTTCTCGGGCCGCTGCAGCAGCATCGCGCCCTGGCCGAAGTAGTTGATCACCAGCGCCGGCAGCACGACGCCGAACCAGGCGATGCGGATCGGCCGCTTGCCGAAGTGGCCCAGGTCGGCGTACAGCGCCTCGGCGCCGGTCACGCACAGCACCACCGCGCCCAGCGCGACGAACGCCGTGCCCGGGTGCGCCACCAGGAAGCCGAGCGCGTGGTGCGGCAGCAGCGCCACCAGCACCTGCGGGTGGGCCGCGACGTGCGGTAGCCCGAGCAGCGCCAGCACCGCGAACCAGGCCAGCGTCACCGGGCCGAAGAAGCGGCCGACGATGCCGGTGCCGAAGCGCTGCGCCGCGAACAGCACCGTCAGCACTACCAGCGTCAGCGGGACGATCCAGCGGTGCAGCGCCGGCGCCGCGACCTCCAGGCCCTCGACCGCCGACAGCACCGAGATCGCCGGCGTGATGACGCCGTCGCCGAAGAAGATCGCGGTGCCGAAGATGCCGAGCACGAGCAGCCGGCGGCGCAGCACCGGCCGGTCGCGCACCGCGCCGGCGGCCAGCGCCAGCATCGCGATCAGGCCGCCCTCGCCGTTGTTGTCCGCGCGCAGGATCAGCACGACGTACTTCAGGCTGACGACGATTGTCAGCGTCCAGAACACGAGCGACAGGATCCCGAGCACGTTGTCGGGGGTCAGCGGCACGCGGTCGGGCGCGAACACCTCCTTCAGCGCGTACAGCGGGCTGGTGCCGATGTCGCCGTAGACGACGCCCAGCGCGGCAAGGGTCAGCCCGGCGGTCGCCGCGGGGTCGCGCTTGGCGGTCGGGGTCATCGGGCGGCGCGATGCGCGGGCGGCGGGCGGGGCGCCGGCGGCCGGCGGACCGCGGCATCAGTCGTAGTGCTCGGCTTCCGGATCCGTGGCCTCGAGCTCGTAGGCCGCGGCGAGCATGGCCAGGCGGCCGATCACCCCATACATGTAGAACCGGTTCGGCGGGCTGGCCCCGGGGGCGACCCCCGGGCGCGGCAACTGGTGGCTCGGGGCGAAGGCGAGCGGCACGAAGGTCGATCCGGGCGAGCTGAGGTTCTCGTCGGCCCGGCGGCCGGCATGCACCCGGTAGTAGCCGCCGATCACGTAGCGGTCCATCGTGCAGACGACCGGCTCGGCCACGGCGTCGTTGATCCGCTCGTTGGTCGCCACGCCCTCCTGCACCAGCAGTTCGCGGACCTCCTCGCCGGCAGCCAGCGGACTCGCCGCCCAGCGCCCGTCGCTGTCGAGTTCGGCCGCATCGCGCAGCGACACCACGCCGGCGCCGCGGCTGCCGTCGTCGGCCTTGACGACGACGAAAGGCTTGTCGGCGATGCCGTACTCCTTGTGCTTGCGACGCAGCCGCGCCAGCAGCGCGTCGGCCGCGGCCTTCAGCGACTCCAGGCCGCGCCGGTCGTCGGCGGCCAGGCGCACGGTGCCGCCCGACATCGGCGTGATCAGCCACGGGTCCATGCCCAGCAGCTTGGCGAACTTCTTGGCCACCTCCTCGTAGCTCTGGAAGTGACGCGACTTGCGCCGCACGACCCAGCCAGCGTGCAGCGGCGGCAGCAGGTACTGCTCGTGCAGGCCTTCCAGCAGCTTCGGCGTCCCGCCCGCGAGGTCGTGGTTGAGGAGGATCGTGCAGGGGTCGAAGTCCTTCAGGCCGAGCCGCCTGCGGCTGCGCACCAGGGGCTCGACGGCCAGCGCGCCGCCGCCGGGCAACGCGATGCGCCTCGGCGTGGCGAGCGAAGGGTCCAGCGACCCCAGCCGCACGTTCAGCCCGGCCATCGTGAAGATGCGGACCAGGCGCTCGAGGTGCTCGGCATGGAAGGGCCCGTCGTCGTCCTGCGGCACGATCAGCAGGTTCTTCGCCTCGGGGCAGATCTTCTCGATGGCCGCCATCGCCGCCTGCACGGCGAGCGGCAGCATCTCCTCGGTGAGGTGGTTGAAGCCGCGCGGGAACAGGTCGGTGTCGACCGGTGCCAGCTTGAAGCCCGCGTTGCGCAGGTCCACCGAGGCGTAGAAGGGCGGCGTGTGCTCCATCCACTCGAGCCGCAGCCAGCGCTCGATGGCGGGCATCGAGTCCAGCACGCGGGCCTCGAGTTCGTTGATCGGCCCGGTCAGTGCGGTGATCAGATGCGGAACCATGCCTCCATTCTAGGAGCGCGGTGAAACGGCAGGCGGCCAGGTTGCCGCGCGGGACTGCGTCCGCCGCGTCGAACCGGCCGCCGGGGTGTGGCGGCCCTGCTGGGCCGCCACAGGCTTCACTTGGGCGCTATGCGCGTTGGGTGTTGATGTAGCTCACTCGGTGAGCCACCCGCCTAGGAGACTGGCGTGACGGCGATGTGCCGTTGCTTCCGAGTCGAGGGCTGTGATGCGGCGGCGCGAGTTGAACCGGGTGATGCGGGCGATCGGGGAGCTGAACTGGTCGCAGCGGCGCGAGG
>Ga0068877_10002072_pt1 | contig 16394 bp, 12 predicted proteins | sample NOAtaG_FD_66437 | JGI IMG/M metagenome (GOLD analysis project Ga0068877, IMG submission 66437) | Freshwater lake microbial communities from Lake Erie, under a cyanobacterial bloom - NOAA_Erie_Diel6S_1000h metaG | ecosystem: Environmental > Aquatic > Freshwater > Lake | place: USA: Ohio, Lake... | reverse complement strand
CTTGGTCTTGCCGTCGAAGAACTCGACCTTCGAGAGGTTGGAGTCCTTGTCGGTGACCGTGGCGGCCAGGGCGAAGTCGCTGGCGAAGGGCACGGTGTCGCCATTCTTCAGGCCGGTGATCGACACCACGGGCACGTTGCCGGCGATGTCGCCCGCCTCGAAGCGGGCCTCCGCCAGGCCGATGCGGTAGCCGTTGCCCCAGTTGCTGGTGTTGCGCAGCTTGACCAGCCGCACGTCGGTGCCCGAGACCGGGAAGGCCTGCGCGGCCGAACCTCCCTCGGTGAGGCTGACGCTGGCGATGCCCGTGAACTTCGCGGTCGCCGGGTTGGCGTCCGGCGACACGAAGACGTCGACGTCCCGCATGCCGACATCGGTGTCGGTGCCCGCGTTGAAGTTCCAGAGCAGGACGCGGGTCAGGTCCACCGTCTTGCCCAGGTCGAAGACCAGTTCCGCGCGCACCGATCCCACCGAGGACCACATTTCCGAGGAGGCCGTGATGTGCACGGAGTCCGGGCTGCCCACGCCGGGGTCCTCGAAGCCGTTGCCGTCGATGAGGGTGTCCTTGATTTCTTCGCCATTGGACACCGTGACATCGACCGGTTGCAGGAACTCGGCCTGAAGGCCGCTCTGCGCGATGCTCGTGAGCATCAGGCTGGCGAGGATGGCAGGAATCCGGACAGGCCACCGGCGGGGCGGCAGTCCGGGGCACGCGAGGGGGCTGACCCGGGAGTTCATGGGATTGAAACCATCATTGATGTCCCACCGGTTCCCGCGCAAGCCCCCCGGCGCCGCCTTCGTCCCCGACCGGCAGCTTGCCTCGGCCTGCGACCGTGCGGCATCGTCGGCGGCATCTTCCCGACCTCCGCGCACCGCCCATGAACCCACCGAACTCCCTCCGCCGCCCGTCATCCCGGGCGAGCCTTCCGGTCCTGCTGGCCCTGCTGATCCCGGTCCTCCGGGCCGCCGACCTGCCGGTGGTGCCCGTGCCCGACTGGCAGCCCTTCGCGGCCCAGGTGCGCCGGGTGGCCGAGGCGCTGGCGCTGGCCGGTGCCCCTCTCGCAGCGAAGGAGCGGGCGGAACTCGAGAAGGCCCTGACGGCCAAGGATGCCGAGCAGGCCAACCGGCGCGTGCAGCGCCTGCTCGATGCCCATGTGCTCGTGGCCGTGCAGGTCACCCCCGAGATGCGCGTGAAGGCCACGCCCGGCCCGGCCCCGGCGGTGCTCACCGAGACCGGCTGGACCACCTTCCTGGTCAAGGTCCACAACGAGGCCGGGACCACCGCCGCGCTTCGGGTCCGCAGCCCGCAGGCGGCCCGCCTGCATGGATCGCCTGCCGACACCGTGCCCGACCGCTGGCTCGACGTGTCCCTGGTGCAGGCCGCGCCGCTCCGGCCCGAGCTGGGGGGCCTGCCGGTGGAGTACCGGCTGGTGCAGCTCTATTCGCGGGATGCGGGCCGGCGCGAGGCCAAGCTGGTCTTCGACGTCGGGCAGGGCACGCAGGACCTCGGATTCCGCAGCGAGGTCGACGCGCTCTTCACCTGCCGTCCGGCCCACCCGGTGCGGCTCGGGGTGCTCGACGAGCACGGCCAGCCCACGACCGCGGCGCTGCTCATCACCGACGACCGCGGCCATGTCTTCCCGGCCCAGTCCAAGCGCCTGGCCCCGGACTTCTTCTTCCACCCGCAGATCTACCGCAACGACGGCGAGTCGGTGCGCCTGCCTGCCGGCCGGTACACCGTGGAGTTCTCGCGCGGCCCGGAGTCGGTGATCCAGCGCCGGCAGCTCGAGGTCGTCGCCGGACGCAGCAACCGCTGGAGCTTCCAGGTGCAGCGGTGGATCGACCCGTCCACGCGTGGCTGGATCTCGGGCGACCATCACATCCACGCCGCCGGCTGCGCCCATTACGAGAAGCCGACCGAGGGCGTGCACGCGCCGGACATGATGCGCCACGTGCTGGGCGAGGACCTGAAGATCGGCGCGAACCTCACCTGGGGCCCGTGCTTCGACTACCAGAAGCAGTTCTTCACCGGCGTCGACGATCCCGTCAGCCGCTGGCCCTACCTGCTGCGGTACGACGTCGAAGTCAGCGGGTTCGGGTCGCACAACTCGGGCCACCTCTGCCTGCTGCGGCTGCGCCAGCAGATGTACCCGGGCGGGGACTCCAAGAAGCATTGGCCCACCCTCGGGCTCAACACGCTCAAGTGGGCCAAGGCCCAGGGCGCCCTCACCGGCCCGGCCCACAGCGGCTGGGGCCTCGAGCTCGACTCGACCGAGCTGCCCACCTTCCGCATCCCGCCCTTCAACGGCATCGGGGCCAACGAGTACATCGTGGATGTGACCCACGAGGTGCCCGGTCCCGACGGCAAACCGGTGCCGGCGGTGGACTTCATCAGCACGGTCGACACGCCCTACCCGTGGGAACTCAACATCTGGTACCACACGCTCAATGCCGGCTACCGCACGCGCATCAGCGGCGAGACCGATTTCCCGTGCATCTACGGCGAGCGGGTGGGGTTGGGCCGCAGCTACGTGAAGCTCCCGGCGCGCTGGTCCTACGAGGACTGGTGCGAGGGCATCCGGGCCGGCCGCAACTACGTCGGGGACGGGCGCAGCCACCTCATGGACTTCCAGGCCGACTCGGTGGTCATGGGCGAGCAGGGCAGCACCCTGCGACTCGACACGGGCCGGCCGGTGGTCTTCCGCGTGCAGGCCGCCGCCCGGCTCGACCCGGAGCCGCTGCCCGGCATCCGCGAGCGCAAGTTCAACGAGCAGCCCTATTGGCACATTGAGCGGGCCCGCATCGGCTCCGGCCGCAAGGTGCCGGTGGAACTGGTCGAGAACGGCGTGACCGTGGCCCGCATGGACATCGAGGCCGATGGCTCGCTGCAGCCCCTGGCCTTCACCCATGCGGTGACGCGCAGCGGCTGGTACGCCCTGCGCATCCTGCCCAGCTCGCACACCAATCCCATCTTCATCGAGGTCGGCGGCCGGCCGATCCTCGAGCGGCGGTCCATCCAGTGGTGCCTCGATTCGGTGGAACGCTGCTGGAGCCAGAAGGAGCGCTTCTTCAAGGGCGAGGAGCACGCGCAGTCCATCGCCGCCTTCGACCACGCCCGCCGCGAGTACCGCCGCCGCCTGGAGGCCGCCCAGCCGTGAGTCGGACCTGCCGGGCCCTGGGTGCTTCGGTGGCGATGCTGGTGCTGCTGGCCCACGCGGCCCACGCCGCCCCGCCGCTCGAGGAACCCCGCCAGTCTCCCAACGGCCGCCTGGAGGCCGCGCGCCTGCAGGCGGTGCAGGCCGCGGTGGACGCCCTGGCGGCCCGCCGTCGAGACCTCCTGCCGCGGTCCGATGGCCTGCTCGACCTGCGGTGCATCTTCCACGCGCACGCGGGCGACTCCTCGCACACCGGTGGGAAGCCCGAGGAAATGCTCGCCGCGGCCAAGCTCGCCGGCGTGCGAGTGGTGTTCCTCTCGGACCATTTTCGCCCGCCCCGGGACTACATGGACAGCTGGCGCGGCCTGCGCGACGGCGTGCTCTTCATCCCGGGCTCCGAGGCGCGCGGCTTCCTGCTGCATCCCGAGGCGTCGGTCTTCCCCCTCATGGACCAGCCCGTGCCTGAGCTGGTCCCGGCGGTCGTCCGGGGCGAGGGCATGGCCTTCCTCTCCCACATCGAGGAACGCCCCGACCATCCGATGGACGGCCTGACGGGCCTGGAGATCTACAACCGCCACTACGACGCCAAGCGGGATTTCACCGGCATGCTGCAGCTGGTGCTCCGGCTCACCGACCCGGAGCGGTTGAAGGAACTTTCGGGCCTGGTGGAACGGTTTCCCGACGCCTGCCTGGCGGCCCAGTGCCTGTATCCCCAGGCCTATCTGGACAAGTGGGATGCGGCCAATGCCACCGGGCGCTTCACCGGGGTGGCCGCCAACGACTGCCACCACAACCAGATCTTCCTGCTCAAGAAGGTGGACGATGAGACGGCGCTGCTGGGGACCATCGTGGACAAGGACGAGGGCATGCGGAAGGTGCGGGCCTCCCTGCGTCCCACGCTCCGGCCGCTGCTCGCCGGCAAGCCGCCGGGTGCCATCGTCGCCCGGATCGACTTCGATCCCTACGAACGCTCCTTCCGCAACGTCTCCACGCATGTGTTGGCGGCGGCCCAGACGGAGCCCGCCCTGCGTGCGGCGGTGAAGGCCGGTCGCGCCTACGTGGCGCACGACTGGATGGGCGACCCCACCGGCTTTGATTTCCGAGGGGTCGGCGACGGCCACGACCAGAACGCCTCCGGCGGATTCCGCATGGGCGATGAGCGGCCCTGGTCCCCGGGCCTCCGGTTGCTGGTCCGTTCCCCGCTGCCGGCCACCCTCCGGCTGCTGCGCGACGGCCGGGTCGAGACGGTCACCGAGGGGAACACCCTCGAGCATCCGGTCTCCCGTCCCGGCGTGTACCGGGTGGAGCTGTGGCTGACCCTCGATGGCGAACGGCGGCCATGGGTGTATTCCAACCCCATCTACCTGCGCGGGCAGGGGCGTTGAGCGGTCCGCCTCAGAAGTCGGCCGAGAGCGTCAGGCTGAAGGTGATGCCGCGCCGATAGCTTCGGAAGACGTACTGGTCGCCATAGCGCTCCTCGCGGGCGCCGAGGTCGTTGATGAGGGTCTGGCGGATCTCCGGGTCGAGCAGGTTGCGCGCACCGAAGCGCATCCGCCATCGCCGGCCGAGCCGCTGGTTCAGGAAGAGGTCGAGGGTGTCGATGGGCTGTTCGTAGATGTTCGGGCTTCCCTGGCCGCCGTCGACCGCGAGGCGCTGGCCGCTCCGGGCGAAGGACACCGAGACGGTCGTCCGGCTCCGGGCGATCTCCCAGGCGAGGTCTCCGTTGAGGATGTACTCCGGCTGGTCGAACAGCGGCCGGTTGTAGAGGCCGATTCCGTTGCCGACGGGATAGAACACGTCCACCTCGGACTGGATGAAGGCCGCGTTGCCCCCCAGGGTGACCCCGGAGAGCAGCGGGTCCAGGGCGCCGAGGTTCTTGCGCGCCTCCAGCTCGAAGCCCGAGACAATGGCGTTGGCGTTGTTGGTGAAGCTCACGATGCCCGCCGCGTTGTCGGCGATGTAGGGCTCGATCGGGTTGCGGATGTCCTTGCGGAACCAGGCCACCGACAGCAGTTCGCCGGGGCGCGGGAACCATTCCAGTCGGGCGTCGATGTTCTCGATCTCGGACCGTTTCAGGTCGGCGTTGCCGCGGTAGGCCAGGCCGTCGAAGGTGTCGAAGTACTCGAAGGGTGCGAACTCGCGGTAGGTCGGCCGGGCGATGGTCTGCGACCCGTTGAGTCGCAGGTTCAGGTTGCTGGTCAACGGGAACACCGCGCCGACCGACGGCAACACGTCGGTGGTGCTGATTTGGCCGCTGGGCGAGGCGCCCAGGATGCGGCTGCGCGGCAGCACCTCGGCCGTCAGGTCGGTCGCCTCGACGCGGGCCCCGCCCACGAGGCGCAACTTGGGCATCACGAAGAGGTCGGCCATGGCATAGACGGCCGGGATGCTCTGGGTGCCGTCGTAGCCGTAGCCGTCGAACGGGAGCCCGGAGCGGAGGAACGTCGCGTTGGGGAAGAAGTAGGCCGTCCGGGAGTTGGCTCCGGAGCCGGTGAAGTTGGTGACAAACTGGCGCCCCTGGAAGTTCAGCACCGAATTGGCGTAGGCGGTGACATCCGCCTGGTTGGCACCCGAGGTCTGGTTGATCTCGTACTCGAAGCGTTGTTCCCGGAGGCGGCGCTCGGACTCGAGCACGTTGCCGCCGATCTTGATGGAGCTCTCCAGTCCATTGCCCGGGGTGAACGGGATCGTCAGGTCGCTGCGGAAGTTCCAGCTCTTGTCCTGGGAGTCGCGGAAGAAGCGCGAGGGCTGGTTGATGTTCGGCAGCTCGGCCGACTGGGCGATGACATTGGTGAGCCCGTTGCCGGCGGGGAAGAGGATCATCGGGAAGATCCGCTCGTCGGGGGAGTTCTCGCCGGTCCCGGAGCTCGAGAAGCTCCAGTCGAGCTGCGCAGCGCCCACCTCGCGGAACTCGTGCCGACCCTTGAACTGGAAGTTGCGCAGGTAGCGTTCCCGGTAGGTGAGCTGGTCGATGCGCGTGCGCTCGTCGGACCCCGGCTGGAATTGGTTGATGGTCCGGCCCATCTCCTCCGTGAGGTAATGCTGGGCGCTCTGGTTGTTGAGGAAGCTGAAGGACAGCTCGTGGCCCGGCATCAGCTCGATGGCCGTGCTCGCCACCGCGCCCCAGCCCACCGTCTGGATGGCCTGGTCCCGCCGGAACTCCGAGGTCCGGGTCAGCGGGCCGCCGTCGATCGGGTCGGCGCCGTAGGCGTAGCGGCCTCGGAAGGCCCCCTCGTAGAACTGGAACTGCCGGTCGTGGTTGAAGGTCCCGAACCACCCGAAGCGCCGTCCGAAGAGCCAAGTGGTGTCGCCGCTGGAGATCGAGAAGTTCGAGTTCGGCCCCGGCTGGCCCATGGATGGGGCGAACGTGGTGTTCTGGAACGAACGCAGCGCCGCGTCGTACTTCTGGGCCAAGGCCAGGCGTTCCGCGCCCGCCGCCTGCTGCGTGTTGTTGCGCCATGGGCGCTGGGCCTCGGTGAGGATCGACGGGTCGATGAGCGCCTGCGGCGGCAGGGCCCGGGAACCGTCGTCCATCGCCCAGAAATCGCTGCCTCCCCCCGGGATGTTCAGGAAGCGGTCGTTGAGCGTGGCGGCCGTGTTGAGGCCTGCCCCTCCGGACACGGTGGTGAATCCTTTGGCCGGGAAGGACTTGGTCACGATGTTGACCGCGCCGCCGGCGAACCCGCCCTGCAGGTCGGGCGTGAAGGTCTTGCTGACGACCACCCGGTCGATCATCGCCGAGGGGATGAGGTCGAGCTGCGGGGCGCGCCGGCGCGGGTCGGCGCTGGGCAGCTCGGCCCCGTTGAGGGTGGCGATGTTGTACCGGTCGTTGAGGCCCCGGATGACGATCTGGCGGTTGTCGGTCGCCACCACGCCCGTGATCTTGGTGGTGATCTGGGCGGCGTCGCCGCCGCCGGTGCGGGCGATCTGCTCGGCGCTGATGGCCTCCTGGGCCGTGGCCGCATTCTTCCGCTCCTCGAGCACCGCCGCCACCGTGCTGGGCTTGGTGGAGGCCTCGTCGAACGCCGACTTGGCCGCCGTCGCCGCCGCCGTGGACTTCGAGGCGGACAGGTTGCCGGCGCCCGTGCCGGGCTTGCCCTGGATGGGGCGAACCGGCGCCGCGTCGGGCTTGCGGGCCTCGGCCCTGAAGAAATTGCCCGCGCCGCCGCCCTGGGCGGGGGGGGCGTCGGATCTCGCGGCGCTGGCCGTGGGCGGCGCGGCCGTCGGGGGTGCGGCGTTGGGCGGCGGCGTGGCCGTCTCCTCGACGATGTCGCTGGGCTTGGGCTTCGGGATCTCGGGCGACGGCTCCGGCGGCTTGGGCTTGGGCTTGGGCTTCTCGGGCGGCTTGATGCCGGTGATCTGGTAGATCGCCTGCGGCACGAAGCCGGCCTTGTGGGCGAGGTAGGCCAGGCCGCCGAGGGCCAGGGCGTGGACGACGATCGAGATGACGAGGCTCGACCGGTCGCTCGTCTTCTTGGCGGTGCGGGCCATGCCGGGTTCCTAGTTGGCCGCGCCGGCCGTGTCCGTCGCCAGACCGATCTTGGTGACGTTGGCCCGCGTGAGGATGTCGAGCACCTGCACCACCTTCTGGTAGTTCACGTTCTCGTCGCCGCGCACCACCACGCTGAGGTCCGGGTTGTTCTTCCGGAACCGGATGATCTCGTCCTCGAGCTTCTTGAGCGTGATCGGCTCGGCGTTGAAGTAGATGTTGCCCGCCGAGTCGACCGTGACGTTGTTGATGTCCTGCTTGTTCTGGTTCTGCGGCGGCTGCTGCGCGGCCGAGGGCAGGTTGATGTCGATGTCGTTGGTCGAGGGCGCGGTGGTGATGATGAAGATCACCAGCAGCACGAAGGCCAGATCCAGCAGCGGGGTGATGTTCAGCTCACCCATCGCATGATGGTGGGATGCGGAGTATTTCTTGCGTCCGCGGCGCCCGGCGGCGGCGGAACTCATGCGCGGGTGGCCGGGCCCTGGGGCGCCTGGCCGAGGTTGAGGTTGCGCAGCGCGTCGGCGATCTCGTCGGCGAGGGCCCGGTTGTCCACGTAGCGGTGCTCGAGATCGGTCATGATCTCCGAGTTGAAGTTGTCGAGTTCCTGGGTGATCCCGCGGATGGAGGTGATCATCAGGTTGTAGGCGAACATCGCCGGGATGGCGACGAAGAGGCCCACCACCGTGGCGATGAGCGCGCCGGCCACGCCGGGGGCCATCGCCGTCAGGCTCGCGCTGGCCGCCATGGCGATGCCCGAGAAGGTTTCCATGACGCCCCAGACCGTGCCCAGCAGGCCGATGAACGGACCTCCCGCCACCGCCGTCGTGAGGATGATCATGCCCTTCTCGAGCGCCAGGGCCTCGGCGCTGACGCCGCGCTCGAGGGCCACCTGCACCGACTGGAACGATTCGAGGCTGATGCGCTTCTTGCCCTTCACCGTCACCGGGTTGTTCTCCAGGTGGTACTCGAGTTCGCCGCACCCGGAGGCATACACCTCGTAGGCCGGGGCACCCGGGAACTCGCGTTTCTCGCGGAAGAGCTGCATCGGGTCCTCCGCCTCACGAAAGGCCGCCAGGAAGCGCTTGGTGGCCGCGCGCGCCTTCAGGAGTTGGCGGCCCTTGGTGATGATCACCGACCAGGAGATCATCGACACGATGATGAGCGCCGAGATGGTGATCTTGCCCTCAAGCGTCGCCTTCTCGAAGGCGAAGGTCAGGGCGTTGGCGAGGAGGGGTTGGAAAGGGTCCATGGGTGGGCTCGGTCGTTCGGGGGGGGTGCGGGCCGGGGTCCCTGCCGGTCGGCGGGGACCGTCGGATCAGCGGGCCGCCGCGCCGGCCGGCGCGTTGGTGCCGAAGAGGCTGGATCCGAAGTTCACCCGTTCACCGAAGGATTCGACCGAACCCTTCTGGAGGCGCACCACGAACTCCTTCATGTCGCCCACGCCCTTGTTGACGAGGTTATAGGTCAGGAACTCGACCTCGCCCTGGGCGGAGACCGCATGGGGACGCCCCAGCGTCTTGACGACCTCCTCGCGGGACATGCCGAGGGAGATCTGGTTGAGCCTTGCCGAGGAGGTGGCGCACCCGGCGACCCACGCGGCGGCGACGCAGGCGGCGGCGAGGAGGGTGACCCGACGGATCGAAGCGTTCATGTGGTCTCCATCGTCCGGGGGACAGATGGCAGCAATTTGTCATGTTTGTGACAAAACGGCGACGAACGGTTCGCGTTCCGGTTACCGGATCGGCTTCGGATCGTCATCGCAGGGAGCGATTGTCCGACACTCACGCCACTGGGAGGGGGCCATGCCGAACTGTCGGCGGAACCAGGCGCGGAAGGCGTCCACCCCCTCATAACCGCAGGCCCGGGCCACCGAGGCGATGTCGGCGTTGGGCTGCGACAGCATCGAACACGCCCGGAGGCGACGCCATTCCCGTTGCTGACCGGGAAGGCTGTCACCGAAACGTTCCCGATAGATCGAGAGCAGCCGGCGCGGCTCGCAACGACAGCAGCGCGCCAGTTCCTCGATCGGAAGGGTCATCAGCTCGGTATCCGTGATTCGGTGCAGGAGTTCCTCCAGTCGGTCGCCGGCATCCCGAGGGGAGCCCACCGGAGTGCTCGAGGCGTAAGGCGGGGGTGAAAGGACGATCGAGACAAGTTCCAAAAGCCGTGCCCGTTGCTCGAGGGCCGAGGATCCTCTCGGCACCTCCAAAGCGGCGAAACGCCTCGCTGTCGGCGTATCGCTCCCGAGCAGCCACGGCAGAGCCGGCTCGCAACGCTCGGGGTGGTTGATTCTCCGCCGCTCAAACAGGGTGAAAACACCGAACAGGGTGGCGGGTTCGAGACGGAACCAGCGGAACTTCATCGGGCCAAGGCGGCTGGCCCGCAGGGTCAGCCGCGCACCACCGGCATGGACGGCCACCGAGCCGGTTTCGAGGCACCGAGCCGGATCGCAGCCCAGCAGGTATCCGTCACCGGAAAGCAACCAGGCGAACGTCCAGCCCGAGGTGGGCAGGTTCCATTCCTCCGCCGTATCGAGGCGTGCTTCATGCAGCAGCAGTGAGGAATCGGATTCCATCTGACAGGAATCTTCGTCCTGCGCGTCACGCGCCCATGGCGCGGAGGCAACAGAACGGTGACGTTTCCGGGGCGCGGCACGGTCTCTACAGCCGGACGCGTTCCAGCCACGGCTGGACCAGCCGGTTCAGCGCCAGCTCGGCGAACCGGAATGCCATCCGGCGCCGGGGCGGCAGGTGGCGGTCATACACCGCATTGAATTCCACCGTCGGCAGGGATCCCCGTCGCCGTTTGAAGTCGCCGGCCCCGGAGCTGTAGTTGAGCAGTTGACGGCGCCGCGAGACCTCCCGGTGGATCCTGAGGAAGAGTCTCCGGTAGATGCCGGACCCGGCCGGCAACGACGTGTCATGCCCGACGAAGGGCACCGTGGTCGTCAGCCCGTCCAGTGAAAACAGGCCGAAGACCCCGACCAGACGGCCCTTCCGGTCTCGAAGTCCGTGGAATTCCAGCCAGTGGTCGCGGAGGGCCGCCCTGACAAAGGACTCGTCGTATCGCGGGTTCAGCCAGGAATGTTTCTCGAGGTAGAGCCGTCGATAGAGTTCGGCGATCCGGCCCGCATCCGCGGGCAAGAGGTCCCAGGGCGCGACCCATTCCGGACCGTCGGCGTCGCCGAGTTCCTTCCGGTCCCGTCGGAGCGTGGAGGTGTCCTTGAGCGTTCCATGCCGGGCGTCGAAGCAGTGCACGATTCTCGCCGCCAGCAGACGGTATCCGGCGGCCCGGAGTCGTGCCGGCAATCCCGGCGAGCAACGCTCGTCGACGTTCCGGAGCACGATGGCATGATCCGGGAACTCCCGGGCGAGGGTCCGGGTGACCTCCGGTATCGAGTCTGGCAACCCCGGTGGCACCGGATTTGTCGAGAGCATCCAGCTGTTCCATTGCACCGTCTGTTCCGATCCTGCCCCGGTCAGGATCGCATCGAGGACCGTGAGGCCCAGGCGGGCGGCGATTCGGCTTCCACCGCCCGGCAGCATGTCCAGCTCGTTCCGGGGATATCGGACATAGAGGGTCCGGAGCGAGACCGGATAGGAGCCTCCGGGATCTCCTCCATGGACGGTGATCGGATATCCACCATTCCCGCCGCTCACCCAGCCGGCGCGGCCCCGGAGGTTCTCGGCCGGACGGAATCCAAGGCCCGAGACCGTCCTCCAGTAGGCCGGCGCGCCGCAATCCTCCCCGGGGACGGCTGCGGCGGCCTGTGCGCCCCAGAGCACCCGCCATGCCCTGTCAGGCCGCGAATTGGGCGATGTGGAAGCTGCCATAGGTGTGCACACGGTCGCGTGCATGGCACTCGGCCGCCCGCTCCCGGTCGTACCGAAGCAGGTCTCCCAGCCGGGTGCGCCGTCCACGGTGCTCGACGGTGACCGGGTCCACGAAGTCCGCGGCGAAGCCCCCGGAGCGCCAGAGGATGCGGCAGTCCGGGCGGGCCCTGTCCACGATGGCCTGCCACTCCTCGGCCAGGGCCGATGGATGCCGGTGACCCAGCCAGTCCATGTGGTCGAGCAGCACGAAGCGGGACAGACGGCCCGGGTGGGCCTGGAGGAATCCGGTGAGGCTGTCGGTATGCGTCCGGATGCGGTCCGCCAGCCCGGATTTCAGCCGGCCGAAAGCCGCGGGTCGCAGGTATTCCGGGCAGCATCCGTGCGTGTAGCGCCCGAAGAGATACAGACGCCAGAAGTAGTTGTCTGCCGTGGGCAGGCGTGTGCACACCGCCTCGACGCAATCCTCCATGAAGGCGGCGATGTCGCGGTGGCAGGTCCGCTCGAGGTGTTCCTTCTGGGCGGCCGGCACCCCGAGGAGACTCAGCGCGATGTCGGTCCGGAGCGCCCTCCGGATCGCCGGCCTCCAGAGCCTGTGACATACCCTCCCGCAGTAGATCGCCCGTTGCTCCTCCAGGGAGCCGGCCTCGAAAAGCGCCCGCAGGTCGTCGAGCACACCCGCCATGCGGAGGTATCGGTTCATCAGGCGAGCGAAGAGTCCGGTGGTGCCGTGGTGGTAGAACGAATCCCCGGGGCGCCGCCGCTCGAAGAATCGGAGGTGGCGGTCCCAGTACCTGCGGGCATAGCCCGGCAGGTCCCGTCGCAGCCGGTCGTGGTACCATCCGGGGAAATCCGGGGTGCCTCCCTCCCCGAAGACGGCGAAAAACTCGTCGTGCTCGAGGTGGCGGATGCCGGCCAGCTTGAGCTCCAGCAGCGCGTTCTGGCGGAAGTTCATGTCCACGGCGTGGATGCTCCGCGGCGCATCGAGCGCATAGTCGAGCGCGTTGCAGCCCGCCGAGGTGATGAGCACCAGCTCGTCGTCCGTGCCGAGCTCAAGGACCTCCCGGTCGAGCCGGGGGTCCTCCCAGCAGGTGTTGTACACCAGGTGGTTGCCATGGACGTAGTTGAAGAGGGTCTCGGTCGTCCAACGGGTCAGGCGTCGCATGCGTTCCATCAAAGGGATGCTAGCCAGCGCACGCCCGCTGCGGCAACGGGCCGTGGCCATAGACGCCCAAATGTCACCCCGTCGAAGCCGTGCAGTCGCACGGAGGAGGCCAGATCCGGGGAATGAGCGTCCGAGGTCACCGACACCGGCCGGGCCTCCTGGTCAAGTACACCAGGATGGTCCTCGTCGCAGCGCGCCAGCGCGGGCTCCGGGCCGGTCTCGGTGATCTGCTCGCCCAGTGGACCTTCGACCGTCGGCATGGACTCGGGGCGTTGCTCCCCCGGGAGGTCCGGGCTCCGGCGGCCGATCCCGGATTCCGTCTCGCGGATGCCGTCCAGTACCAGGGGGTGGATCCCCGGCTGGCCTTGGAGGTCCTGGGCTGCATTCCCGAGGCCGCGCGGGCCCGATCGACCTTCATCGATTTCGGCTGCGGCAAGGGGCGTGGTCTGGCGGTCGGGATGCTGGCCGGTTTCCGGCGCCTGATCGGTGTGGAGATCTCGGGGGATCTGGCAGCCGCCTGCGATCGCAACCTCCGGACCCTGCGCTCCCGGCACCCGGGAATCGAGGTGGAGATCCGCATTGAGGATGCGGCCCGGTTCGCGCTGCCGGAGGGCCCCCTCGTGGCATTTCTCTACAACCCGTTCCTCGGGCCGACCCTCGAACGGGTTGCCGAGGCTCTGGGCCGCCAGGCGGCCCGGTGGCCGGTTTGGGTCGGGTATGTCAATCCCCGTGGCCGTGCCGCATTCCCGGCCGAGAGATTCATCGAGCGCATGTGCTGGGGGCCGTCGCGGGCCGTGTTGCTGGAGTCACGCCCCGTGGACGCCGCCCCGGGATCGACCCCGCCCGGATGCCTGCCGTTGCAGTTGGGACATGGCGGCGCCCAGTCGATCATCCGCGGCTCCGAGCCAATGGCGGAACCTCTCGGTCCCGTCCGGAGCCGCCCGGTGGATGAGCGCCGGGTTGAAGTGGGTCATCCGGAGGCTCAGGCCGGCCCTTTCTGCATCGGCGGCGGCCAGCAGGGCCTCGGGGTAGGGTCGTCCCAACCAATGGAGCATGGGCTTCCCGAGGCAGGCCGCCTCCGCGAGGTCCTCGATGCTTCCGTCGAGGACGATGCCGGCGCCTCGGGCCATCCGGTCGCGCAGGAGTGCCAGGTCCAGGGGGTGGAAGCGCAGGGTGGAGCGCACGACCTCGCTGCCGATGGACCCGGATCGCTCGTAGAAGCAGTCGATGGACACCTCGGGATGATGCAGATGCCAGCGCTCCACCTCCGCACGCTGCTCGGCGCGGCCGAGCCGGATCACCAGGCCGGGCCCGAGGGTGCCGGCCGTGGGCCGCAGGTCGTCCGTGAGCAAGGGGGGAGCGGCGAACCAACCGATGGAGGGGTGGTTGGCCATCGGTTCCAGCGACAGCGCCAGACGGAGGCCGCGACCGGCGCACCAATCCGCCCGCCGTGCGATCCTCCTCATCTCCGGCCCCGCCTCGGATGACCCGGCCCGGTCCGGGTGCGCCAGCCGCAGGGCATGCCCGATGGTCAGCAGTGGCAGGTGGCGCACCCTGGCGACACGGTGGAACGCCGCGAGTGGCTCCATGAAGCTCACCATCGCATCCGCCGGACCGGAGGAAATGGAGCGGTCGATTGCCGCCAGACCCGCCTGGACGGCCCTCCGCCGTGCCACGCATTCCCGGAGCCAACGCACGATCCCGGGATGCCGTTCGATGCGCGTGGGGATCCCGAGTCCGGGGATCACCTCGACAGGGACGTCAAAATCCCGCGAGGCCCGCGGCGACGGGTTGGCACAGTCGGTCCTGGCCAGCAGCACCCGGACGACCCGGTGAGCGTTCTGTCGGCACCATTCGTGCACGGCCTTCGCCTGGGTCACCGTTCCCCGGGTTTCCGCCGGCACCACGAGCACCAGATTCATGCAGCTTCAACAGGTGGATGTTTCCCTCGAAATCCTCGGCAAGAGCCGTGCAGCTCTCCACCCAGTCGCCACAGTTGAGGTATTCGAAACCGTGGACGGTCCGGATCTCGGCCCGGTGGATATGGCCGCAGATCACCCCCTCGACTCCGGATTGCCGCGCCAGGTGGACCATGGCCTCCTCGAACTGCGTGACGTAGCGAACCGCGCTCTTGGCCTGGAATTTCAGGTAGGCGGCCACTGACCAGTAGCCGAAGCCCAGGCGGCGCCGGAGACGGTTGAGGTGCAGGTTGAACTCCAGGATGGCGTCGTACAGGCGCGCCCCCACCCGTTCGAGCAGGCGGTTGAAGAGCACCAGACCGTCGAGCTGGTGACCGTGGAGGACCAGATACCTGCGTCCGTCGACGCCCTCATGCACCACCCGCTCCACCAGGCGCACGCCTCCGAGGTTGAGTCCGAGGAACTGCGCCATGAACTCGTCGTGGTTGCCGTAGATATAGGTGACCCGCGTTCTCTTGCGGTTCATGCGGAGGATTTTCTGGATCACCGTGTTGGCCTCGGTGCTCCAAAGCCAGCGGCGTCTGAGTTCCCACCCATCGATGATGTCCCCGACGAGGTACAGGTTCCTGCACTCGTTCTGGTGCAGGAAGTCGAGCAGCAGACCTGCCTGGCAATGCCGGCTTCCCAAGTGGAGGTCCGAGATCCAGATCGCGTGGTATTTCATCGAAGGACCGGGCGGCGTGCCCGCGGCTCAGGGCCCAGTTTGCTAAGGCTCCGTCGGTCCGGAGCCAAGACCGAAACCTCGCGTCACTCCGATGTTTCGTCCGCGTCTCCGTTTCGAATCCCACCGTCGGGCGGGGGATGCGGGCGATGATCCGGGCGACCGAGCCGGATCCGTCTTCACGGGAAAACCATCCAAGCGTCATCCAGTTGTCACATGGGGAATGGAAAGTGGCAGCCCGGTCGGTGAAGCGGCCCGGTGATCGGGGCCTGACGACCGCCTTCAATACCCATGAAAACTCGATGGCTTACCCCACGGTGTCTCCTCTGGATCGCCCTCGCCTCCGCACTCCTTGGCCTCTCGGCGCGCGGTGAGACCAACCGCGTCTCCGGATACCTCTACGGCACCCACACCTGGGTGGCGACCAACACCTACATCCTCACCGGGTTCACCTACGTGATGAGCAACGCGGTGCTGAACATCGAGGCGGGCACGGTGGTGCAGGGGGCCTCGGGGACCGGGACCTCGTCGAGTGCGGCCAACGACTTCGGGTGCCTGTTCGTCTGCCGGGGCGGCAAACTCAACGCCAATGGCACGCCCAACCGCCCGATCGTCTTCACCACGGTGTCCGACGACGTGTCGGACCCCGGTGACCTGCCCTTCCCGACGCGGGGGTTGTGGGGCGGGGTGGTGCTCTTCGGCAACGCGCGGCTGAACAACCCGGCGTGGACCACCAACAACGTGTCGTACGACATCTACGAGGGACTGCCCGATCTGGCGGTGACCAACGCGGTGAGTGGGCAGGTGGACTACATCCACCGTTTCGGTGGGACGGACGACACCGACAGCAGTGGCTCGATGCGGTACGTGTCGGTGCGGCACGGCGGCAAGAAGCTGACGACCGACAAGGAGATCAACGGTTGGTCATTCTGCGGGGTGGGCCGCGGGACGGTGGCCGACTATCTCGAGGCGTACTGCGTCGCCGACGACGGGTTCGAGTTCTTCGGCGGCTCGGTGGACACCAAGCACCTGGTGTCGGCGTTCAACGACGACGACCTGTTCGACACGGACCAGGGATACCATGGCCGGAACCAGTTCTGGTTCGGCATCCAGGAGCC
>Ga0068877_10002070_pt1 | contig 16395 bp, 18 predicted proteins | sample NOAtaG_FD_66437 | JGI IMG/M metagenome (GOLD analysis project Ga0068877, IMG submission 66437) | Freshwater lake microbial communities from Lake Erie, under a cyanobacterial bloom - NOAA_Erie_Diel6S_1000h metaG | ecosystem: Environmental > Aquatic > Freshwater > Lake | place: USA: Ohio, Lake... | reverse complement strand
CTGGTCGTGGAGCTGATCGAGATCGAGCAGCAGACCCGCATCGACCGCGAGGAGCGCTCGGTGGGCCTGGCCCAGGCCAACAAGGAGTTGCTGCGCAACCTGGCGCATGAGATCAAAAATCCGCTGGGCGGCATCCGTGGGGCGGCGCAGCTGCTGGCCATGGAGATCCCCTCGCCCGAGCTGTCGGAGTACACCAACGTCATCATCCACGAGGCGGACCGTCTGCAGTCGCTGGTGGACCGCCTGCTCGCGCCCCACCGCCGCCCGCACCTGGTGGGCGACGTGAACATCCACGAGATCTGCGAGCGGGTACGCTCCGTGGTGCTGGCCGAGTACCCCCGGGGCCTGCAGATCGTGCGCGACTACGACACCTCGATCCCGGAGTTCCGCGGCGACCGCGAGCAGCTGATCCAGGCCGTGCTGAACATCGTGCACAACGCCGCGCAGATCCTGTCGGAGCGACAGGCTGCGGGCGACGCCCGCATCGAATTGCGCACGCGCGTGGCCCGGCAGGTGACGGTGGGCAAGCAGCGCTTTCGTCTGGCACTGGAATTGCATGTCCAGGACAACGGCCCAGGCGTGCCCGAGGACATCCGGGACCACATCTTCCACCCCTTGATCACCGGGCGGGAAGGCGGGTCCGGCCTCGGCTTGACGCTGGCGCAGACGTTTGTGCAGCAACACCAGGGCACGATCACCTGCGACAGCGCACCTGGCCGGACGGTGTTCACGATCACGATTCCGCTGCCTTGACCCCAAGGCCTGAAGGCCGACCCCATGAAACCCATCTGGATCGTTGACGACGACCACTCCATTCGCTTCGTGCTGGAGAAGGCCCTGGCGCGCGAGCAACTGGCCGTGCGCAGCTTCTCCTCAGGCCGCGACGTGATCGCGGCGCTGGACGATGACGACGAGCCCCAGGTGCTGGTCAGCGACATCCGCATGCCCGGTGGCTCGGGCATCGAGTTGCTGTCCAAGGTGAAGGCCCGCATGCCGGGGCTGCCCGTCATCGTCATGACGGCGTACTCCGACATCGACAGCGCGGTCTCGGCCTTCCAGGGCGGCGCCTTCGAGTACCTGCCCAAGCCCTTTGACGTGCCCAAGGCGGTGGAACTGATCCGCCGTGCGGTGGACGAGAGCCTGCGCGAGAACGTGGTGGAGGCCGGCCCCGGCGCCATGCCCGAGATGCTCGGCCAGGCCCCGGCCATGCAGGACGTCTTCCGCGGGATTGGCCGCCTCAGCCAGAGCCATGTCACCGTGATGATCACCGGCGAGAGCGGCTCGGGCAAGGAGCTGGTGGCGCGCGCACTGCACAAGCACAGCCCCCGCGCGGGTGGTCCGTTCGTGGCCATCAACACTGCGGCCATCCCCAAGGACCTGCTGGAGTCTGAGCTCTTCGGCCATGAGCGCGGGGCCTTCACGGGCGCGCAGACCACCCGCCGAGGCCGGTTCGAGCAGGCCGACGGCGGCACGCTGTTCCTGGACGAGATCGGCGACATGCCGTTCGACCTGCAGACGCGCTTGCTGCGCGTGCTGTCGGACGGGCAGTTCTACCGGGTGGGCGGGCACCAGCCGCTCAAGGCCAATGTGCGCGTCATTGCCGCCACCCACCAGAACCTGGAAGAGCGGGTGCGCCACGGCGTCTTCCGCGAAGACCTCTTTCACCGCCTGAACGTGATCCGGCTGCGGTTGCCGCCGCTGCGCGAGCGCCGCGAGGACATCCCCATGCTGACCCGCTTCTTCCTGGCGCGCAGCGCCAAGGAGCTGGGGGTGGACGCCAAGCGCATCAGCGAGGCAGCGCTGCAGCGCCTGGCGGCCTTTGACTTCCCTGGCAACGTACGACAGCTGGAGAACGTGTGCCATTGGATCACCGTGATGGCGCCCGCCCAGGTGGTCGAGGTGGACGACCTGCCACCAGAGTTGCTGGCGGGTCCCCGAGTGGTGCCGGCCGCCCTGGCTGGGTCAGCCCTGGCAGTGGACGCGTCGCCCCAGGGAGCTGCGGTGGCTGCCAGCGCTGAGGCGGTGCTGCCCTCGACGCCAGCAGCAAGCCTGCCCGTCGCCTCAACGGGCGCCGCGTACGGCACGGCGGGCCAGGCCCCCGCTGAAGACTGGGTAGGCGGCATGGAGTGCGAGGTGCGTGCGCTCTTGTCCTCAGGTCAGGAAGGCGTGTGGGACACGCTGACCCGCCGCTTCGAAGCCCGCATGATCACCGCGGCGCTGGACGTCACCCGTGGCCGGCGCATCGAGGCGGCGCAGCGCCTGGGCATTGGACGCAACACCATCACGCGCAAGATCCAGGAGCTGGGTCTGGACGACGAGTAAACCGGCCGGCGTCAGCCGGGCCGTTGCAGCGTCACCACCACGGGGGCGTGGTCGCTCGGACGCTCGTTGCGGCGCGGGGCCTTGTCGATGCTGCAGGCGCTGACCTGGGTTTTGAGCGCCTCGCTCACCAGAACGTGGTCGATGCGCAGGCCCTGGTTCTTGCGGAAGGCCAGGTTGCGGTAGTCCCACCAGCTCCAAGACTTCGGCGCTTGCTCGAAGAGGCGAAAGGCGTCGTGCAGGCCCAGGCCCAGCAGGGCGCGGAAGTGGGCGCGCTCTTCGTCGGTGCAGTGGATCTGGCCGGCCCAGGCCACCGGGTCGTACACGTCTCGGTCTTCCGGGGCGATGTTGAAGTCGCCCAGCAGCACCAGTTGTGGGTGCGCCGCCAGTTCCTGCGCCACCCAGGCGCGCAGCGCGTCCAGCCAGCCCATCTTGTAGGCGAACTTGTCGCTGCCTGGCGCCTGGCCGTTCGGAAAGTAGCCACCGATCACGCGCACGCCGGCCACCGTGCCCGCGATCACGCGCGCCTGCTCGTCGGCAAAGCCCGGGATGTTGCGCACCGGGTCGGCAGCGTCCACGCGCGACAGCAGCGCCACGCCGTTGTAGGTTTTCTGCCCGAACCACTGCACCCGGTAGCCCGCGGCCTCGATCTCCGCGGCCGGGAACTTGTCGTCCGTGAGCTTGGTCTCCTGCAGCACGATGGCGTCCACCGGGTGGGCGGCCAGCCAGTCCAGCAGTTGGGGCAGGCGCACGGCCAGGGAGTTGACGTTCCAGGTGGCGAGTTGCATCGGGGGCGACGGGTGTGGAAGAAGCGTGGTGAGCGTGTTCAGGCGCGCCGCTCGTAGCTCACGAAGTCGATGTCGAAGCCGTTGGGCGCCGAGGTGGACACGCGACGGCGACCGGCCTCCTGGAAGTCTTGCTGCCAGCCTTCGGGAAAGTGGGCGTCGCCGTTGAAGTCGTGCTGGATTTCTGTCAGTTCCAGGCGATGGGCCAGGGGCAAAGCGGCGGTGTAGACCTGGGCGCCACCAATGATGAAGACCGCAGCGGGTGTGGCTTGACCTGGCCGAGCTGAGGTAGCGGCAGCCAGCGCCGCCTGCAGCGTGGACACCACTTCGGCCCCCGGAGCTGCGAAGCCCTGCTGGCGCGACAGCACGATGTTGCGCCGGCCCGGCAGCGGCCGAAAGCGCTGCGGTATCGATTCCCAGGTGCTGCGGCCCATGATCACCGTGCCGCCGGCGGTCACGGCCTTGAAGTGGGCCATGTCTTCCGGGATGTTCCAAGCCAGGCCGCCTTCGCGCCCGATCACCCCGTTGCGGGCCACGGCGGCCACCAGAACGATGGCCGGGTGCGGTGCTGACGCGCGGGCTTGCATCACACCGCCACCGGCGCCTTGATGGCCGCGTGGTGCTGGTAGTTCAGCACTTCGAAGTCTTCGAACTCGTAGTCAAAGATCGAGGCCGGGCGGCGCTTGAGGTTCAGCGTGGGGTAGGGCAGGGGCTCGCGTGAGAGCTGCAGGTCTACCTGCTCGCGGTGGTTGTCGTAGATGTGGCAGTCCCCGCCAGTCCAGATGAAGTCGCCCACGTCCAGTTCGCACTGCTGCGCGAGCATGTGGGTGAGCAAGGCGTAGCTCGCGATGTTGAAGGGCACGCCCAAAAAGATGTCGGCGCTGCGCTGGTAGAGCTGGCAGCTCAGGCGGCCCCTGCTGCCTGGTCCAGCGCCCGGCTCGGTGGCCGGCGCCACATAGAACTGGAAGAAGGCATGGCAGGGCATGAGCGCCATCTTGGGCAGGTCGGCCACGTTCCACGCACTGACGATGAGGCGGCGCGAATCGGGGTTGGCTTTCAGCTGCTGCACGAGCTGCGTGATCTGATCGATGTGGCCGCCGTCGGGGGTGGGCCAGTTGCGCCACTGCACACCGTAGACAGGCCCGAGCTCTCCGTCTTCGCGCGCCCACTCGTCCCAGATGGTGCAGCCCCGTTCCTGCAACCACTTGACGTTGGAGTCCCCACGGAGGAACCACAGCAGCTCGACGATGATGGCTCTTAGGAACACCTTCTTGGTGGTCACCAGCGGAAAGCCCTCGTTCAGATCGAAGCGCATCTGGTGGCCGAACACGCTGGTGGTGCCCGTGCCCGTGCGGTCGCCCTTGGCCACGCCATGGTCGCGCACATGGCGCATGAAGTCTTCGTACTGGGAGCGGATGGGGCGGGGTGTGGCGGGGGCGTTCAAGTCAGTAGCTTCCGAAGAGGGCATCAATGGCGTCCTGGATGTCGGCACGCCAGGTGCTTGCCAAGGGTGCGCCTTGCTTGAGCATTGACAAGGGTACCGGGGCCATGGAGGCGGTGTCGACAACCAGCGGGCTGCCCAAAAACTCTATTCTGGGATTAATCTGGCGCGCCGGCTTGCTCAAGGCTTCCGGTGTGCGCAAGGGGATGACCATGCGGGTGCCCAGGCCAAGATGATCGTTCTGGACGTCCAGTACGAACGGCGTGTGGTGCCGGTCAGCGGCAAACGGGTTGGGGTGAACGTCGAAGCGGGCCATGGGACAACCGATGATCAGGCGGCGTCCTGGTCGTGCTGCGGGCGCATGAAGGTGCGAACTCGGTCGGAGAACAGGCCCTCTCGTTCGATGCGCTCGTTGTAGGCGGCGATCGCCTCGGCGTTGTCCTCGTTCCAGCGCTCCCAGTACTGCTTCAGGACCGCCTCGGTCAGCAGGGCGTCCACGGTCTGGGAGATGTTCATGCCCATGTCGCGGGCCATGTCCAGTACTTTGGAGTTGAGTGACAGGTTGATGGCACGCTTGGGTGCATTGCGGATGCTGCGCATATCTCGTCTCCCTGAAGCATGTGCATAGATTATGCAGATGAGAACTGCATGGCCGCCAGCCGTGCATAGAGCCCGCCACGCGCTACCAGCTCTTCGTGCCGGCCGATATCCACGATGTGGCCCTGGTCCAGCACGACGATGCGGTCGGCCCGCAGCACGGTGGCCAGGCGGTGGGCGATGACGATGGTGGTGCGCCCGCTCATGGCCGATTCGAGCGCGGCTTGCACCATGCGCTCGCTCTCAGCGTCCAGCGCGCTGGTGGCTTCGTCCAGCAGCAGCAGGGGCGGGTTCTTGAGCATGGCGCGGGCGATGCTGATGCGCTGGCGCTGCCCGCCCGACAGGCGCACGCCGCGCTCCCCCAAGAAGGTGTCATAGCCCTCGGGCAGGGCGCAGATGAAGTCGTGTGCGAAGGCGGCTCGGGCGGCGGCTTCCACCTCGGCGTCGGTGGCGTCAGGGCGGCCGTAGCGAATGTTTTCGCGTGCCGAGGTCGAGAACACCGTGCTGTCCTGCGGCACGATGCCGATGCGCGCGCGCAGGTCAGCCAGAGATGTTTCTCGCACCGCCACGCCATCCACGCGCACCTGCCCTTGTGTGGTGTCATAAAAGCGCAGCAGCAGCTGCAGCACCGTACTCTTGCCTGCGCCACTGGGCCCGACCAGTGCCACGGTCTCGCCTGGCTGCACTTGGAGCGTAAAGTCCTTCAGCGCGGCCTGTGTCGGGCGCGAGGGGTAGTGAAAGTTCACGCCTTCGAAAGACACCGCCGAGCCGCCCTGCACCGCGGGCAGGGCCTTGGGCGCGCTCGGGTCGGCCACGGGTGAGCGGGCCGACAGCAACTCCATCAGTCGCTCGGTGGCGCCGGCGGCGCGCAGCAGGTCGCCGTAGACCTCGGACAGCACCGCTACCGAGCCCACCAGGATCATCACGAAGAACACCGTCTGCCCCAGGTGGCCGGCGGTGATGTCGCCGCGCAGCACCGCCTGCGTGCCTTGGTACAGGCCCCACAGCAGCGCGCCGAAGGTGGCGGTGATGATGAAGGCCACCAGCATCGAGCGCACGCGGGTGCGCTTGCGCGCGGTCTCGAAGGCGTTCTCGGTGCTCTGGTGGAATCGCTGCGCCTCGCGGGCCTCCTGCACGTAGCTCTGCACCACCGGGATCTCGCTGAGCACTTCGGCGGCGATGGCGCTGGAGTCGGCCACGCGGTCCTGGCTGGCGCGGCTGAGCTTGCGCACGCGCCGGCCGAAGTACAGGCTGGGCAGCACCACCAGCACCAGGATGCCCAGTACCTGCGTCATCACCAGCGGGTTGGTCACCACCAGCATCAGCAGTGCGCCCGCACCCATGACGGCGTTGCGCAGGCCCATGCTCAACGACGAGCCCACCACGGTCTGCACCAGCGTGGTGTCGGTGGTCAAGCGGCTGAGCACTTCGCCGGTCTGCGTGGTCTCGAAGAATTCCGGGCTCTGGCGCACCACGTGGGCGTACACGGCGTCGCGCAGGTCGGCCGTGATGCGCTCACCCAGCCAGGTGACCATGTAGAAGCGCAGGGCCGAGAACAGGCCTAGCGCGGCGCCCACGGCAAAGAGCGCAAGAAAGTGCTGGCGCAGGGCCATCACGCGCTCGCCGGGGTCGGCCGCGATGAAGCCCTGGTCGATCAATGATTTCAGTGCCACCGGCAGCAGCAGGGTGCTGGCCGCGGCCAAGACCAGAAACGCCACGGCCAGCGCGATGCGGCCCCGATAGGGCTTCAGAAATGGGGTCAGGCCGCTGAGTGACTTGGGAGTCTTGGCAGCGGCGCGCGTGGTGTCCTTGGGCATGGGCGGCAGTCTATCGGGCGGGCGGTGTGGCGCACACCGCCAGACTCCTGGCCCCGTTGGTCAGTCGGGGGTGTCGTCGGTGGCCATCGGTTGGGCCTGTATGGTGGGCCGTGCTGGCAGACGGCCGCGTCGCGCCAGTGCCTCACGCAGCAGGTATTCCACCTGCGCATTGGCGCTGCGCAGCTCCTGCGCGGCCAGGAGCTCGATCTCGTTCCAGAGGGACGGATCGATGCGCAGCGGGTAGCTTTTCTTGCCGGGGCTGGCCATTTCCAGGGCAGAAAGGGAGTTCAGTGGTCCGCGGCGGGCAGGCGCGGCTCGATGAAGCTTGCAAGCCGAGCGGGCTCTGGCGTGCCCAGTGTCACGGTGCGACCGTCCCGCAGATGCAGCCTCAGTGCCGTGCCGCCCATGGTCACGTTGTACAGGCGATGCTGCGCCGGCCCGCGGATGCCCGAGCCCAGGGCGAAGCTCGTCTGCACGGGCTCGAGCTGCACGATCTCCTCCAGGGGCACCGACCAACGAGGCCATCCCACGTAGCCGAACTGCCAACGCAGCTCGTGGGGGTGCACGGTGATGACCAGCCTGCCCAGCAACAGCAGGCCACCCTCCAGGCTGCAGACCAACACCAGCAGCCCAAGCGGGGATTCACCTGAACCGCTGGTCGCTTCCAGCCAGATCATGTAGCCGCCAAACCCCGCGCAGGCCAGCAAGATGACCCACAGCGTGGTGTAAGTCTGGACGTGGCGATAAGCGTGCGAATCTGGCATGGTGAGGGGCCGTTCAGTTGTACAGAGTGCCCGCGTTGATGACGGGCTGGGTGTCCTTGTCGGAGCACAGCACCACGAGCAGGTTGCTCACCATGGCGGCTTTGCGCTCGTCGTCCAGGTGCACGATCTCACGTTCGGACAGCCCCTTGAGCGCGGCCTCCACCATGCTCACGGCGCCGTAGACGATCTTGCTACGGGCGCTGATGATGGCCTCGGCCTGCTGCCGGCGCAGCATCACCTGGGCAATTTCTGGCGCGTAGGCCAGGTGGCTGAGCTTGGCGTCGAGCACTTCTACGCCTGCAGAGTCGAATCGCGCCTCCAGTTCCGCCTTGAGCGTGGCCGCCACGGTGTCGCCAGCCCCGCGCAGGGTGATCTCGTCGGCCTGGTTCTCATCACCGTGGTCGTAGGCGTACTGCGCTGCAAGGTGCCGCACCGCCGCTTCAGCCTGCACTTTGACGAAGCGCTCGAAGTCGTCCACGTCGAACACCGCCTTGACGGTGTCCTGTACGCGCCACACCACCACCACGCCAATCTCCACCGGGTTGCCTCGCTTGTCGTTCACCTTCAGCGTGGGGGTGTTGAGGTTGCGGGCGCGCAGAGAGATCTTGCGCTTGGCGTACAGCGGGTTGGCCCAGCGCAGGCCTTCACTTCGGTCGGTGCCTCGGTACTCGCCAAAGAGTGTGAGGATCGCCGCCTCGCGAGGCTGCAGCATGTACAGCCCGACCAGGCTGAAGGTGCCCAACACGCTGAGCAGTGCCCGCACAAAGACGGTCCAGGTGGTGTCGGCCATGTCGGGCCACAGGATGAAGCTCATCGCCGGCAAAGCGATGAGGGCCACGCCCCCCACCGCGGCGAGATAGCCGTTCAGGGAGGTGTTGGGTCTCTCGACGGTGATGGGGGGGGACGCTGTCACGGAAGGTCCTTCAAGTGAATTCAAAGTGATATCACTTTAAGGGTCGACGCGCGAGGTGTCAATGGGTTGCCGTCGGCTGCTACATTCGCGAAATGAACGAAACAGTACAAAGTGCCTCCGGCGAGGGTGGCCCGCCTCGGCGTGGTCGTCCACCCAAGGCCGATGCCACCGGGCGCACCAACGACCCCGAGCGCACCATGGCCGACATCCTGGAGGTGGCCACGCGCGAGTTTGCCGATAAGGGGCTGGCGGGGGCGCGCATCGACGTGATTGCCGAGGCCATGCGTACCAGCAAGCGCATGATCTATTACTACTTCGGCAGCAAGGAGGCCCTCTACATCGCGGTGCTGGAGGAGGCCTACCGGCGCATGCGGTCTATCGAGGCCGACCTGCATCTGGAAGATCTGCCGCCGGAAGATGCGCTGCGCAAACTGGTGGGCTTCACGCTGGACTACCAGCGGGCACACCCGGAGTTCATCCGCCTGGTGATGACGGAAAACATCCACCGCGGGGAGTACCTGCGCCAGAGCGGCGAGATCCAGCAGCTGAACGTGCCGGCCATCCAGGGTCTGCGCTCGGTGTATGAGCGCGGCGTGGTGGCCGGGGTCTTTCGCGCCGGTCTGGATGCGGTGGACCTGCACATGTCCATCAGCGCGCTGAGCGTGTTCAACATTGCCAACCGTCACACCTTCTCGCTCATCTTCCAGCGTGACTTCGACTCACCCGAGTCCATCGTCGCGCGGCGCGACAGCGTCATCGAGATGATCGTGCGCTTTGTCAGGCGCTGAGCGCGAGACCGGCTCGTCGTTGGACAGGGATTTCCCTTATTTCTGAAAACTAACTGGTTCGTACATTGAGGCCTGTGGACACGAACTGGATCAACCGCTGGGTACACGCGTACTGCCGCTTCTTGACGGCCGTGATCGTGGCCTTGCTGGCTGCCATGGTGGTGCTGGTCTTCGGCAATGTGGTGTTGCGCTATGCCGCCAACAGCGGTATCACGGTGTCGGAAGAGTTGTCGCGCTGGTTCTTCGTCTGGATGACCTTCCTGGGCGCCGTGGTGGGCCTGCGCGAGCGGGCTCACCTGGGCACCGATCTGCTCATCGGTCGCCTCGGGCGCTCGGGCAAGCGCGCATGTCTGTTGATCTCGCAGCTGTTGATGCTGTGGGTGACGTGGCTCATCTTCCAGGGCAGCCTGGCACAGACGCGTATCAATTGGACGGTCCAGGCGCCCGTGTCCGAGCTCTCGATGGCCTGGCTGTCTGGCGTGGGGGTGGTGTTTGCCGTGCTGACGGCGCCCATGCTGCTGCTGGACCTGTGGCGCTCCGTCACCGGCCAGGTTGCGGATGGAGACCTGGTGATGGTGCAGGAGAGGGAAGACCGGCCGCAGGTGAAGGGCCCGCCATGACCTTGTTCGTGTTCATCGGCTCCTTGCTGCTGGCCATGGCGCTGGGCGTGCCCATTGCCTACGCGCTGCTGGTCTCGGGCATTGCGCTGATGCTGCAGCTCGACAACTTCGACGCGCAGATCTTGGCGCAGAACCTGGTGGAAGGGGCCAACAGCTTCCCGCTGCTGGCGGTGCCCTTCTTCATGCTGGCTGGCGAGATCATGAACGCGGGTGGCCTGTCCAAGCGCATCGTGGTGTTCGCCAGCGCACTGGTGGGCCACGTGCGCGGCGGCCTGGGCTATGTAGCCATCCTGGCGGCGGTGATGATGGCTGCGCTGTCTGGCTCGGCGGTGGCAGACACCGCAGCGCTGGCGTCGCTCTTGCTGCCCATGATGATCGCCGCAGGCCACGACCCCGCGCGCTCGGGTGGCCTCATCGCCTCGGCCGGCATCATCGCGCCCATCATCCCGCCGTCCATCGGTTTCGTGATCTTCGGCGTGGCGGGCGGCGTGTCGGTGAGCAAGCTGTTCATGGCCGGCATCGTGCCGGGCCTGTTGATGGGGGTGGCCATTGCCTTCACCTGGTGGCTGGTGGCGCGCAAGGAGGGCGGTGCGGCGCCGGCAAAGGCCACCACGGCGCAGCGGCTGGTGGCTTTTCGCCAAGCCACGTGGGCGCTGGTGCTGCCCATCATCGTGCTGGTGGGCCTGAAGTTCGGGGTGTTCACGCCCACCGAAGCCGCCGTGGTGGCCGCGGTGTACGCGCTGCTGGTGTCCACGCTGGTCTACCGTGAGCTGAAATGGCGTGACCTCTACGGCGTCTTTGCGTCGGCGGCCAAGACCACGGCGGTGGTCATGTTCCTCGTGGCCGCAGCCATGGTGAGCTCCTGGCTGATCACCATCGCGCAGATTCCGGCTCAGTTGGTGACGCTGTTGCAGCCCTTGCTGGACGACCCGAAGCTGTTGATGTTCGCGATCATGGTGATCGTCATGCTGGTGGGCACGGCGATGGACATGACCCCCACCATCCTGATCCTCACGCCCGTGCTGATGCCCGTGGTCAAGGCCGCGGGGATCGACCCGGTGTACTTCGGCGTGCTGTTCATCATGAACACCGCCATCGGCCTGGTGACGCCGCCCGTAGGGACGGTGCTCAACGTGGTGGCCGGCGTCGGCAAGCTGAAGATGGACGCGGTGACCAAGGGCGTGGTGCCCTTCATGATCGCCGAGTTCGCGTTGATGTTCCTGTTCGTTCTGTTCCCGGGGCTGGTGACCGTGCCGGCCAGGTGGTTCTACTGAATCACATCCCTCTTTCAACCCCGTCAACCCCGTAAACCTCGCAAGGAGACATTTCATGAAGCGACTCTTCATCAAGACCCTGATCGCCACCGTGGCTGTAGCCGCCTTCGGCGTGGCCAGTGCCCAGGACATCAAGGAGCGCACCATCAAGTTCGGCACCGTGGGCGCCGAGGCCCATCCTTCCGTGCCCGGCATGAAGAAGTTCAAGGAACTGGTTGAGGCGCGTTCGGGCGGCAAGATCAAGGTCAACCTGTTCTTCAATGGCACCTTGGGCAGCGACCAGGCTTCTGTGACTGCCATGCAGGGCGGCACCATCGAGATGTCGGTCATGAACACCGGCATCCTGGCCAGCGTGGCCAAGGAGCTGGCGGTGTTTGACTTCCCCTTCCTGTTTGCCAGCGAGAAGGAGAGCGACGCCCTGGTGGACGGCCCCGTGGGCCGCAAGCTGCACGCCAAGTTGGAGGAGAAGGGCCTGGTGGGCCTGTCCTACTGGGAGCTGGGCTACCGCCACATCACCAACAGCAAGCGGCCGGTGAACAAGGTGGAAGACCTGGAAGGTCTGAAGCTGCGCGTCATCCCCAACCCCATCAACGTGGCCTGGGTCAAGGCGCTGGGCGCCAACCCCACGCCCATGCCCTTCCCCGAGGTGTACGGCGGCATGGAGCAGAAGGCCATCGACGGGCAGGAGAACCCGGTGGCGGTGATCGCCTCGTCCAAGTTCTACGAGGTCCAAAAGCACATCGTGCTGAGCAACCACCAGTACAACCCGCAGTCGGTGGTCATGAGCAAGAAGTTCTGGGACTCGCTGTCGCCCGCTGAGAAGAAGCTCATCGACGACGCCGCGGATGAGTCGGCCAAGACCCAACGCGAAGCCGGCCGCGCGGCCCTGGCGGCCAACCTCGACATCCTGAAGAAGAACGGCATGCAGGTCACGCAGTTCTCGCCGGCCGAGGTGGCCAAGCTGCGTGAGAAGATGAAGCCGGTGATCACCCAGTTCTCGGCCAATGTGGGCGAGGCCACGGTCAACGAAGTGATGGCCGAACTCGCCAAGATGCGCCGATGATGTCTTCAGCAGCGCGCCCGTAGGGGGCGTGCCTGAACCTTCTCCCCAAGGCCCGCAGATGCAGATCCTCGTCCTCCACGGCATCAACCTCAACATGTTCGGCAAGCGTGACCCGGCGCAGTACGGCACGGCCACGCTGGCAGACATCGAAGCTGCCTTGCACCAGCTGGGCAAGGAGTTGGGTGTGGAGGTCGAGTCCTTCCAGACCAATCACGAAGGCGAGATGGCCGATCGCATCCACCGCGCGCACCAACAGGCGGTGGATGCCGTGGTCATCAATGCAGGCGCCTGGACGCACTACAGCTACGGTCTGCGCGACGCGCTGGCCATTCTGAAGTGCCCCATCGTGGAGGTGCACATGTCCAACGTGCATGCCCGCGAGTCCTTCCGCCACCACTCGGTACTGTCCGAGATCGTGAAGGGTCAGATCTGCGGCTTCGGGGTTGACAGCTACCTGCTGGGCCTGCGAGCGGCGGCATCGGCTGCTGCTGCCGCCGCTGTGGGCTGAGCCAGGACCGTCTGCCAGGCCCTGGCCCGCGGTGGGCCGCCGCGGCCCTTATGCAAGAACCCACCATGCTGATCGACGGCCACACCGAGCTCATCGCCCACATCGGCTTTCCCACGCAGGCCTTCAAGGCACCGCTGATCTACAACCCCTGGTTCGACCATGCCGGCCTCAATGCCCGCGTGGTGCCCATGGGCTGCAGACCGGCCGATTACCCGGCCTTCCTGCGCGCGGTGTTCACGCTCACCAATCTGCGCGGGGCGCTCATCACCATGCCGCACAAGGTGGCCACCGTGGGGCTGGTGGACGAAGTGCGGCCGGCAGCCCGTATCGCCGGCGCGGCCAATGCGGTGCGGCGCGACGCTGAGGGGCGCCTCGTGGCCGACATGTTCGATGGCGAGGGCTTTGTGCGCGGCATGCGGCGCAAGGGCGTGGAGCCGCGAGGCGCAGGGGCGCTGATCGTTGGCGCGGGCGGTGTGGGTTGTGCCATAGCGGCCTCTTTCGCGGCCGCCGGGGTGGACACGCTCAGCCTGTTTGACCTGCGTGGTCAGGCCGCCGAGGACCTGGCCCAGCGCCTGCGCCAGCACCACCCGCGCCTGAAGGTGCGTACGGGCTGTGCGGACCCCGCGGGCCATGACATCGTCGTCAACGCCACCCCGCTGGGCATGGAGCCCGGCGACCCGCTTCCCATGGATGTGGAGCGCATTGCGCCAGACGCTTTCGTGGGTGAGGTGGTGATGCGCGACACCATGACCGCCTTTCTTCGTGCCGTCCAGGAGCGGGGTTGCCGCTTCCAGGTCGGCTCGGACATGTTGTTCGAGCAGATTCCGGCTTACCTGGAGTTCTTCGGCTGGGACAGCCCCACGCCTGAACTGCTGCGCCACCTGGCCCGCCTGGAGCCGACCCCGGCCGCCTCACCCGGCCCGGCCGGGGCATCACCAGCCCCAGCGGTCGTTACCGCGTCCGCAGGATCTGCGCTGGCGCGGCGCTGCTCCAAAATGAGGGGCTGACCCGCTGCCAGGGCGCCCCCACGGTCCGACACTTCCGACTCTGCAGGAGAACCCGTTTTGATCATCGACTGCCACGGCCACTACACCACCGCGCCCAAGGCCCTGGAGGCCTGGCGCAACCAGCAGATCGCCAGCATTCAGGACCCGGCCCTCAAGCCGCGCGTGGCCGACCTGAAGATTTCCGACGACGAACTGCGTGAATCCATCGAGGCCAACCAGCTCAAGCTCATGCGCGAGCGCGGCAGCGATCTCACCATCTTCAGCCCGCGCGCCAGCTTCATGGCGCACCACATCGGTGACTTTGAGGTCAGCAGCACCTGGGCCGCCATCTGCAACGAGCTGTGCTTCCGCGTGAGCCAGCTCTTCCCGGACCACTTCATCCCCGCGGCCATGCTGCCGCAAAGCCCTGGCGTGGACCCTGCCACCTGCATCCCTGAGCTGGTGAAGTGCGTGGAGCAGTACGGCAACGTGGCGCTCAACCTCAACCCCGACCCTTCGGGCGGCTACTGGACCAGCCCGCCGCTGACCGATCGACACTGGTACCCCATCTACGAGAAGATGGTGGAGTACGACATCCCGGCCATGGTGCATGTGAGCACGAGCTGCAACGCCTGCTTCCACACCACGGGCGCGCACTACATCAACGCCGACACCACGGCCTTCATGCAGCTCATCCAGGGCGACCTGTTCAAGGACTTCCCCACGCTGAAGTTCGTCATCCCGCACGGCGGCGGTGCCGCCCCTTATCACTGGGGCCGCTACCGCGGCTTGGCGCAGGAGATGAAGAAGCCCCTGCTCAAGGACCACCTGCTGAACAACGTGTTCTTCGACACCTGCGTGTACCACCAGCCCGGCATCGATCTGCTGACCAAGGTGATCCCGGTGGACAACATCCTGTTCGCCAGCGAGATGATCGGCGCCGTGCGCGGTATCGACCCCGAGACCGGGAACTATTACGACGACACCAAGCGCTACATCGAGGCCTCTGCCATGAACCCCGAGCAGCGCTACAAGATCTACGAGGGCAATGCCCGGCGCGTGTACCCGCGCCTGGATGCAGCCCTGAAGGCCCGCGGCCGTTGACTTGAGGGGCTCGATTGACGGCCATCAACGGCCATCAACGGCCACTCAATGTCATTGAAAGTCGTTCACAGGAGAACAAGTCATGTACGAACTGGGCGTGGTCTACCGCAACATCCAGCGCACCCCCGCGCACCTGGCGGACCAACTGGCGCACTTTGGCAGCGCCACCGTGCACGAGGCCATGGGCCGCGTGGGCCTGATGAAGCCATTCATGCGCCCCATCTACGCCGGCGCGCAGGTCTCGGGCACGGCGGTGACCGTGCTGCTGCACCCCGGTGACAACTGGATGATGCACGTGGTGGCCGAGCAGATCCGTCCCGGCGACGTCGTGGTGGCGGCGGTCACCGCCGAGTGCACTGACGGCTACTTCGGCGACCTGCTGGCCACCTCCTTCATGGCGCGCGGCGCCAAGGCACTGGTCATCGAGGCGGGCGTGCGCGACGTGAAGACGCTCACCGAGATGGGTTTTCCGGTCTGGAGCCGCGCCATCAGCAGCAAGGGCACGATCAAGGCCACGCTGGGCTCGGTGAATATCCCGGTGGTTTGCGCGGGTGCCTGGGTGACGCCGGGGGATGTGATCGTGGCCGATGACGACGGCGTGGTGTGCGTGCCGCGCGCCATGGCGCAGAAGACGCTGGAGGCGGCCGCCGCGCGCGAGGCCAACGAAGGCGAGAAGCGCGCCAAGCTGGCCGCGGGTGTGCTGGGCCTGGACATGTACAAGATGCGCGAGCCGCTGGAAAAGGCCGGCCTGCGCTACATCGATTGAACCGATGACCATCAAGATCGCCCTCATCGGCTACGGCGAAGTCGGCCGTATCCTGGCCGAAGACCTGCGGGTGCAAGGTCTGGAGGTCACGGCCTTCGACCTGAAACTGCAGCGCGAAGCCACCGCCACCCCCTTGCGTGAGCATGCGGCGGTGCATGGCGTGCGTCTGGCGGACGGCCCTGCGCCAGCGGTGGCGGGCGCGGAGCTGGTCATCAGCGCCGTCACTGCCAGCCAGACGGTGGCCGTGGCGCAGGCGGCGGCGCCTGGTCTGGCGTCTGGCGCGTTCTTTCTCGATGTCAACTCCGCTTCGCCCGGTGCGAAGGCCCAGGCTGCGCAGATGGTGAATGCCGCGGGCGGCCGCTACGTCGAGGGCGCGGTGATGACATCCGTGCCGCCTTACCGCATTCGTGTGCCGCTGCTGCTGGGCGGACCTGAGGCTGCTGCCTTGGCGCCGCTGTTGAACGCGCTGGGCTTTGTTGCCAAGGTGGCCAGCGAGCGGCTGGGCGTGGCCAGCGCCACCAAGATGTGCCGCAGCATCATGATCAAGGGCCTGGAGGCGATGGTCATCGAGAGCTTCACCACGGCGCGCCACTACGGGGTGGAAGACGCGGTGATCGCCTCGCTGCAGGAGACCTTCCCCGGCATCGACT
>Ga0068877_10002064_pt1 | contig 16424 bp, 13 predicted proteins | sample NOAtaG_FD_66437 | JGI IMG/M metagenome (GOLD analysis project Ga0068877, IMG submission 66437) | Freshwater lake microbial communities from Lake Erie, under a cyanobacterial bloom - NOAA_Erie_Diel6S_1000h metaG | ecosystem: Environmental > Aquatic > Freshwater > Lake | place: USA: Ohio, Lake... | reverse complement strand
GGCGCCACCGGCTTGGCGATGTAGTCGTCGGCCCCGCCCTCCAGGCCCAGCACCTGGTCGATGTCGTCGTCGCGTGCGGTGAGCATCACGATGCGGCCGGCGAAGTCGCGCCGCACGTCGCGCAGCACGTCGAAACCGTCCTTGCCGGGCAGGTGGCCGTCCAGCAGCACCACGTCGAAGCCACCGCGCCGGATCAGCGCCTCGCCCTCGTCGCCGCGCGCGCAGTGCGTGACCTGCCAGCCCGCGCGCGTGAGCGCGTCCGCCACCAGCTGCGCCAGGCGCTCGTCGTCCTCCACCAGCAGCAGCCGTGCGCCTTCCATCGGGTCCGTCCGTCGAGTCGTGTGCGGCCGGGTACGCCGCCGCCTGCCCCGGGCAGCCAGGGCAGGCCCGGCCCCCTGGAGCGGCCCGCCGCGGTGCGCGTGCCGGGGCCGCCGGTGCCGCAGCCGGGAGATCGCGTCGGCTTCACGGCGGCCGCCGGCGGAGGATAAGGAAGTTCGCGGGCCCGGCGCAAGGCGGCACGGGCCGGCAGCCCTTCAGCCCCGTAACGCGTAATCGTTGCGCAGCGCCGGGTCGTCGGACCCGTACTCGACGAACTCCCAGTCGTTGCCGTCGGGGTCGAGGAAGTACACGCGCTTGCGCCACGGGTGCGCGTTGGGCACGCCGGATTCCGTATATCCGGCCTCGCGCATGCGCGCGCGCAGCGCGCCGGCGTCGCCGACCACGAAGCCCAGGTGGTTGACGCCGGGCCGGCCCACGTAGGGCGTCCAGGCCTCGGCGGGCTCGACGCTCGACTGCATCAGCGCGACGTAGGCGTGGTCGTTGCCCACGTGCACCCAGCGGTCCGAGGACCCGCCGCCGGAGTCGTGGCGCACGCCGAAGTCGGGCAGCGCGGTCTGCAGGAACCGGAGCGTGGCGTCGACGTCGCGGACGACGAGGTTGGCGTGTTCGAGTCGGGTGTCCATGAGGGGCTCCTTGGGGGGTCTCGCGCCGACGGGATTGCGGCGCGACGGGCGCAGTGTCAAACTTCAAGTCGACTTGAAGTCAAGACCCCAGTCCCGAACATCTCCGGACCGTGCCTTGTCCCCGCCCGCGTCAGCGCCGGCGCTGACGATCTCCGAACTGGCCGCGCGCAGCGGGGTGGCGCCCTCGGCGCTGCGCTACTACGAGTCGCTCGGCCTGCTGGGCGCGGTGCGCACCGCCGGCAACCAGCGCCGCTACGCGCGCGCCGCGCTGCGGCGGGTGGCCGTGGTGCGGGCCGCGCGCGCGATGGGGGTGCCGCTGGCAGAGGTGGTGGCCGCGTTCGCCGCGCTGCCCGCCGGCCGCGAGCCGACGGCCGCCGACTGGGCCCGGATGTCGCGACGCTGGCACGACGAACTCGGCCACCGGATCGCCGTGCTGGCGAGGTTGCGCGACGATCTCGGCTCCTGCATCGGCTGCGGCTGCCTGTCGCTGCAGCGCTGCCGCCTGCTCAACCCCGGCGACCGCGCCGCCGACCTCGGCGACGGGCCGCGCTACCTGCTGTGGCCGGCCGCGCCGCGCCGGCGCGGGCCGCGCGCGGGTTCTGGATAGACTGGCCGGGTCGCGGTGACGGGCCTCCCCGTCCCCGCCCCTCGGCCACCGCCCAACCTTCCGACCCGGAGCCCGCAACCATGTCCGCCACCATCGCCCAGAAGTCACCCTATCCGGTCGCCGTCGAGGCCGGCAAGTCCTACTACTGGTGCGCCTGCGGCAAGAGCAAGTCGCAGCCGTTCTGCGACGGCTCGCACAAGGGCAGCGAGTTCGTGCCGGTCAAGTACGAGGCCACCGCGAGCCAGACGGTGTACTTCTGCGGCTGCAAGCACAGCGCCAACGGCGCGCTGTGCGACGGTTCGCACAACAAGCTGTAGGCGCGCGCGGCGGGGCGCTGGCCCGCCATCGGCCCGGGCAGAAGGCCGACGGGTCGGCAAGTCGGCGAGCCGCCTGGTCAGCGGATCACGCGCAGGATGCCCGGGCTGTCCACCAGACGCGCGGAGTTGCCCAGGCTGGGGAAGCTGCCCGGGGTCAGCGTGTAGCTCGCCGGGGCCGACGTCAGCCCGGGAATCGAGCCCGACTTGTAGACGACGATGTTCTTGCCGCTGCCCTGGTTGAGGGCGCCGAAGAACCAGTACTGGGTGCCGTCGTGGAACCCCGCCGGCACGCCCCCCTTGTTCATGACCGTGGTCTGCAGCGAGTAGGTTCCCGCCAGGCTCACCGACGTCCAGACCTCGATGTCGTTGCCCTTCGAGACGTACATCACGTAGCCGTCGGCCGTGGCCCCGGCGAAGATGTCGGGGTCGGAGGCCGTACCGGAGGTGATGTTCACCGTCGCCCGGAACCCGGGGTCGGCGGTGAACTCGGTCATGTCCGAGCCCTCCACCTCCACTGCGCTGCCGAAGTTCTTGGCGCACGGGTAGCTGACGCAGCCGGCGGGGTCTACACCCACCGGCACCGACGTGCTGTCGAGGTAGAAGAGCGCCACCTTGCCCGCGCCGTCCAGGATCGGGCTCGGGTCGACGAACCGCACCGCGGTTCCGTCGGCGGTGCGGATCGAGACCGGCCGCGACGTGCCGAGCGTGCCGGTCACGAGGTCGAGCTTGCGCACGGTGCCGGGATTGAAGATGTAGAGGTTCGTGCCCTTCTGGATGACGTCGGGCACGCTGCCCTGGTAGGCCGTCCAGCCGCTGACGATGGTCCAGTTCGTCAGGTCGGAGGACTCGGCGAGGTAGGTGAAGTGGTTGGACGGGCTGCCGCAATCCGTCGCCGAGCAGGCGTGAAAGGCCATCACGTAGTCCTTGGTGATGGTGATGCCGGAGGTGCCGCCGCCCGGAGGGGCAGGGGGGCTCGGCGCGGGCGCGGGGCTCGGCGCGGGACTCGGCGCGGGACTCGGCGCGGGACTCGGTGCGGGGCTCGGCGCGGGCGCGGGGCTCGGCGGCGGCGGCGGCGGCGGTGACCCCACGCCGGGAGGCTCACCGCTGCCCGCGCTCGACGCTGCGGGGCCCGAGCCGCCGCCGCCGCCGCAGGCCGACAGGCCGGCCGCGGCCACCAGCAGCAGGCGCCAGGCCAGGAGCGATGCACCAGGGTTCGTCTTCATGTTGGGATCACCTCGGAAGTCATGGGCAGGCGGGGCGCGGCGCCCGGACGTCACGCTCGCCGCGCACCGGGGCGAACAGCACGCGGAAGCCGGCGGGCCAGGCCCGCTCCCGTCCTCGTCGGCCGCGACGCGCTGGATGCCCGACGCGGGAGCGCCGCGGTACCTCGCGGACGTTCGGTCATCGTGACCGCGCCACAGGCCGGACGGTCGCCCGAGAAGCACCGCTATCGGCAGGCTGTTCCCGCGGTCCCGGCCGAGGGCCGCGCAGCGTGGCGCGGCCCGGTGCACGGACCGTGGCACAGTCGCGCGATGCTCGCCTACCGCCACGCCTTCCACGCCGGCAACCACGCCGACGTGCTGAAGCACATCGTCCTCGCCGAAGTGCTGGCGCACCTGAACTCCAAGGACAAGGGCTGGCGCTACGTCGACACCCACGCCGGCGCCGGCGGCTACGCGCTCGACGGCGAGTACGCGGAGAGGAAGCGCGAGCACGACGGCGGCATCGGCGCCCTGTGGCCGCGCACCGACCTGCCGGCGCCCGTGGCGCGCTATGTCGAGCGGGTGCGCCAGTTCAACGCCGACGGCCGGCTGCGCCAGTACCCGGGCTCGCCCGCGTTCGCGCACGCGGCGCAGCGCCCGCAGGACCAGCTGCGCCTGTTCGAGCTGCACCCCACCGACCACAAGATCCTCGCCTCCTACCTTGGCGACGAGCCCGGTGTCGAGGTGCACCTGGCCGACGGCTTCGCGGCGCTGAAGTCGGCGCTGCCCCCGCCCACGCGCCGCGGCGCGGTGCTGATCGACCCGCCCTACGAGATCAAGACCGACTACGCGCGCGCGCTGGGCGGGCTGCGCGAGGCGCTGGGGCGCTTCGCCGAGGGCGTCGTGATCGTCTGGCTGCCGCAGGTGCAGCTGGTGGAGGCGGCGCGCCTGCCGCAGCGGCTGAAGGCGAGCGCGGAGGCGCTGGCCAGGAAGGGCTGGCTGCACGCGCGCCTGACCGTGGCCCAGGCCGACGCGCGCGGCTTCGGCCTGCTGGGCAGCAGCGTGTTCGTGGCCAACCCGCCGCACACGCTGTTTGCCACGCTGCAGCCGCTGCTGCCGTGGCTCGCGCGCACGCTCGGTCGGTTCGACGGCGCGAAGGGCTTCGTCGAGCGCTCGCAGCAGGCCTAGCCGCGGGGTAAACGCACCGTGGCCGCTCGCCTGGGGTCGCTGCCGCGCGCGCTGCGCTACGGCGCGGCAGCCCTGGCGGCCGCCGTGCTGGCCTGGGGCGTCGCGCTGCCGCTTGCCTTCGAGCCGCTGGTGCGCTGGGCCGCCGAACGGGCCACGGCGTCCTGGGCTGGGCATCGCATCGAGTTCGCAGCCGCGCGCTGGTCGCCCTGGCGGCTGGCCGCCGGGATCGACGGCCTGGTGCTGCGCGGCCCGAAGGGCGACGAGCTGGCCGCGGTGCAGCGGCTCGAGGTGGACCTCGCCGCGGCCGGGCTGTTGCGGCGGGCCTGGACGCTCGACGCGCTGCGGCTCGAGGGCCCGCGGCTGGCGTTCGCGCTGGCCGCCGACGGCCGCTCGAACTGGAGCGCGCTGCTGCAGGCGCTGCAACCGCCGCGGCCGCCGGCGGCCGGGCCCGCCACCGAACTGCCGCGGCTGCGCATCGAGGCGCTGCGCCTGACCGGGGGTCGCCTGCTCTGGATCGACCGGCGTGGCGGAATCGAACGCCGCCACGAGCTCGACGCGGTCGAGTTCGCGCTGGACGAGCTGTCGACGCTGCCCGACGACCGCGGCACGCACCAGCTGGCCGCGCGCAGCACGCTGGGCGGCACGCTGCGCTGGGACGGCCGCCTCGGCCTCGCGCCGCTGCAGGCGCAGGGCCGCGTCGAGGTGGAGGGCATCGATCTCGCGCGGCTGTGGGCGCTGTTGCCGCAGCCCCCGCTGCGCACCGCGCCGCCGGCCGGCCGGGCGAGTGCCGCGCTCGCCTACGAGCTCGACCCGCAGGGCTGGCGCCTGGACGGCGTGCGTCTGCAGCTCGACGGCCTCGCATTGCAGGGTGAGCAGGGCGCCGGCGCAGCGCTGCGGCTCGACCGCATCGCGCTGGACGGCGGCCGCATCGACGGCCAGCGTCGCGAGCTCGCCTTCGCGACGCTGCGCATCGAGGGCGGGCGCGTGCAGGCCGCGCGCGACGGGCAGGGCCGCATCGACCTGCTCGACTGGCTGCCGCCGGCCCGCGCCGAGCCGGCGGCGGCAACGCCGACGGCAACGTTGCCGTCTGCGGCAGCGCCGAGGGTGTCGTCGCCTGCTTCGGCACCACCCGCTGTCGCACCACCCGCTGTCGCACCACCCGCTGTCGCACTACCCGCTGTCGCACTACCCGCTGTCGCACTACCCGCTGTCGCACTACCCGCTGTGGTTTCATCCGCTGCGTCGCCATCCGTGGCGTCGCCATCCGCGGCGACGGCATCGCCAGGCCCGGCCTTGCCGGCCGCCGCGCCTGCCGCCGCGCCTTCCGCCGCGCCTGCGAAGGCCTGGGCGCTGAAGCTCGAGCGCCTCGCCGTGGAGCGGGTCGCGCTCGACTTCGAAGACCGTGCGTGGGCGCAGCCGCTTCGGGTGCGCAGCGCGGGCGCTGCGCTGACGCTCGGCGCCTCGGCGCGCCTGGGCGACGCCGCCCCGGCCCTCGCGTTGCGCGACCTCGGCCTGCAGCTCGACGGGCTCGAGCTCGCCAGCGGCGGCGCAGCCCCGTGGCTCGCGCTCGATGCGCTGCAGCTCGCGGGCGGCACGCTCGACCTCGCGTCGCGCCGCGCCGGGGCGGCGCGCCTGCAGTTGCGGGGCGGCCGCCTGGCGCTGGCGCGCGAGCGCGACGGCGGCCTGGCGCTGGCACGCGCGTTTGCGCCTAAGGCCGCGGCTGCGCAGGCACCGGACTCGAAGGCAAGCACTGGGGCAGCAGCGGCAGCACCGAAGGCCGCACCGAAGGTGGCGGCCAGGGCGACAGCAGCGGCCACCCCGCCGGCGGCAGCGCCCTGGCAGCTGGACCTGCAGGCGCTGCAGCTGGAGGGCTGGCAGACCGCGTGGACCGATGCCTCCGTCGCACCGGCGGCACGTCTGGGCCTGGTCGACCTGCAGCTCGAGCTGCGCGACCTCGGCACCGACCTGCGCCGGCCGGTGGCGGTGCGCGCCGGGGCACGGGTGGCCAGCGGCGGGCGCGTCGCGCTGCAGGGCAGCGTCACGCCGCAGGCCGGTGCCGCCGCAACCCCGCGCGCCGAGCTGCAACTGCGCGTCGACGGCCTGGCCCTCGCCGCCGCGCAGCCCTACCTCGAGGCCCTGACGGTGCTGCGCCTGGCCCGCGGCGAGGCGCGCACTGCCGGTCGGTTGCGATGGCAGGGCAGCGACTGGTCCTACGCCGGCAGCGCCGGGCTGTCCGGCCTGCGCATCGAAATTGCCGGCCGCGACGAGCCCTTCCTGCAGCTGGCACGGCTCGACGCCCCGCGGCTCGCGCTGACGCCGGCAAGGATCGACCTGGGCAACCTGCAGCTCGACGGGCTGGCGGCGGAATTGATCATCGACCGCGAGCGCCGCATCAACCTGGCGCAGCTCGGCCGCGGGCCGGCGGCGGGCACGGCCGCGGCGGCAGCAGCAGCGGCTTCCACCGCCGCACCTGCCCCGCCCGCACCGTCGGCTCGGTCTGCCGCGCCTGCCGCGCCTGCCCCGTCAGCCACGCCGGCCCCGACCACCAGCGCCGCGGCGGCAGCCCGCGCCCCGGCACCCGCCGACGCGAACCCGCTGCCGCGCATCGTGCTCGACCGGCTGCGCCTGGTCGATGCCCGGCTCGACTTCGCCGACCTGTCGCTGGCGCTGCCCTTCGCCGCGCGCATCGAGCAGCTCAACGGCGAGATCGCGGGGCTCGACAGCGGCGCCGGAGCAGCGCCGGCTCAGGTCGAGCTGGCCGGGCGCGTGGCGCCCGACGGGCTGGCCCGGGCGCGCGGCAGCCTGCAGCCGCTGGCGCCCGCCGCCTTCAGCGACGTGCAGGTCACCTTCCGCAACGTGGAGATGACGACGCTCACGCCGTACACCGCCACCTTCGCCGGGCGCCGCATCGCCTCGGGCCGGCTGTCGCTCGACCTCGACTACAAGCTGCGCGAGCGCCGGCTGCAGGGCGACAACCGCGTCGTCATGGAGCGGCTCGTGCTCGGCGAGCGCGTCGACAGCCCCTCGGCCACCTCGCTGCCGCTGGACCTGGCCGTCGCGCTGCTGCAGGACGCCGACGGCCGCATCGACCTCGGCCTGCCGGTGAGCGGCAGCCTGGACGACCCGCAGTTCAGCTACGGCGCGCTGGTGTGGAAGGTGATCGTCAACGTGCTGACGCGCGTGGTCACGGCCCCGTTCCGCGCCCTCGGCGCGCTGCTGGGCGGCAACGAGGCGCTGGCCGACGGCATCGGCCGCATTTCCTTCGACGCCGGGCGCGCGGCCCTGCTGCCGCCCGAGCGCGAGAAGCTCGGGCGCCTGGCGACCACGCTGGCGCAGCGGCCGGGCCTCGCGCTGCAGCTGCCCGCGGCCACCGCGGCGGCCGACCGCGAGGCGCTGCGCGAGCTGCAGCTGCGCCGCGCGCTGGCCGCGCTGGAGGGCCGCACCCTGGGCCCCGACGGCGACCCGGGTCCGCTGGCGCTGCAGCTGCCGGCCACGCAGGCAGCGCTCGAGCAGCGCTTCGTGCAGCGCTTCGGTGCGCCGGCGCTGGCTCAAGTGCGCGCGCAGGCCCAGCCCGCGGCGGCGCCCGCCGCGACGGTGGCCGGCACGCCAGCGGCGACGGCCGCGGCGCCGGCGGCGCCCGTGCCGCCCGCAGTGCCGGCCGAGACGCTGTGGCAGCGGCTGCTGCAGGCCGAGCCGGTCGACGACGCCGCGCTCGCGGCCCTGGGCGAGGCGCGGCGCGCCGCCATGACCGAGGCGCTGCGCGCCGCCGGCCTCGACCCGGCCCGCGTGCGCGCAGGCGGCAGCGGCCAGGCCGAAGCCGCTGCCGGCAGCGTGGTGGTTGGGCTGGAGCTCGCCCCCGCCGCCGCCGCCCGCGTACAGTGACCGGATGTCCGCCATCCCGCCCGACGCCTTCGAGTCCGCGCGGCAACGCTTCCTGCAGGGCCTCGCGGCCATCGAGGCCGGCCGCTGGGCGGATGCCGAGCCGCACCTCGAGGCCGCCCTCGCGCTGCTGCCGGGCCGGCCGTCGACTCTGCTGAACCTGGCCGCCGTGCGGCTGCGCCTGGGCCGGCCCGCCGACGCGCTGCCGTTGCTGGACGAACTGCTGCGCCAGCAGCCCGCCGACGCGCAGGCCTGGGGCCACCACGCCACCGCGCTGGCCGCGCTGGGCCGCCACGACGAGGCGCTGGCGAGCCTGGACCGCACGATCGCGCTCGCCCCCGGGCAGCCCGCCGCGCTGCACCAGCGCGCGCTGGCGCTCGGCGCGCTCGGCCGCTACGACGAGGCGCTGGCGGCGCTCGACGCGCTGCAGGCGGCGCGGCCCGGCGACGCCGAGGTGCTCTTCCTGCGCGGGCAGGCGCTGCAGGCCGCAGGCCGTCCGAAGGAGGCGCTGGCCGAGTACGAGCGGCTGCTCGCCGCGCACCCCGACGCCGCGCCGGCCTGGACGCAGCGCGGCGGCATCCTGAAGGACATGGGACGTCACGCCGATGCGGCCGAGTGCTTCCGCCAGGCGCTCGCGCACGGCGGCGACGTCGAGCTGAACCGCTACTTCCTCGCCTCGGTCACCGGCGACGCGGCGCCGCAGGCCGCGCCGCGCGCCTACGTCGAGGGCCTGTTCGACAGCTACGCGGCCGAGTTCGACGACCATCTGGTGGGGCGGCTCGGCTACCGCACGCCGCAGCTGCTGGCGGCCCTGCTCGCCGCCGACGGCCGCCGCTACGGCGCGGTGCTGGACCTGGGCTGCGGCACCGGGCTGATGGCGCCGCTGCTCGACGCGCTGCGCACCCCGGACGCCACGCTGGACGGCGTGGACCTGTCGGCCGCGATGCTCGAGCGCGCGCGTGCGCTCGGCCGCTATCGCCACCTGCACCACGGCGACGTGGCCGAGCACCTGCGCGTCACCCCCGAGCGGCACGACCTGCTGGTGGCGGCCGACGTCTTCGTCTACGTCGGCGCGCTGGACGAGGTGTTCGCCGGCGCCGCCCGCGTGCTGGCACCGGGCGGGCGCTTCCTGTTCTCGGTGGAGGAGGCCGACGCCGGCCAGGCGCTGCAGCTGCGGACGAGTTCGCGCTACGCGCATGGCCTGCAGTCGCTGCGCACGCTGGCCGCGTCCTGCGGCTTCGTCGAGCGCGGCGTCGAGCGCGCGACGCTGCGCCACGACCAGCAGCGCCCCATCGGCGGCCTGCTGCTGCTTCTCGAGCGCGGCTGAGCGCAGCCGGGCACGACCCATCGCACCCGGCCACCCGGCGCCCCGTCACCGCATGCCATGATCGACCGATGCTGCGCACGCTGAAGGACCTGCTCGACCGCCTCGCCCCGCCCGCGCCCGGCGCGCCCGCGCGCGAGTCCGAGCATCTGCTGCAGCTGGCCACCGCGGTGATGCTGGTGGAGGTGATGCGCGCCGACGCCACCTTCCACGACGGCGAGCGCGAGGCGGTGCGGGCCGCGCTGCGCGAGCGCTTCGCCCTCGACGACGACGAGGCCGCGCGGCTGACCGAGCTTGCGCGCGAGGAGGCCGCCCGCGCCACCGACCTCTACACCTTCACGGCGCACATCAACGAGCGCTTTGACATGCCGCAGAAGCTGGCGATGCTCGAGCACATGTGGCGCGTGGCGTACGCCGACGGCCACCTGGCCGCGCACGAGCGCCACGTGCTGTGGCGCATCGCCGACCTGCTGCACGTGCCGCAGGGCGCCTACGTGCACGCGCGGATGCGGGCGCAGCAGGCCGCAGGCGGCTGAGGGCCCGGTCGCGCGGGGCGGCCCCTGCCCTGACCTGCCCTGCCCCGCGCTGCCTCCACCCCGCCCGGCCGGTCTTCCGGGCGGTTCTCCCGCAAGGACAGGGCCGCTTCCCCTCGACGCTGCCGCCATCCGGAACGCGTGCACACTGCGGCCCACGATGTCCGCCCTGCCGTCCGCCCTGCCGTCCGCCCTGCCGTCCGCCCTGCCGTCCGCCCTGCCGTCCGCCCTGCCGTCCGCACCGCCCGCCGCAGCTGCCGCCCCCGGCGCTCCCGCAGCCGCCCCCGCCGCAACGCCATCCCAGCCCCCCGGCGCCACACCGCCGCCCTGGGCCGGCCTGCGCCTGGAGCACACGTACGCCCGCGAGCTGCCGGGCTGCAGCGTGCCCGGCCGGCCCGACCGCGCGCCCGCGCCCAGGCTGCTGTTCCTCAACCGGGCGCTGGCCGCGGAGCTCGGGCTGGACGCCGACCCGCTGGGCGGCGAGGCCGGCGCCGAGCTGTTCGCCGGCAACCGGCTGCCCGAGGGCTGCGAGCCGGTCGCGCAGGCCTACGCCGGCCACCAGTTCGGCGGCTTCTCGCCGCAGCTGGGCGACGGCCGCGCGCTGCTGCTGGGCGAGCAGGTCGACCGCGCCGGGCGCCGGCGCGACATCGCCTTCAAGGGCAGCGGCCGCACGCCGTTCTCGCGCGGCGGCGACGGCAAGGCCGCCGTCGGGCCGATGCTGCGCGAGGCGCTGCTCGGCGAGGCGATGCACGCCCTCGGCATCCCCACCACGCGGGCGCTCGCGGTGACGGCCACCGGCGAGCCGGTGCTGCGCGACCGGATGCTGCCCGGCGCGGTGCTCACGCGCGTGGCCGACAGCCACCTGCGCGTGGGCACGTTCCAGTTCTTCGCCGCGCGCGGCGACCGCGAGCGCCTGGCGCGCGTGGCGGCCTACGCGATCGCGCGCCACGACCCCGCGCTGCAGGCCGTGGCCGACGCGCGCGAGCGCCACCTCGCCTTCCTCGGCGCGGTGCTGGAGCGGCAGGCCGCGCTGGTGGCGCGCTGGATGGGCGTGGGCTTCCTGCACGGCGTGATGAACACCGACAACACCACGATCTCCGGCGAGACCATCGACTACGGCCCCTGCGCCTTCCTGGAGGCCTACGACCCGCAGGCCGTGTTCAGCTCGATCGACCATGGCGGCCGCTACGCCTTCGGCAACCAGCCGCCGATCCTGCTGTGGAACCTGGCGCGGCTGGCCGAGGCGCTGCTGCCGCTGGTGGCCGACGACCCGCACGACGGCGTGGCCCCGGTGACCGCGGTGCTGGACACCTTCCCCGCGCGCTACCGGGCGCATCTGCTCGCCGGACAGCGCCGCAAGCTCGGGCTGCAGCGCGACGACGCCACGTTCGACGACACGCTCGACGACGAGGACGCCGCGCTGGCCGACGACTGGCTCGCGCTGCTGCAGGCGCAGCGCGTGGACTTCACGCAGGCCTGGCGCGCGCTGTCCGATGCGGCGGCTGCTCCGGCTGCCGCCGCGGCCGGGGCGCCGGGCGGCTCGGCGCCCTCTGCCGCACCCGCTGCACCCCTGTCCACGCTGTTCGCCGACCCGGCCGCCCTGGCCGCCTGGCTCGCGCGCTGGCAGGCGCGCTGCGCGAAGGACGACGGCGGCCCCGCGACACCGGAGCGCGCCGCCGCGCGCGCGGCGCGGATGCGCGCCGTCAACCCGCGCATCGTGCCGCGCAACCACCTCGTCGAGGAGGCGCTCGCCGCCGCCTCCGACCACGGCGACCTGGCGCCCTTCGAGGCGCTGCTCGCCGCAGTCGGCCGCCCGTTCGACGACGACCCCGCGCTCGCGCGCTACGCCCAGCCCGCGCCGGCCGAGGTCACCGCCTGCTACCGCACGTTCTGCGGCACCTGACAGGGCAAGCGGCCATCCGTCGCGGCCTCTCGCTCCCGGAGCGGTCCGCGCGCGCCGCCCGCGCGCTACTCCCTGGGAGCCAGGTCCGGGTAGCCGTTGGCGCGCAGGAACTGCAGCGCCGCCGGCCACCGCGACGGCGGCCGTGCCGCCGAAGGACTGGCCCAGCACCAGCGTGCGGTCGGGCACCACGTCGGGCCGCTGGCGCACGGCCTCGAGCACCTGCAGCGTCTGCGCGGCCGCGGCCTCGCAGCCCGGCGGGTGGCGCTAGCACTCGCAGGGCCCGGAGTCCTCCACGTCCTCGCCGCCCGTCACGCCGTAGCCGAGCCGCGTGGGCACGACCACGAGGAAGCCCATGCCGGCCAGCCAGCGCGCGTTGGTGATCGACGTGGCCCGGCCCATCGACGCGCGCTTGTCGGCCTCGGCCGCGCGGCCGTGGTTGACGAGCGCGATCGGCCGCGGCGCCGGCGTCGTGCTCTCGTGGTACAGGCTGACGACGATCGCCTGCTCGATCACCTTGCCGTAGGCGTCGGTCACCTTCACCGGCACCTGGATGACCTGCTCGACGAGGCGGGCCTGGGCCGCCATGCAGGCGCACAGCGCCAGCAGCAGCAGGCCGGACCGAAGGGCTGGGGGCGTGTCGATCGTCGTCGGCTGGCGCCGCTCGGTGGCGGGGTTGCAGCGGACATCGGCGCCACCCGCACCGCGGGCTCCAGACCGATCAGCACACGGCACTCGGGCAAGGCGTCCTTCAGCGCACGGCCCCAGCCGCACACGACCCCTCAGGACGCCGCCCCGCCGTGCCGCCCGGCCCCGGCGGCAAACCGCTGCGCCCCCGCGAGCGGCTCGCCGGAGGCGAGGGTGTCGAGACCGCCGCGGACCTCGGCGCGCATCGCGGCGTCGGTGTCCAGGTCCCACTGGCCGATCGCCGACGCGCGGTCGTTGCGCAGGCAGCGCTGCGGCAGCGCCGCCAGCTGCGAGGCCAGCGCCACGGCGTGTTCCAGCGCCTGCCCGTCGTCGACGACGCGGTCGACCAGGCCGATGCGCAGCGCCTCCTCCGCCCCGACGGCCCGTCCGGTGAGGATCAGGTCCATCGCGCGGCCGTGCCCCACCAGGCGCGGTAGCCGCACCGTGCCCAGGTCGACCAGCGGCACGCCGAAGCGGCGGCAGAACACGCCCAGCACGGCGCCGCGCGCGGCCACGCGCAGGTCGGCCCAGATCGCCAGCTCCAGCCCGCCGGCCACGGCCGGCCCCTCGATCGCGGCGATGACGGGCTTGCCCAGGCGCATCCGCGTCGGCCCCATCGGGCCGTGGCCGTCTTCCGAGATGCGCTCGCGCCCGCCCTCGCCCTGTGCCAGCGCCTGCAGGTCGGCGCCGGCGCAGAACGCGCCACCGCGCCCGCTCAGCACGGCCACGAAGGCGTCGTCGTCGCGGTCGAAGGCCTCGAACGCGGCGACCAGCCCCGCCGCGGTGGCCAAGTCGACGGCGTTGCGACGCTCGGGCCGCTCGATGGTGATGCAGCGCACGTGCGGCGCCGGGGTGTGGGTGGATACGGTCATGCAGGCTGCTCCAGGGTCCGCCACGGCGCGCCGGACGGCTGCAGTGGACCGCGATGCGGCGCGCGGCGCAACTGCCGCGCGCGGCCGGCGGGGCGGCCGCCACGCGGCGCCGACGCAGGCCGCTCAGCCTGCCGCCGGCTCCCCGGCCACAGGCAGCTTGAACACCGACACCACGCGGTCGAGCACCTGCACCTGCTCGCGCAGGCTCGACGCTGCCTCGCCCGACTGCGCGGCCAGGCCGGCGTTGTGCTGCGTCATCCGGTCGAGCTGAGTGACGGCGTCGCTGACGAAGCCGACACCCGAGCGCTGCTCCACGGTGCTGGAGGCGATCTCGCGCATCAGCTCCGACAGGTGTTCGATCTGCTGCACGATGCCTTCCATCGTCGTGCCGGCGTCGTTGACCAGGCGCGACCCCTCGACGACATGCTCGGTGCTGTCGTTCACGATGCCGCGGATCTCCCTGGCCGCGGCCTGGGCGCGCTGCGCGAGCGTGCGCACCTCGGAGGCCACGACGGCGAAGCCGCGGCCCTGGTCGCCGGCCCGGGCGGCCTCCACGGCGGCGTTCAGCGCCAGCAGGTTGGTCTGGAAGGCGATGCCGTCGATCAGCCCCGTGATCTCGGCGATGCGCCGGCTGCCGGCCTCGAGGTTGGTCATGCTGCGCACGGCCTGCAGCATCACGTGCCGGCCCTCCGTCGCGGCCTGGCTCGTGCCCTGGGCCACTTCGTTGGCGCGGCTGGCGTTTTGCGCGCTGCCGACCACCGTGGCGTTGATCTGCTCCATCGACGCCGCCGTCGCCTGCAGGTTGCGGGCCGCCTGGTCGGTGCGTTCCGACAGGGCGATGCTGCCGTCGACGATGCCGGCCGACGCGTCCTGGATGTGGCCGGTGGTCTGGCGCACCCGGCCGAGCGCTTCCACCCAGGCGCGCCGCATCTGCTCGAGCGAGCGCTGCAGGTCGCCGACCTCGTCGTCGTGCGTGCTGCGGATCGGGCGCGTCAGGTCGCCCTCGGCCAGCCCGCGCGCCGTGGCGCTGGCCTGGACCAGCGGCCCGACCACCCGGCGCCGCACCAGCACCAGCACCGCCACCAGCAGGCCGAGCGCGAGCAGGCAGGCGGCCGACACCAGGTACACCGCGCGGCGCGAGCCCTCGACCAGGTTGCGCGTGGCCTCCTCGGTGGCCGCCGACACCGCCGCCTGCAGGCTGTCGAAGCCGGTGTCGAGCTTGCGCGCCAGCGGGTCGGCCTGCTGCTGGAACGTGGCGGTGGCCGAGTTGCGGTTCTCGTCGGTCATGTTGGACTGCACGTCCTCCATCAGCTGCGCGAAGCGCTCGAGCTCGGTCTTCAGTGCAGCGGCCGCCGGCTCCCGCTGCGCCAGGCTCCCGATCCGGCCGAGGCAGGCCTGCTTGGCCTCGTTGTACTGGCCGCGCTGCGCGGCGCGGCGCGTCAGCGTCCACGACAGCGCGCGCACCTTCATCCCGTCGCAGGCCTGGCGCACGCCCACCAGCGCGGCCAGCCTGGCCTGGCCCTCCGCCTGCAGCGTGGCCAGGCCGCCGATTCGCTGGTCCTGCACGAACAGCAGCCCCAGCGCCGCCGCCGTGACCACGACGCTGAACGCCATCGCGGCGGCGCCGATGTGTGCGATCTTCATGTCCGCGGCGCCTTTCCCGATGCCGGACCGCCCGCGCCCGCGCTCACTTGATCCAGACCTCGGCGATCAGGGCGCCACCGAACTCGCCCTCCTTCTGGTTGATCCCGTTGCGCGCGTGGCAAGCCACGCAGGCCGCGCCCAGCTTCATCGGCGCGTACAGCATCATCCGGTCGTCGCCACGCTTGGTCACCGGGTTCAGGCCCCCGGCCTTCATCAGCCCGCTGACCTCGGCGACGAAGGGGGAGCCCTTCATCACCTTGTCGACCGACCAGTCGGCGTTGATCAGCTCCTTGTCGCGCGTCGTCGCATAGGCCTGCGCCTTGCCCTTCATCTGGGCATTGAAGCGCTTGAGCAGCTCGGCGCGGAAGAACGCCGGCACGAAGGCATCGGTCCCACCCTTGGCCATCGTCGGCCCGAAACGGCTGAAGGTGTCGCGCAGGCTGGATGCGAAGGCCTTGCGCACCTCGCCCTCGAGCCCGTCGCCTTTGTCCTCGAACGGCTTGCCGGCGGCCTTGGCGTAGCGCTCCTGGAAGGCCTTGAAGAGCTGGTCGGCCGAGGTCTTGTCGGCCGCCTTGCCGGCGTTGATGTCGGCCTGCAGGCCGCCGATGACGGCGGTGGCCTCCGACACCAGGCGCGCCATCTCCTGCGCCACGGCGGTGGCCTTGGGATCATCGGCCTGGGCCCGGGCGAGGCCCGGCCAGGCCAGTGCGGCGAGCACCGACAGGCACGACATCCAGACCGGGGCCAAAGCCCGTAGCGACGAAAACATGGGATCACCTCGCAAGGGTTGCAGGAACCGCAGGGACGCCGTGGATGCACTTGTGTCGTGCATGAACACCCAGGATTTGAAAGGTCTTCGTCTCGGGAACGCTCCAGATGAAGGCGCGACCGGGATTCAGGTCGTGAAGGATTGCTCGAAGCGGCTTGAGGGGCGCAACAGGACGGCTCGGCCTGCACCAGCCTCGGCCTTGGCGTGGTCACCGCGGTCCCATGGGGTCTCGCGCCGGCCGCGCCGCCGGCGCCTCGGCCTCGCACGCACCCGCGGATGGGCCGCCGCGGCCGGGCGGCGGAGATACCGTCCTGAGGTATCCTGACCCGTCCCGGTCGGGTACCGCGGCGTGGCCGCGGACCCGGCGGTCGCCGCAGAATGGCTGGGCGGGCCCCCGGGCCCCCGGGCCCCCGGGCCCCCGGGTCTCCGGGTCCCCGGGTCCTTCGGCCCGTCGGCCCGTCGGTCCGTCGCCGGGCGCCGTTCGCACAGCCGCCCGCCCCGGTCTGCAACCCGTCCCGATCCCAACCCCCCGCTCCCGCC
>Ga0068877_10002063_pt1 | contig 16427 bp, 14 predicted proteins | sample NOAtaG_FD_66437 | JGI IMG/M metagenome (GOLD analysis project Ga0068877, IMG submission 66437) | Freshwater lake microbial communities from Lake Erie, under a cyanobacterial bloom - NOAA_Erie_Diel6S_1000h metaG | ecosystem: Environmental > Aquatic > Freshwater > Lake | place: USA: Ohio, Lake... | reverse complement strand
GTTGTACAGGTTGGCCGCGGCATGGCCGCCGTCGCGCAGCGAGATGCTGGCACAACCGATCAGGTATTCATAGCCGTAGCGCTTCATGAAGCGCGCGATGCCCGTCCACAACAGCATGATGACGGCGCCATTGCGGTGCTCCCAATGGACGCAGGAGCGCCCCGCCTCCACGGTGGATTCGCGCAGGAGGGCGAGCCGGGCGATATCGAACTCGGTCTCGGCGTAAAACCGCCCCACTTCGCGCGCGGCCTCCGGCGGCAGGAGTCGATAGGCGCCGACGACCTTGCCCTCCTTCTCCTCGCGCACCAGCAGGTGCTCACAGAAGGCGTCGTAGACATCCCGGTCGAGGCCGGAGTGCGGGTCCGGCAGCCTGGCCCCCATTTCCTCGGCGAACACCTTGAAACGCAGGCGCTGGGCTTCGGCGACTTCGCCGGCCGAGGTGGCAAAAGACAGCGTGTATCCGGTTTCGGCCCGCGCAAGCTCCGCCTCGCGCCGCAGGTGCGGCACGAAAGACAAGCCCTCGCGGTGCGTCAACCAATCCAGTATCTTCATCATCAACCCTTTGGATTCGACATGGCACATGCCGCGCCGGAAGGTAGGGCGCCGCGGTGACCGCCGGATGAAGGTTTGATGAAGAATCGATTACAAGCTCACATCACCTGCTCGGCTGCCAGGACCGTGCGCAGCACGGTCTGGGTCTCGCCCGCGCGCACCCGATTGGTGAACCACCAGATCGCCCCTTTCTTGATGGTCCAGTCGGCTTCCGCGCCGCCCAGCAGCAGCGCGGCGGTGCGGCCGAGCGTGGGCTGATGCCCGACGACGATCACGCAGCCTGACTGTCCGCCGCCCTCCGGCCATTGCGCCGCGGCAAGCAGGTCCTCGACGCCCCTGTCGGGATCGAGTTGATCGACCACCTTGAAGCGGCTGGTCAGGGCGGCAGCGGTCTGCTGCGAACGCAGCGCACGGCTGGCCAGGAGGGTCGCCCCCTCCGGCGCGCGGGCACGCAGCCACTCGGCCATTGCGGCGGCCTGCTTGAGCCCGCGCCGCGTCAGGTTGCGCTTGAGGTCGAGGCCGAAAGGGCCTTCCTCCGCCTCGGCATGGCGCCACAGGATCAGGTTCATGGTGTTTTCCGTGCTTGTCATCTTGTTCGAGCCGGCGCCGCTCGGGCGTGGCGGGATGCGGTCCGCGCCGTCCCGCAATCATCTTGCCTGCCGAAACTGACGGCCGCATGACATGCGGGCCCGGGCGCGCAAACGCCGCTTGTCATCGTCGCGTCACATTTTGTTCATAAAGTGCCGGCTGTTGCAAATCAGCCCCCGAAAGGACTCTCATGAACATCGTCAAGCATCTCGCGGTCGCCGGCTGCATCGCCGTTTCCGGCGCGGCTATTGCCCAGCAGGGCCCAGTGGTCAAGGTTGACGGCTCCAGCACGGTCTACCCGGTCACGGAGGCCGTTGCCGAAGAATTCCAGAAGCTGAAGAAGAACGCCGTGAAAGTCACGGTGGGCATCTCCGGTACCGGCGGCGGCTTCAAGAAGTTCTGCCGCGGCGAAACCGACGTCTCCAATGCGTCCCGCCCCATTCTCACCAAGGAAATGGAGGAGTGCCGCGCCGCCGGCATCAAGTATGTCGAACTGCCGGTGGCGTTCGACGCGCTCACGGTGGTGACGCACCCGAACAACAAGTTCCTGACCCAGGTGACCGTCGAGGAACTCAAGAGGATCTGGGAACCGGCCGCCCAGGGCAAGGTGACCCGGTGGAACCAGGTCAACCCGGCCTGGCCTGACGCGCCGATCAAGCTCTTCGGCGCGGGCTCGGACTCCGGAACCTTCGACTACTTCACCGAGGCCATCGTCGGCAAGGCCAAGTCCAGCCGCGGCGACTACACCGCCTCCGAGGACGACAACGTGCTGGTGCAGGGCGTGTCGCGCGACGTCAATTCGATGGGCTATTTCGGATTTGCCTATTACGCCGAGAACGCCAAGAAGGTCAGGTCGGTCCCGGTCGTCGAGAAAGCCGGCAAGCCGGCGGTGGCGCCTTCGATGGAGTCGGTGATCAACGGCAGCTACCAGCCGCTGTCGCGCCCGATCTTCATCTACGTGAGCCTGAAGAGCATGGACAAGCCCGAGGTGCGTGAATTCATCGAGTACTATCTGAAGAACAGCGTGAAGCTGATCAAGGAGGTGAAGTACGTACCCCTCACGGACGCCGACTACAAGCACGCCCTTGAAAACTTCACCAAGAAAAAGACCGGCACCGCCTTCGGCGGCGTCGCCGAGGTCGGCGTGAAGGTGTCCGACCTGCTGCGTCGCGAACCCAAGGAGTGACCCATGCCGGCGCGGCCTGCGGCCCGCGGGTCGCAAGCCGCGCCACGCCGCGGCGGCCGTCGCGCAGATGCGCGCCGGCCCCGCCCTCCCGCTCTAGTAGACTGCCATGTCTTCCGTAATGACCGACCGTTCCATGATCGCTGCGGTAACTTCAGCAAGGCTTGCCAAGCGCCGCTCGCGCCACGTTAAGGAACTGGTCATCGAGATGCTGCTGCTCGGGGCGGCCCTGGTGGCCGTGCTGACCACGCTCGGCATCGTCTATGTGCTGTTCAAGGAGTCCTGGGAATTCTTCAAGCATGTTCCCCTCAAGGATTTCCTGTTCGACACCCAGTGGACGCCGCTGTTCGACGACGCCCACTTCGGCATCATCGTCCTGCTCTCCGGTACGCTCACCAGCTCGCTGGTGGCGCTCGCGGTGGCCATTCCGCTCGGCACCATCATCGCGATTTACCTGTCGGAGTTCGCCTCGCCGCGCGTGCGCGAGGTATGCAAGCCGGTACTGGAGATGCTTTCCGGTGTGCCCACCATTGTCTACGGCTATTTCGCCCTGTTGTTCGTCAGCCCCATCCTGCAATGGCTGATTCCTTCGATGCCCGGCTTCAGCCTGCTGTCGGCGGGCCTGGTCATGGGCATCATGATCGTACCGTATGTCGCCTCCCTGTCGGAGGACGCCATGCGCGCGGTGCCCATGGCCTTGCGGGAGGGCGCCTACGCCATGGGCTCGACGCGCTACCAGACGGCGGTGAAGGTGGTGTTTCCGGCCGCCTTCTCCGGGGTGGCGGCCGCCTACATCCTGGGTATTTCGCGCGCGGTGGGGGAAACCATGATCCTCGCGGTGGCCGCCGGCATGCAGCCCAACCTCACATTCAATCCGCTGGAGCCGGCCGCGACCATCACCGCCTATATCGTGCAGGTGGCCCTGGGCGATCTGCCGCACGGCTCGATCGGCTACCAGACCATTTTCGCGGCCGGGCTCACGCTGTTCCTGGTGACGCTCTCGTTCAACATCCTCGGCTACTTCCTGCGCAAGCGTTACCGCGAAGCGTATTGAACAGGACAAGCCCGCCATGACCATGCCCGACACCTCCGCCATCCGCGCCCTTGTGCAGCAGCACAAGCGCTACGACAAGATGTTCGCCATCCTCGGGCTGTTGTGCCTGCTGGTGGGCCTGTTCACCCTGCTCGCCCTGCTGGTCGACATGGGGATTCGCGGGGTTCCGCGGATCGATTGGGGATTCTTCACCGAGTTCCCTTCCAGGCGTGCGGCCAACGCCGGCATCCTCTCGGCATGGGTCGGTTCAGCGTTGGTGATGCTGGTGACCGCGGCGGCCGCCATTCCGGTCGGCGTGGCCGCCGGCGTCTACCTAGAGGAGTACGCGGGCAAGAACTGGTTCACCGACATCATCGAGATCAACATCAGCAACCTTGCGGGCGTGCCCTCCATCGTCTATGGCTTGCTCGCCCTGGGGCTGTTCGTCTACCAGTTCAACCTCGGCCAGAGCATCCTGTCGGCCGGCCTGGCGCTGGCCTTGCTCATCCTGCCGGTGATCATCGTCGCCACCCGCGAGGCGATACGCGCGATCCCGAGCCAGATCCGCGAGGGCGCGTATGCGCTGGGGGCCACCCGCTGGCAGACCGTGCACGATCACATCCTGCCCTATTCCACTTCCGGCATTCTCACCGGCGTGATTATCGGCATGGCGCGCGCCATCGGCGAGACCGCCCCCATCATCACCATCGGGGCGCTGACCTTCATCGCCTTCCTGCCGCCTGCGCCGTTTTCCGGCAATCCGCCCGCGGGCCTGTTCGACTGGCTGTTCTCCCCCTTCACCGTGATGCCGATCCAGATGTTCAACTGGACGTCGCGCCCGGAAGAAGCCTTTCAGATCAACGCTGCGGCTGCCGGCTTTGTTCTCGTCTTCATGACACTTGGCATGAACGGCCTGGCCATCTGGTTGCGCTACCGCCTGCGCAAGAACCTCAAATGGTGATCCCCATGCCCAACGCCACACCGCAGCCGGCGCAGGCCTCCTCCATCAAGGCGGAGATCCGCGACTTCAACTTCTTCTACGGCAACTTCCAGGCGCTCAAGAACATCAACATGGGCATCGAGGAGGGCAAGGTGACCGCCCTGATCGGCCCCTCCGGCTGCGGCAAGTCCACCTACCTGCGCTGCTTCAACCGCATGCACGACCTGTACCCCGGCAACCGCTACGAGGGGCAGATCGTGTTCTATCCGGACAACACCAACCTGCTGGCCGCCGATGTCGATCCGATCGAGGTACGCATGCGGGTGGGCATGGTGTTCCAGAAACCGAACCCGTTTCCGAAATCGATCTTCGAGAATGTCGCCTACGGCCTGCGGGTGCGCGGCGAATCGCGGCGCTCGGTTCTGGAGGAAAAGGTCGAGCAGGCCTTGCACGGCGCCGCCCTCTGGAACGAGGCCAAGGACCGCCTTCACGAACCGGCCTACAACCTCTCCGGCGGCCAGCAGCAGCGCCTGTGCATCGCGCGCTGCCTGGCCACCGACCCGGAGATGATCCTGTTCGACGAGCCGACCTCCGCGCTCGATCCGATCGCCACGGCCAGCATCGAGGAACTCATCGACACGCTGCGCGGCAAGGTCACCATCCTGATCGTCACGCACAGCATGCAGCAGGCGGCGCGGGTCTCCGACTTCACCGCCTACATGTATCTGGGCGAAATGATCGAGTACGGCAAGACCGATGATATCTTCGTCAAGCCGCGCGACAAGCGCACCGAGGACTACATCACCGGAAAGTTCGGCTAAGCCATGGAAAAAGTGCACATCTCTTCGCAATTCGACGCCGATCTCGAGGCGGTGCGCTCGCGCCTGCTGCAGATGGGCGGCATGGTCGAGCAGCAGTTGCGCAACGCGATGGCGGCGTACATCACCGGCGAGCGCGAACTCGTCGAGCAGGTGCGCAGCACCGAGGACTCGATCAACATGATGGAGATCGAGCTCGATGACCGCTGCACCCATCTGATCGCGCGGCGCCAGCCGACGGCCGGGGACCTGCGCCTGATCATGGCGGTCATCAAGATCACCACCGACCTGGAGCGCGTGGGGGACGAGGCCGCGAAGATCGGGCGCATCGTCGGGCAGATGCATGACAGCGGCATCGCCAAGCTCAACGGCTTCTCGGACATCCATGTTGCCGCCAACATGGCCGTGGGCATGCTCAAGGACGCACTCGACGCTTTCGCCCGCGTGGATGTCGTCGCGGCCGAGCGCATCATCAAGCAGGACCGCCAGATCGACAACGAGTTCCGCAGCCTGCTGCGCGAACTCATCACGTTCATGATGGAGGATCCGCGCACGATTTCCACCGCCCTCGGGGTGGTGTGGATCGCCAAGGCGCTGGAGCGCGTCGGCGACCATGCCAAGAACATCGCCGAGTACGTGGTATTCGTGGCCGAGGGAACGGACGTGCGCCATTCCGGCGGGCCGGCCGACACGGCCCTCTGACGCGCTGTCCGGCCCCGGCCCTGGCACCCGCATCGATGGCACTAGACACTACGATCCTGCTCGTCGAAGACGAACCGGCGATCCTTGATCTGCTGGAATTCACCCTCGCTCCGAAGGGGTACGGCATCAAGCGAGCCATGGATGCCGCAACAGCCTTGGACATCGTCCGCCAGGCCTTGCCCGACCTGATGATCCTGGACTGGATGCTGCCCGGGGAGTCGGGCGTGCAGCTGGCGCGGGCGTTGCGCAACGACGCGCGGACCAAGGGCATGCCCATCATCATGCTCACAGCGCGTGCCGAGGAAGCCGACAAGATCTCCGGGCTGGATGCCGGTGCGGACGACTACATGACCAAGCCGTTTTCGCCGCGCGAACTGGTCGCGCGCGTCAACGCGCTGTTGCGGCGACGCGCGCCGGAGCATGCGGACGAGCCCATCGTCTATGGCCCCCTGACGGTCGATCCGGCCAGGCACGAGGCGCGCGTCGGCGGCAAGGCGCTCGAGATGGGGGCGACCGAATTCAAGCTGCTGCGCTTTCTCACCGCCCATCCCGAACGCGTCTTCTCGCGCGCGCAATTGCTGGACCAGGTCTGGGGTGACCACACCTTCATCGAGGAACGCACCGTCGACGTGCACATCCTGCGGCTGCGCAAGGCACTGGCGGCGCAATCGGCCGAAGACCTGGTACAGACCGTGCGCGGCGCAGGATATCGCTTGAGCCGCAGTTCGGCGGATAATTGAGGATTCGCGTTTTTCCGGGCGTTCTCTTGGATCGCTTCTGGTTTCCGGTGTGGTACCGCTTCGGCATCGTGGCGTTTTTCGCCCTGGTTGCCGATACGGCGTTCGGCCACACGGCCGGACTGCTGGCCGCCGTCTTCGGGCTCGCCGTCCTCATCGGGCTGCACCTTTTCTACCTGAAGAAAGTCGCCGACTGGATACAGCGCCCCGATGCCCTGGATCATGTCGGGGAACTGCCGGCCGCCTATGGCGCATGGGCGACCGTGTTTTCCGAACTGCGCCGCGCGCGCCGGCGCGACGATATCCAGCGCGGCGAGGTCGCCGAGACCCTCAATCGCTTCATCGAAGCCTCCAGCGCCCTGCCCGACGGCATCGTGATTCTCGACCGCGGCGGCCTGATCGAATGGTGCAATCCGTCTGCCGAGAAGCATCTCGGGCTCGACCTGGCGCGGGATCGCGGCTTTCTCATCCTGAACCTGGTGCGGGTTCCGGCATTCACCGAGTATCTGATGCGGGCGGATTTCCGCGAACCGCTGACCTTGAACGACCCCGTGGCGAACACCACGGTTTCGGTGCAGATGCTGCCTTTCCAGGAAACCCGCCGGATGATCGTGTCGCGCGATATCACCCGTTTCACGCGGATGGAAACGACCCGGCGCGACTTCATCGCCAACGTGTCCCATGAATTGCGCACCCCGCTGACCGTCGTCGGCGGGTTTCTGGAGCAATTGATCGACCAACCGGACATCGCCCGGGATCAGCGGCTCCGCATCGAGGCCATCATGCTCGACCAGACGCAGCGCATGCAGCGGCTGATCGAAGACCTGCTCACCCTGTCGCGCCTGGAAACCCAGTCCGGGCCGGAACGCGAAGAGGATTTTTCCGCGGAATTGCTGGTTGACCTGGTGGTGGCGGAAACGCGCGCGCTTTCCGGGGGCCAGCATGCGATTTCGATCGAGAGCACGCCGCTGCGCCTGCGGGGGGCGATGGACGAACTGCGCAGCGCCTTCGCCAACCTCACCTCGAACGCGGTCCGGCACACGCCGCCCGGTGGCTCGATCAGCATCACCCTTGGCAGCCATCCCGAGGGGGCGCACTTCACCGTCACGGATACCGGACCCGGGATCGCCCCCGAACACCTGCCGCGCATCACCGAACGCTTCTACCGGGTGGACAAATCCCGCTCGCGCGAAACCGGCGGCACCGGGTTGGGACTGGCCATCGTCAAGCATGCCCTGGCGCGCCATGGCGGCCGCCTGGAAATCGAAAGCGAGCCAGGCAAGGGCAGCACCTTCCGCGCCATCCTGCCGATGCTGCGGGTGCTCTGAAACCCCTCATGTGAAGCGCTCGGCGCGCCTGACCTGCACGTCGGACAGGTACAGCACCAACGAGTAGTCGCGGGCATAGCGGCCCATCACCCGGTCGGCGATCACCCCCGCCGTCGCCTCGTCGCAGACCACCCGGAACTCGATCGAGCGCTCCCCTTCCCAGTCGCCGGCGCGTTCGCCTGCCTGCCCGGCGCCGCGCACCTCCGCGATGGTGTAGCCAAGGGCGCCCGCATGACCAACCTCGGCGACCAGGGCCCGCTCGAGCGCGGCTTCGGCGATGATGGTCAACAGCTTGCGTGCGTGCCAGTGCGGTTCCATGATTCACCTCGCCAGATGGACGGCGTACGCGTGGTACACCTCGAGACCGATGAAGACGTTGAACGGAAACGTGACGCCCAGCACGATGGGCAGGGAGATGCCGGGGTTGGCCTCGGGCACGGCCACGCGCATGGCGGCCGGCGCGGCGATGTAACTCGCGCTTGCCGCCAGCGTGCCGAGAAGCGCGGCCCCGCCCACCGACAGCCCCAACAGGTTTCCCAGCGCAGCGCCGGCGAACCCGAACAGCAACGGGGTCAAGACGGCGAACACCACCAGCCGCGGCCCGCTCCTGCGCAATTGCGACAACTGGCGCCCCGTCACCAGCCCGAGTTCCAGCATGAACAGGCACAGGGCGCCCTTGAACAGGTCGACGAACAGGGGCGCGGTGGACTTGAGCCCGGCCGGCCCCAGCAGGGCGCCGATGGCGAGGCCGCCCAACAGCAGCAGAACGCTCTTGCCTGTCAGCACCTCGCGCAGCATCGGCCCGAACCCGGCGCCGACGCGCAGGCCGCGTGCCAGCAGCACGCCCACTACGATGCCAGGCACCTCAAGGATGGCGAGAAACAGCGCCAGGTAGGCCTCGAAGGCGATGCCGCGCGTCTCCAGCCAGGCCACGCCGGCGGCGAAGGTGACCACGCTCACCGAGCCATAGTGGGCGGCGATCGCCGCAGCGTTGGGACGATCCAGACCTACCATGCGTCGCAGCCCGGCAAAGGCCAGGAGCGGCAGCACCAGCCCGAGCGCGATCACGGCAAGCACCTGCGGCAGCAGTCCGGCGGCCGGGTGCTTCGCCAGCTCCACGCCGCCCTTGAGGCCCAGGGCCAGCAGGAGATACACCGAGAGCGCCTCGTAGAGCGCCTCCGGCAGGCGCAGATCCGACTTCACCAGGCGGGCCAGGATGCCCAGCAGGAAGAACGGAATGACCGGATCGAGGTTCATGCAAGGGGTTCACGCTGCGGCTCTTCGAACCAGCGGTATAGCACAGGCACCACCAGCAGGGTCAGCGCCGTCGAGGAAAACAGCCCGCCGATCACCACCACGGCCAGCGGCCGCGTGACTTCCGATCCCGGCCCGGTGGAAAACAGCATCGGAATCAATGCCAGCATGGCCACCGAGGCGGTCATCATCACCGGGCGAAAGCGGTGCGTGCAGCCTTCGATGATGGCGTGCATCTGGTCCATGCCCTGCTGCCGCAACTGGCGGATGAAGCTCACCAGCACCACGCCATTGAGCACGGCGATGCCCCACAGGTTGATGAAACCGACCGCGGCAGGCACGCTCAGGTATTCGCCGCTGACGGCAAGCCCGACGATGCCGCCGATGGCGGCCAGCGGCAGCACCGTGATCACGAGCGTGGCATAGCGCGCCGAGTCGAACAGCATGAACAACAAGAAGAAGATCGCGCCGATAGTGATGGGAATGATGATCATCAGACGGCTCATGGCGCGCTCCATGTTCTCGAACTGCCCGCCCCATGCCAGGTAATAGCCTTCCGGCAGCGGCACCTCCGCGGCGATGCGCGCCTGCGCCTCGGCGACAAAGCCGCCCAGGTCGCGGCCCTGCACGTTGGCGCCGACCACCAGTCGCCGCTTGGCGGATTCGCGCGACACCTGCGCCGGACCGTCGGCCAGTGTGATGTCGGCCAGGTCCTTGAGGGGGACCACGGCCCCGGAGGGCGCGGTCAGCAGGATGCCCGAGATCGACTCGATGTTCCCGCGGTAGGCCTCCGGAAAGCGCACCACCGCGGTGTAGCGCCGCTCCCCTTCGTAGATCAGGGTGGCGTCGCGCCCCTTGATGGCGATCTCTATGACATCGTTGACGTCCTCGACGTTGATGCCGAAGCGCGCGATCGCCGCCCGGTCGATCCTGATCGTCAGGTACTCCTGCCCGGAGACTTTCTCGACCCGCAGGTCGGTCGAGCCGCCGACCGAGGACAGCACCCGGGCGATGGCGTCACCCTTGTCCTTGAGCACGGCGAGATCGTCGCCGAAGAGCTTGATGGCCACCTGCGAACGCACGCCAGACACCATCTCGTCGACCCGGGCGGCGATCGGCTGGCTGATGGCCAACTCGACCCCGGGCAGGTTCTTGAGCTTGTCGCGGATATCGTTGGCGATATCGTCCTGGGTGTACCCGTCGCGCCATTCCTTGCGCGGCTTCAAGGTCACGATGGGGTCGGACTCATGCGGCTGGCCGGGATCGGCGGCCGATTCGCCGCGCCCGAGCCTGGAGACGACCATCTTGACCTCAGGCACCTTCATGATGGCCTTCATCGCCTCGGTTTCCATCTTGACCGATTCGTAGAGCGAGATCTTGGGCACACGCACGATCACCGGCGTGACCGACCCCTCCTGCATGGTCGGGATGAAGGCCGTGCCCAGGAAAGGTACCAGCGCCGCGCTGGCCGCCAGCGCGCCCACCGAAGCCGCCACCACCTTCCTGGGGTTGGCCACGCAGAAGTCCAGCATCTTGAGGTAAGGACGCTTGAGCATGCGCAGCAGCCAGGTGTCGTGCTCGGCGCCGCCCTTCAACAGATACGAGCACAGCATGGGCGTGAGGGTGAACGAGAGGAACAGGGATACCGAAAGCGCGATCGCGATGGTGAGCGCGAGCGGCGCGAACATCTTGCCCTCCATGCCCTGCAGCGACAGGAGTGGCAGGAACACCAGGATGATGATGCCCACGCCGTAGAGCACCGGCTTGCCGACCTCGCGCGCCGCCTCGAGAATGACCTGCGCCTTGGGCTTGCCGGCGTTGGCCGGGTCGCCCAGGCGGGCGAACGCGTTCTCCACGACCACCACCGCGCCGTCGACCATCAACCCTATGGCGATCGCCAGCCCGCCCAGCGACATCAGGTTGGCCGACAGGCCGATGCGGTTCATCACCATGAATGTGAGCAGCGGCGTCAGCACCAGGGTCGCCACCACGATGATGGAAGAGCGCACGTCGCCCAGGAAGATGAACAGGATCACGACGACCAGGATGACGCCCTCGGCCAGCACCTTGGCTACCGTCGCCATCGCCGAATTCACGAGGTCGGTACGGTCGTAGAACGGCACGATCTGCAGGCCGCCGGGCAGCATCTGCTTGGCATTGATCTCCGCCACCCTGGCCTTGATGCGGGTCACTACCTCGCGCGCGTTGCCGCCGCGGATCATCTGGATGATTCCGCCGGCCGCCTCGGTCTCGCCGTTCTTGATCAGCGCGCCCTGCCTGACCTCGGCACCGAACCTGACTTCCGCCACGTCCTTGACGTAAACCGGCGTGCCGCGCACCTCCTTGAGCATGATGGTGCGGATGTCGTCTAGCGAACTGATCAACCCGGTGCCGCGGATCAGGAACTGTTCCGCGTGCGACGGCAGGACCCCGCCGGAGCTATTGGCATTGTTGCGCGCGACCGCGCTGTACACATCCTTGACGGTCAGGCCGTAGTAGCGGATGCGATCGGGGTTGACCAGCACCTGGTACTGCTTGCTGAACCCGCCCTGGGAATTGATTTCCGCCACGCCGTTCACGCTGCGCAGCATCGGCCTGACCACCCAGTCCTGGATGGTGCGGCGCTCGGTAAGTTCGGCCTGGGTCAACTGGCGCAGCTTGCCGTCGGCCCCGCGGTCCGAGGGATGCTCCAGCGTGTACTGGTACACCTCGCCCAGCCCGGTCGAGACCGGTCCGAGCACGGGCGTGACATCCGGAGGCAGGCTGCCGCGCACCTCGATCAGCCGCTCGAGCACCAGGTTCCTGGCGAAGAACACGTCGGTCTTGTCGGTGAACACCAGGGTGACGATGGAAATGCCGTTGCGGTTGAGCGAACGCATCTCGGTCAGGCCGGGCAGGCCCGTCATCGCGATCTCGATGGGCACCGTGACGAAGCGTTCCACCTCGGTCGGCGGACGACCCGGTGCCTCGGTGGCCACCTGGACCTGGACGTTGGTCACGTCCGGGAACGCATCCACCGACAGGCTGCGCGTGGCAAACACGCCGGCGATGAACAGCGCCACCGCAAGCACCGCGACGAGAATCCGCTGCTGCAGGGACCAGCGTATCAAACCTTCGATCATGTCTTTTCCGGCGCGCCGCAGGCGGCTCTAGGACTTCTCGAGCGCGCGCTTCTGGCGCTCGTTGTTGAGGTGGAAGGCGCCTTCCAGCACCACCGCCTGGTGGGTGGGCAGGGGCTCGAGGACCGGGCGCAGGCCGTTCTTCTCCGGCCCGAGCTTGGCCTTGACCAGCCGCACCGCGCCGGGCGCGAACTGCAGGAACAGGTGGTCGGCGTCGTTCTCGCGAACCACCGCGGCCGCCGGCACGACCGTGCGGTTGGCGACCTTGCGCTCGATGAGCATGCCGATGAGCATTGCCGGCTTGAGCGTCTTGCCGGGGTTCTCGAGGTCCACCCCCACCCGCACGGTGCGCGTCTCCGGGTTGACCACATCGGCGACGTAGACGATCTTGCCGACGCGCTTTTCGTCGTTAAGCGCCGGCACCACGATCTCGACCCGCTGGCCGCGGCTGACGGCGTCGGCATCCTGTTCCGGCACCTCGGCGATCGCCCATACCGAGCGCAGGTCCGACACCACGAACAGGGAATCGGAAGGCTGAACCACCTGGCCCACCGCGATCTTGCGCTCGATGACCGTGCCCGATTGGGTCGAGGAGATGGGGGCGGCCGCGACCAGCTTCCCGGTCGTCTCCAGTTGCTCGACGGCGCGCCCCGACAGGCCCAATACGCGCAACTGGTCGGCGGCCGCGCGCTTCTCGGCCCTTGCGACCACCAGCTCGCCCTGCCTGCGCTGCAGTTCGGCGGCGCCGATCACGTCGGCGGAGAGCAGCAGTTGCGCACGCTCGACGGCCCGCGCGTTGAGCTGTTCGGCCGAATGCGCCTTGAGAAACGCCAACTGGGCGGAAATGGTTTCCTGACTGTTGATCTCGGCAAGCACTTCGCCCTGCTTGACCTCCTGCCCAAGCACGGCACGGATGTCGCTGATGCGTCCTGTGACCGGAGCGCCGATGCGCGCGGTCTTGTATCCGTTGACCTCGAGACGGCCCGCGATGCGCAAAGTCTCGGCCACCTCCATCAGCGGCAGCGGGCCGAGCTTGACCAGCGCCGCCAGGTCGTTGGTGAGCCGCACTGCGGAGGGATCGAAAGGCGCGGCTGTCTTCGCCGCGCTCTTGTCTCCCTTTGCCGCAGGTCCTGCCGGTGCCCCAGGCTTGTCGCCGCAAGCCGCAAGCGCAGCGGCCAGCGCGAGCACCGCGGCACGTTTGGTGAGCATGCATGCATTCATCGATTATTCGCCCTTGATGTCACTGGCCGCGAGGCGCTCGAGTTCGGCCTTGGTTGCGTGGAGTTCGAAGCGCGCCGAGATCAGGTCGGCCCTGACGGTACGGAACTGGCGGCGCGCGTCCAGATATTCGAGAATGCCGCGTTCGCCGAACCGGTAGGCCGCCTCGGCGATATCGACGACCGTGCGGGCCTGCTGGAGAATGCCGCCCTCGAGCGCCTGCAGCGCCTTGAGCGCGGCCTGATACTGCTGCCAGGCAGCCTCGAAACTCTGCACCAGCACAAAGCGCCGCAGGTCGGCATCCGCGCGGCTGCGGATGGCCTGCGCGCGCGCCTCGTCAATCGGCCCGCGCCGCCGGTCCCACAGCGGCACGCCGAGCGCGATACCGCCGCGCAGCACGCGGGTCTCGGGCTCGGTTTCCTGGATGAGGCGCAGCGAGACCGAGGGCACCACCTGCGCCTGCTCGACGCGCACCTGCATTTCGGCGCGCGCACGATCGGCCAGGGCGCGTTTGAGTTCCGGGTTGGCGGCCAGCACGGCATCGCGCAAGGCCGCATAGTCCGCCTGCGGGGTCTTGCGATAAAAGTCGCCCGTGAGGCCGAACGATTCCGGCAGGCCGGCGCCGACGGCCTGGCGCAGATAGGCCTTGGCCTCCGCCACGCGCGCGGTAGCCAGATCCACCTGCTTCCTCGCCAGCGCAACCTCGTTATCGGCGCGAATCAGGTCGAAACGCGGCGCCTCGCCGGTGCGCATGCGCACCCGGATGCGATCGCGGATCTGTTCGGTCAGCGCGAGATCCTCGCGCACCGCCTCGAGATCCTCCTCGCGGCGCAGCGTCTCGAAAAAGCGTGTCTTGACCTCCGCGACGAGATTGTTTTCGGTCACCCAGATGCCGATCTCCGCGATCTGCGCACCGGCGGTCGCGGCATCGGCACGCGCCCCGCGCAGGGCCGGATTCTCGATGCGTTGTGTGACCCCCACCGCGGTACCGCCGCCACCGAGCGTTCCGGGCGAGCGCGCCCGGAAGCTCGCGCCCAGAATCTCAAGTTCGGGATTCGGATAAGCGCGTGCGGTGACCACGCCGGCCCTGGCTGCGAGGGCCTGCGCGCGCACGGACTGCAGCGCCAGGTTGTCGCGCCGCGCGAGTTCCAGGAGGTTTTCGAGCGTGAAAGTGGCCGCGCTGCCGGCCGATTCGCCCGCCCCCCCGCCTGCCTGGGCACCGGCCTGCGCCAAGCAGATCGCCGGCCCGCCTAACATCGCGGCAGCCATGCAGATGGCGCCGGCCATGTTCATGCATCGATGCGCGGGACGACGGTTCAACTGAGTCATTGGATGAAGATCACGTAGATGGGTGTACACATACACAGATGCTGCAATGCGGAAATAGTTCCTCTCGCGCGGGACATATACCGCCCGGGATTTCCCGGGTCTTGAAAATCGGGCCGCGCCACGCGGACGCGCACGGACGTCCCATTCCCCGCCTCAGGCGGGGAATGCGGGAACGCAAAACTGCAATCGTGTGAAGGAAGGGATAAGCACCCGGCGTTGTGCCGGGTGTGGATTAATCGAGTTCGATCAGGAGTGCAGCAATCGCCAGGCCGACGCTGGCGGGCACGCCGATGCGCTGCCAAAGCGAGGCTTCGCGACCCGTGATGATCTCCACCGGTACGTTCGCCCCGGCAAGCACGCGCCCGGTGACCGAATTGGTCAGTGTGCGTACCAGCGTGCTCTTGCGCGTCGCACCCATGACGATGCGCGAGCAGTTCTCGCGCTTGGCGACCGCGATCACGGTCGCGGCGACGTCGGCGGCGCTGGTCACGTGCACCGTGGTCTTGAGGCCGGAGAGCTCCAGCAGCTTCACCACCGGCTGCATAGCCGCGGCGGCCCGCTCCTCGACAAAGCGGCGCCGCGAATGGGACGGCAGGAACCTGCTGATGTGGGGATGCAGGGCAGGCGTCACATGCAGCAGGTGCACATGCGTCCCGCCAGCGGCGCCGAGCGTGCGCGCCAGATGTTCGGCGGCGATGCGGGATTCCGGCTGCGCATTGACCGGCAGCAGGATGCCGCCGATCGCTGTCGGCGTGCGCTCGTCTTGTCCGGTAAGCGCGACCTGCGCGGCCACCGGCGCGTTGGTGGCAAGAGAAGCCATGTCGTTGCTCCTTTTAGGTTTGGTGTTGAGGAGGTGCCCGATGCCGATCACCCCTGCGACGAGGAGGACATAGGCGCCCCATGCGTAGTCCTTGACCGTTTAGGCTTGATGTTGAGGAGGTACCCGATGCCGATCACCCCGCCAACGACGAGGACATACGCGACCCATGCATAGTCCTTGACCGGCTCGACATAGGGCTTGATGAAGGGCTCGCCCAGCATCATCTTCACCGCGGTCCACGCCAATACCGCCGCGCCGAGGTACATGATGACCGGAAATTTCTCGACCCATTTGAGGATCAGGGTGCTGCCCCAAACGACGATGGGAATGCTGATCAGGAGACCCAGGACAACAAGCAGGAAGCTGCCGTGCGCGGCGCCGGCGACAGCCAGCACGTTATCGAGCCCCATGACCGCGTCGGCGATCACGATGGTCTTCATCGCGCCCCAGAAGTCGGTCGCACCCTGATGTTCGCCATCGCCGCCCTCCGAAGCGGGCTTGAGCAGTTTGACCGCGATCCAGATCAGGAGCGCTCCGCCAACCAGGAGAAGGCCGGGAATCTTGAGCAGCCACACGACAATCACGGTCATGGCGGAGCGCACGGCTATGGCGCCGACCGTGCCCCAGATGATCGCTTTTTTCTGCAGGTGCTTGGGAAGATTGCGCGCTGCCAGGGCAATGACGATGGCGTTATCGCCCGCGAGGACCAGGTCGATCAGGATGATCGCTCCCAGGGCCGCCAAAAACTGCATTGAGAAAATATCCACGTCAACCCCGATACGCACCCTGTTGCAAGGGAACCCACG
>Ga0068877_10002060_pt1 | contig 16440 bp, 18 predicted proteins | sample NOAtaG_FD_66437 | JGI IMG/M metagenome (GOLD analysis project Ga0068877, IMG submission 66437) | Freshwater lake microbial communities from Lake Erie, under a cyanobacterial bloom - NOAA_Erie_Diel6S_1000h metaG | ecosystem: Environmental > Aquatic > Freshwater > Lake | place: USA: Ohio, Lake... | reverse complement strand
CCACGCGGCGCGGGCGCCCGCCCGGCAGGAAGACCGGTCCCGCCAAGGGCGGCAAGGTCGCGGTGAAGTACAAGCACGGCAGCGACACCTGGACCGGCCGCGGGCGCACGCCGCGCTGGCTCGTCGCGCTGGAGAAGGACGGCCGCAAGCGCGAGGAATTCCGGGTCTGAGCAAGGGCCCGCGCGCGGCGCGGGAAGGCGGCGCGGGCCGTCTTCCCGCGTCGGCGGACATGCGCGCTACCGTGGAGCGGCCCGGTCGGGCCGTGGCGTGTCCCGGGAGGAATGGTGCCGCCGAAGTGAATTGAACACTCGACCCCGTCCTTACCAAGGACGTGCTCTACCACTGAGCTACGGCGGCGCCCGGGATGCCGCGTGGCGAGACGCAAGGCCCGCCCGCGGCGGCGGGATATGCCACAGGGCGCCAGGTGGCGCAACAGCATGGCGGCGCCCCGGCGCCCGCCGCCCTCGCGGGGCTGGGATGCGCGCCGGCGCGCGCTAGGATCATGCCATGTCGGAGTTCGTCCTCGCGCACCAGTCGACGCTGCGCCTCTGCCTCTTCGCCGGCGTCTTCGTCGCGATGCTGGCCTGGGAGGCGCTGGCGCCGCGCCGGCCTCGCGCCGCCCCGCGGACGCTGCGCTGGCCGGGCAACATCGGCGTGACCATCCTCGGGGCCCTCGTGCTGCGCGTGGCCTTCCCGCTCACGGCGGTGGCCTGGGCGGTCGAGATGTCGACGCGGGGGATCGGGCTGCTCAACGCCGTCGACCTGCCCGCATGGGTTGCCGTGCCGCTGGCGATCCTGCTGCTCGACCTCGCGATCTGGGCGCAGCACGTGGCCTTCCATCGCGTGCCGGCGTTCTGGCGCCTGCATCGGATGCACCACGCGGACACCGACCTCGACGTGACGTCGGGCGCGCGCTTCCACCCCGTCGAGCTGCTCCTGTCGATGGCGATCAAGTTCGCCGTCATCGCGGTGCTGGGCGCGCCGGCGCTCGCGGTGCTGGCATTCGAGGCGCTGCTCAACGCGTGCGCGATGTTCAACCACTCGAACGTCGCGGTGCCGCCGCGCCTGGAGGCCGCGCTGCGCCTCGTCCTCGTGACGCCGGACGTCCATCGCGTGCACCACAGCGTGCGGCGCGAGGAGACGGACTCGAATTTCGGCTTCTGCCTGCCGTGGTGGGACAGGCTGCTCGGCACCTGGCGCGCGGCTCCCGCCGACGGCCAGGCGGGGATGACGATCGGCCTCGCGGAGTTCCGCGCGCCCGGCGAGGCGCGCCTCGACCGGATGCTGACCCAGCCCTTCAGGACCGCTCAGGCGGCTTCGGCGCCGTAGTAGAGCGAGACGCTGTGCTTCGCCTCGGCGAAGAACAGCCAGCGTTCCGCCAGCACCCCCGCGAGCGCCGAGGCCGGCGCCAGCGTCGCGGCGATCGCCGCGGGCACCGGCGCGAGCAGCACGGCGGCGAGCAGCAGCAGGGCCGGCAGGACGAAGCCGAGGACGAGAGCCGCGCGGCGCAGCTTGAGCGCATGCTTGCGCGCGACGCGGAAGCCCATCTCGCGCATCACGTAGTTGCTGCCGGTGTGCGGCGGGTCGAGCAGGCGCACCTTGCCGAGGCCCGCCAGGCCGGTCGCCGTCTCCGGCGTCGAGGCCGCCGCGTCCTCGTCCACGAAGCGCCAGTAGCGCTCCTTCATGAAGGCCCCGGCGACGCAGGACAGCAGCGCGAAGGCGGCGAGCGCCTGCGACGGCGCGCCCCAGAGATGCGCCAGCGCGTTCAGCAGCAGCGCGCCGGTCATCGCCGCGAGCACGTGGTAGACCGGCACGACATGGCCGTTGCACCACTGGTGCACGGGCTTGAGCGAGCGATAGATCATCGCGGTCGCGTGGACCGTCGCGACCGACAGCAGCGCCACCGCGAGCGCGGCGAGGCGCACCGGCCCGTCGATCCTGCCCATCAGGACCCAGCCGACGAAGAAGCCGAGGATGGGCAGGAAGGCGAGGGCGGCGAGCGCAGCCTCGCGGCTGAGCCAGGAGGTGCGCACCTGGGTGAGCGCGCGCAGCGCGCGCTCCGGCCTTCCGAGATGGAGCGTGGAGGAGACGAGGCCCCCGGCGACGAGCGCGGTGCCGAGCCCGATCGCGCAGAAGCCGAAGCCCCAGTGCATCGAGGCGAAGCCGCCCGCGGCGAAGACGAGGCCGGTCAGCGCGAGGAGGCCGTAGCCGGCGCCCGACGCGGTGGTGAAGACGATGACGGAAAAAGCGGGATGCACGAGCGCCTCTCCTCAGCGCGAGAGCATGCGGTCGAGCCAGCGCAGCGCCGGGTGCAGTGCCGCCGTGTCGATCGCGGGCTCGAGCGCCTTGGCCTTGCCGCCGCCGCAGCCGCCGGATTTCGGGCGCGGCGGCAGGTAGCGGTTGACGGGCTTGTAGCCGAGTTCCGGCATCAGCTCGACGCCGCCGCGCTCCTGAACCATGCGCGAGACGCTCGAGCCAGGATCCCCGAGGTCGCCGAAATGTCGCGCTCCCGCGGGGCAGGTCGACACGCAGGCGGGCACGCGCTCCTCCTCCGGCAGGTTCTCGTTGTAGATGCGGTCGACGCAGAGCGTGCACTTCTTCATCACGCCCTCGTCCTCGTCGAACTCGCGCGCGCCGTAGGGGCAGGCCCAGGAGCAGAGCTTGCAGCCGATGCAGGTGTCGGCGTTGACGAGCACGATGCCGTCCTCGACGCGCTTGTAGGACGCGCCCGTCGGGCAGACCTCGACGCAGGCCGGCTCCTCGCAATGCAGGCAGGAGCGCGGGAAATGCACCGTGCGGCCCTGCGCGCCCTCGCCGGCCTCGAAGGAGTGGATGCGGTTGAACCAGACGCCCGAGGCGTCGCGCGACCAGGGCTCGAGGTCGGTGAGCGGCGCGGAATGGCCCGACGTGTTCCATTCCTTGCAGTTGACCGCGCAGGCATGGCACCCGACGCAGGTGTCGAGGTCGATGACGAGGCCGAGCTTGCGGTCGCCCTCGGACGGCTTGGCGTAGCTGGTCATCGCTTGCCTCCCGCGTCGTAGCGCAGCACGCGCGGCGCCGGGTCCAGGTTGGGCGGCCTGCCGACGGTCGGCGGCCGCGGGCTCGTCTCCTCCGCCTCGCCGGGCGCGCATTTCTCGATGCGGATGCGCAGGTCGTACCAGGCCGCCTGGCCCGTCACCGGGTCGGCGTTGGGCGAGCGCGCGGGGCCCGGCAGGAACTCCGAGATCGCGTGGTTCAGCAGGAAGCCGTTCGTCGCCTCGCGCGCGTCCGCGTCGAGGTTCCACGCGCCCGAGCGCTTGCCGATCGCGTTCCAGGTCCAGGCCGTGTCGGGGTTGCAGCCCTCCATCAGGCGGACCTGCGCGCGCACGCGGCCATGGTGCGAGACGATCCAGACCCAGTCGTCGTCGGCGATGCCGAGCGAGGCGGCGCGCCCGCGGTTGAGGTAGAGGCGGTTCTCGCCATGGATCTGCCGCAGCCAGGCGTTCTGCGAATGCCACGCGTGGTACATCGCCATCGGGCGCTGCGTGACCGCGTGCATCGGGAATTCCGACGGGTCGACCGCGGCCTCCTCGAAGGGCATGTACCAGAAGGGCAGCGGGTCGAGGTACTTCGCCACGCGCGCGCGCAGGTGCTCGGGCGGCTGGACCAGGCCATGGCCGCGCGCGGCGAGGCGGAAGCGCTGCAGCGGCTCGACATAGAGCTGCAGGACGATCGGGTCCGGCTTGTCGAGCAGCCCGAGCTTCACCGCCTCCTCGAGGTAGGAGCGGTTCGCGTACTTGAAGTAGAGCGCGTCCTCCGGCAGGTGGTGGCGCCAGAAGCAGCCATTCTCGATGTAGCGCTCGAGCTGGTCCTTGTTGGGCGCGCCCTTGCCCGGCGATCCGCCATCGGCGCCGCGCCATCCCGCCAGCGGCCCGATGCCCGGCCGGCGCTCGTGGTTGACGATGTAGTCGGCGTAGAGGCCGGGGAATTTCGGGCTGCCGTCCTCGCGCACGAAGCCCGGCAGGCCGAGCCGCGCGCCGAGGTCGACGATGACGTCCTGGAAGGCGCGCACGTCGCGGTCGGGCTTGAGCACGGGCTGGCGGATCGCGTCGCCCGGGCCCTCGGCCGAGCCGATCGGCCGGTCGAGGATCGAGATGCAGTCCCAGCGCTCGAGATAGGTCGTGTCGGGCAGCACGAGGTCCGCGTAGGCGACGGTCTCGGAGTAGAACGCGTCCGAGTAGATGATCTTCGGGATGCGGTACTCGCCGTCGGGCCCCTTGTCGGTCAGCATCTGCGCCGTGCCGGCGCTGTTCATCGCCGAGTTCCACGACATGTTCGCCATGTACATGAACAGCACGTCGATCGGGTAGGGATCGCCGGCATGCGCGTTGGCGATGACGAGGTGCATCAGCCCGTGCGCGGAGATCGGGGCTTCCCAGCTATAGGCCTTGTCGATGCGCGTGGCCTTGCCCTCGGCGTCGACGAGCAGGTCCTCCGGGCCGAGCGGGAAGCCGAGCGGCATGCCGCCGAGCGGCGTGTTCGGCGCGACCGTCTTGCCCGCGGGCTTCGGGCCGCCGGGCATCGGCTTCGGATAGGGCGCCTTGTAGCGCCAGCTTCCCGGCCGGTCGACGGCGCCCAGCAGCATCTGCAGCACGTGGATCGCGCGGCAGGTCTGGAACCCGTTGGAATGCGCGGACACGCCGCGCATCGCGTGGAACGAAACCGGGCGCCCGACCATCTTCTCGTGGCGGCGGCCGGCCCAGTCGGTCCAGGGCTGGTCGAGCTCGAGCTTCTGCTCGAAGGCCGCGTCGACGAGCTCGGCGGCGATGCGCCTGATCGTGTCGGCCTCGACGCCGCAGCGCGCCGCGACGGCGTCGGCGGCGTTCGAGGGATCGAGGTAGCGCTCCGCGAGCAGCTGGAACACGGGGACGCAGCGGCCCCAGTCCGGCAGCTCGACCTCGCCCGCGAGGCGCGGATGGATGCCCGCGTCGGTGGCGCAGACGGCCTCGCCCCTGACCGAGTCCCAGCACAGGGGACGGCCCGCCGGGTCGCGCGCGAAGAGCCCGTCATTGGCGCTGCCCGGCTCGCGCACCACGAGCCACGGCGCGTTGGTGTAGCTGGCGAGGAAGTCGAGGTCGAGGCGGTCGGCCTTGAGGATCTCGTGGATCAGCGCGATGACGAAGAGGCCGTCGGTGCCGGGGCGGATGCCGACCCACTCGTCCGCGACGGCGGAGTAGCCGGTGCGCACCGGGTTGACCGACACGAACTTCGCGCCGCGTGCCTTGAGCCGCGAGAGCCCGATCTTGATCGGGTTGGAATCGTGGTCCTCGGCGACGCCGAACATCAGCAGGTAGCGCGCGTGCTCCCAGTCCGGCTCGCCGAACTCCCAGAAGCTGCCGCCGATCGAGTAGAGCCCGGCCGCCGCCATGTTGACCGAGCAGAATCCCCCGTGCGCGGCGAAGTTGGGCGTGCCGAACTGCGCGGCCCACCAGCCGGTGAGGGACTGGCTCTGGTCGCGGCCGGTGAAGAAGGCGAGCTTGCGCGGGTCGCTGCCGCGCACGTCGCCCAGCCACTTGACCGCGAGGTCCATCGCCTCGGTCCAGGAGATCTCCTTGAACTCGCCCGCGCCGCGCTCGCCCACGCGCAGCAGCGGCGCGGAGAGCCGCGCCGGCGAGTAGTGCTGCATGATGCCCGCGGAGCCCTTGGCGCAGAGCACGCCGCGGTTCACCGGGTGGCGCTTGTTGCCCTCGATGTAGCGGATGCGGCCGTCGCGCAGGTGCACCTTGATGCCGCAGCGGCACGCGCACATGTAGCACGTCGTCGCCTTGACCTCGTCGGCCACGCGCGGGGACAGGTCGATGGCCGGATCGCCTTCGGGCGGCGTCATGTCTGCATTTCCTCTCGTTGGCGCGACTTTGGCCGCTGGGCGGCCCCGGGTCAAAGATTCGCTGCCCCGTCAGATCACGTTGAGCTCGCGCACCGGCCTGCCGTCGCGGATGCGCTCGTAGCCGAAGAGCGAGACGTCGATCGTCCTGTACGCGCCGTGCACGAGCAGCTCGCCGACGGCGCGGCCCGCGGCGGCGGCCTGCTGCATGCCATGTCCCGAGAAGCCGGTGACGAAGACCAGGTTCGCGATCTCCGGGTGCGGGCCGATCACCGCGTTGTGGTCGAGCGTGTTGACCTCGTAGTGGCCGGCCCAGCCGCCGGAGAGCCGCAGCTGCTCGAAGGCGGGGATGCGCGCGGCGATGGTCGGCCAGATCGGGTCGTCGAAGAAATGGTGGTCCATCTCGAAGTCCGCCGGATCGGCGTCCGCGTCCTCGTGGTCGGGCGGCGAGACGCCGGCGACGAAGCCGTCGCCCTCGGGCCGCACCCAGACGCCGTTGGTGTCGATCACCAGCGGGCAACGCGGCAGCACCGCGGGCGAGCGGAACACGAAGACCGTGCGCTTGCGCGGGCGGACGGGAAGCTCGACGCCCGCGAGCGCGGCGACGGCGCCGGAGGAAGGGCCGGCCGCGAGCACCATCGCGCCGCAGGCGATGCGCGTGCCATCGGCGAGGCGCACGGCCGCGATGCGCGGCCCCGCCTTCTCGACCGCGACCACCTCGCCGTGCACGTAGCGCGCGCCGATCGAGGCCGCCTTGCGGCGGAAGGCCTGCATCAGCGCCGGTCCGTCGAAGGAGCCCTCGCCGGTCAGGCCGAACCCCGCGGCGGCGACGCCGTCGGTCTCGATCCACGGGAATCGCTGCTTCATGTCGGCGGGCGACAGCACCGTCGTGTCGGCGCCATGCGCGCGCTGGAGCTCCACGTTGCGCCTGAGGAGCGCCTCGTGCTCGGCGGTCGCCATGATGAGGTAGCCGGGCTCGCGCAGGCCGATCGTGAGCGTCTCGCCCGGCAGGGCGAGGTGGCGCCCGATGTCGCGCAGGAAGCCGATGCCGAACAGCGAGAGCTGGATGTTCAGCGGCGTCGAGAACTGCTGGCGTATCGAGCTCGCGGAGAGCGCGGAGCTCGCGAAGCGGTAGGTGGGGTCCTTCTCGACGACGGTCACCCGGCCGGTGAAGCCGGGGTCGGAGAGGAGGAAGAAGGCGGTGGCGCTGCCCATGACGCCGCCGCCGACGATCACGATGTCGGACGATCCATGCATCGCGCCATCTTCGGCCTGCGCGCCGCCGCGTCAAGCGCATGTCGGCGGCCGGCCGGGGCTTCGCGCCGGCGCGCGGCTCTGCTATCGAGCGGCATGGCCAGGCTGGACCTCGAGACGGACCTCAAGGCGCTCGCCCGCCGCGACCGCGACGTCGCGCGCGAGCTGGCGCGCATCGGCCTTCCGGAGAAGCGCCATCGCCCGCCGGGCTTCGCGACGCTGCTGCGCACGATCCTCGGCCAGCAGGTCTCGGTCCAGGCCGCCGCATCGATGTGGCGCAGGCTCGACGCGCTGCTCGGCGGCGCGGTCGACCCGGCGTCCTTCTCGGCGCGCGGCGACGAGGAGATCCGCGCCTGCGGCTTCTCGCGCCAGAAGCTCCTCTATGCGCGCAGCCTCGCCGACGAGATCCTGTCGGGCCGCCTCGACCTCGCGCGCGTGTCGCGCATGCGCGACGAGGCGGCGATCGAGGTGCTCACGCGGGTGAAGGGGATCGGCGTCTGGAGCGCGGAGATCTACCTGCTCTTCGCGCTGCGCCGCGGCGACGCGTTTCCCGCTGGCGACCTCGCGCTGCGCGTCGGCTTCCAGCGGCTCAAGCGACTGCCGGAGGCGCCGGGTCCGGCGGCGCTGCGCGAGATGGTGGAGCCGTGGCGCCCGCATCGCGGCGCGGCGGCGCATCTTCTCTGGCACTCCTACGCCAACCCGCCGCTCGGCTGATCGAGGCGCGCCCGATGCCAGGCAAGGACGACCTGCAGGTCCTCGGTCCCCACGCGCAGGCCGCCGCGGAGGAACGCCGCGCGCGCGCCGCGCAGGCGCTGCGCGACAACCTTCGGCGCCGCAAGGCCCAGGCGCGCGCGCGCGACGAGGGCGAGGCGCGCGACGACGCCGGCGCCGCGGATCCGTTGAGCGGCGGCCGGGCGGGGGGCTAGAAGGGGCCGACCCTTCGCGTCAGCGAGTCGGCCCCATGCGCGCCGCATTCCTCGCCCACGCTGGCGTCGTCTACGCGAGGCTCGGGCAGTCAGGAACGGTGGCGTCATGGACAGGATCAGGATACGCGGCGGCAAGCGGCTCTCGGGCCGCATCGCGATCGGCGGCGCGAAGAACGCGGCGCTGCCGCTCATGGCGGCGGCGATCCTGACCGACGGGACGCTCGCGCTCACGAACACGCCGGACCTGGCGGACATCGCCACGCTGGCGCGCCTGCTGGAGACCCTCGGCGTGCGCGTCGAGCGCGAGGGTCGCGTGATGCGCCTGACCTGCGCGGCCGTGGCGAGCACGGAGGCGCCCTACGACCTCGTGCGCAAGATGCGCGCCTCGGTGCTCGTGCTCGGCCCGCTGGTCGCGCGCGAGCGCGTCGCGCGCGTCTCGCTGCCCGGCGGCTGCGCCATCGGCGCGCGGCCGGTCGACCTGCACCTCAAGGGGCTGGAGGCGATGGGCGCGCGCATCGAGCTCGCCGAGGGCTATGTCGAGGCCCGCGCGCCGGATGGCCTGCGCGGCGCGGAGATCGTCTTCCCCTTCGTCTCGGTCGGCGCGACCGAGAACCTGCTGATGGCGGCGACGCTGGCGCGCGGCACGACCGTGCTCAAGAACGCGGCGCGCGAGCCGGAGGTCGAGGACCTCGCCAACTGCCTCGCCGCGATGGGCGCGCGCATCGAGGGCATCGGTTCCGACCGCCTCGTCGTGCACGGCACGGACAGGCTGGGCGGGACGACGCATTCGATCCTGCCGGACCGCATCGAGACGGGGACCTACGCCATGGCCGCCGCGATCACGGGCGGCGACGTCGAACTGACCGGCACGCGCATCGGCCTGCTCGAGGCGACGGTGGCGGCGATGCGCGAGGCGGGAATCTCGGTCGAGCCGACCGGGGAGGGCTTCCGGGTCTCGCGCAACGGCCCGATCCGCGGCACCGACGTGATGACCGAGCCCTATCCGGGCTTCGCCACGGACCTCCAGGCGCAGATGATGGCCCTGCTCGCGGTGGCCGAGGGCGCCTCGATGATCACCGAGACGATCTTCGAGAACAGGTTCATGCACGTCCCGGAGCTGCGGCGAATGGGCGCGAACATCAACCTCCACGGTTCCTCGGCGATGGTGCGCGGCGTGGCGCGGCTGACCGGCGCCCCGGTCATGGCGACCGACCTGCGCGCCTCGGTGAGCCTGGTCATCGCGGGGCTTGCCGCCGCGGGCGAGACCGTGGTGAATCGCGTGTACCACCTGGACCGCGGCTACGAGCGGCTCGAAGCCAAGCTCGCCGCCTGCGGCGCCGACATCGAAAGGCTCAGGGAAACGGCATGAGCGGACCGCTGAAGCTGCGCGCGATGGACGACGAGGACCTCGGCGTCGTCTCGGCCTTCCTGCAGGACGCGATCGTGCCGCTCGCCGAGATGGAGTTCGTCCCCGGCGAGAAGCGCTTCGCCCTCGTGGCCAGCCGCTTCCGCTGGGAGAACTGCCCGGAGACCGCCGACATGCCGGCGAACGCCAGCCAGGTCGCCCTGCCGCCGCCCGGCGACGCGTCCCTCGCCGAGGGCTGCACCTCCTACGAGCGGGTGAGCTGCGGCGTGGCGTTCGAGGGCGTCGAGGCCGTGCGCCGCCGCGGCCTCGACCCGCGCGATCGCGGGCGGATCCTCGAGCTCCTCGGCATGCGGATCGAGGCCGGCGCGGTGACGCTCGAATTCGCCGGCGCGGCCGCGCTGCGGCTCGAGGGCGCGCGGATCACCTGCCGGATGAGCGACCTCGGCGACCCGTGGCCGGCCCAGAGCCGGCCGCGACATCCCGGGGGCGAGGCGCTATAAGCCGCGCCGCGGGCGCCGGGCGCGCCCCGGCCCTCCCCCCGAGCCCGACGGTACCGGTCCCGTGCCTTCCAACGACAAGCTCGTCCTGGCCCTGCCCAATGGCAGGATCCTGTCCGAGGTCCTGCCCATGCTGGCCCGCGCGGGCATCGAGCCGGAGCCCGCCTTCGCCGATCCCGGCGCCCGGCAGCTGCGCTTTGCGACCAGCGTGCCCGGGATCGACGTCGTGCGCATCCGCGCCTTCGACGTGGCGACCTACGTCGCCTTCGGCGCCGCGCATGTCGGCGTCGCGGGAAACGACGTGCTGATGGAGTTCGACTACGACGAGATCTACGCGCCGCTCGACCTCGGCATCGGTCGCTGCCGCGTCGCGGTGGCCGCGCCCGCCGCGGCGGTGGCGAGCGAGGATCCGAGCCGCTGGAGCCATGTCGTCGTGGCGACCAAGTACCCGGGCATCACGCGACGCTACTTCGCCGCGCGCGGCATCCAGGCGGAGTGCATCAAGCTCTCGGGAGCCATCGAGCTGGCGCCGGCGCTCGGCCTGTGCTCGCGCATCGTCGACCTCGTCTCCACCGGGGCGACGCTCAAGGCGAACGGCCTCGTGGAGATCGAGCGCATCGCCGAGATCACCTCGCGGCTGGTCGTCAACCGCGCGGCGCTCAAGACGCGCCACGCCGAGATCGCGCCCTGGATCGATCGTCTCTCGGAGGTGGCCCGTGCCGCATAGCCTCGTCGCCGGCGCGCCCGGCTTCGCCGCCGCCTTCGACCGCCTCGTCGCCTCCGCGCGCGAGACCGTGGCGCGCGTCGACGCCGTCGCCGCGGCCATCGTCGAGGACGTCCAGCGGCGCGGCGACAAGGCGCTGTTCGAGCACACGCTGAAGCTCGATGGCGTGGCGCCGGGAAGGATCGGCCTGCGCATCCCGCGACGCGAGATCGAGGCGGCATGGCGCGCGACGCCGGCGCGCGCGCGCCGCGCGCTCGAGGTCGCCGCCGCGCGCATCGAGGCCTTCCATCGCCGACAGGTGCCGGACGACGCGGCATGGACGGATGGCGATGGCATACGGCTCGGCTGGCGCTGGACGCCGGTGGACAGCGCGGGGATCTACGTGCCGGGCGGTCGCGCGGCCTACCCGTCCTCCGTGCTGATGAACGCCATCCCCGCGCGCGTCGCGGGCGTGAAGCGCATCGCCATGGTGGTGCCCGCGCCGCGCGGCGAGCTCGATCCTCTCGTCGTCGCCGCGGCGCGGCTCGCGGGGATCGAGGAGATCCATCGCTGCGGCGGCGCGCAGGCGATCGCCGCGCTCGCCTGGGGCACGCGCAGCATCGCGCCCGTCGACAAGATCGTCGGGCCCGGCAACGCCTATGTCGCCGCCGCCAAGCGCCTGGTCTTCGGGCGCGTCGGCATCGACGCCATCGCCGGGCCGTCCGAGGTCGTCGTGGTCGCCGACGCGGCGAACGACCCGGACTGGATCGCCGCGGACCTCATGGCGCAGGCCGAGCACGACCCGATGGCCCAGTCGATCCTGATGACCGACGACGCGGGCTTCGCCGCGCGCGTCGAGGCCGCCGTGGGCCGGCTGCTCGCGGTCCTGCCGCGGCGCGAGATCGCGGCGGCGTCGTGGCGCGACCACGGCGCGATCGTCGTGCTGCGGCGGCTCTCCGACGCGCCGGCGCTCGTCGACCGCCTGGCGCCCGAGCACCTGCAACTGGCTGTCGCCGATCCCGACCGCCTCGCCGCGCGCGTCCGGCACGCCGGCGCGATCTTCCTCGGCAGGCACGCGCCCGAGGCGCTGGGCGACTACGTCGCCGGCCCGAACCACGTCCTGCCGACGTCGCGCACCGCGCGCTTCGCCTCGGGCCTTGGCGTGCTCGACTTCATGAAGCGCACGACGCTGGTCGGCGCCGACCGCGACACGCTCGCGCGCCTCGCCCCCGCGGCCGTCGCGCTGGCGCGCGCGGAAGGCCTCGGCGCGCATGCGCGCTCCATCTCGGTGCGGCTGGCGAAGCGGCGCTGACATGGAGGGGGATGCGTTCCGCGTCGCGCGCATCGAGCTCGACGAGCGCAGCTTCCTCCGCCGCAGCCCGGACGTGGAGCACGAGCGCGCGGTCGCCATCGCCGACCTGCTCGACGCGAACAGCTTCGCGCCCGCGAACCATCCTGGCGGCCCCTACGCGCTGCGCCTGTCGATCGAGGAGAACCGCCTCGCCATCGACGTCGCGCTCGCCGCGGGCGGCGACGTCGATCGCCTCGTCCTGCCGCTGCTGCCCTTCCGCCGTGTCGTGCGCGACTACTTCGCGGTCTGCGAGACCTACTACGAGGCGATCAAGCACGCGGGGCCCGGGCGCATCGAGGCGATCGACATGGGCCGCCGCGCGCTGCACGACGAGGGCGCGGCGATGCTGCGCGCGCGGCTCGCCGGGCGCGTCGAGGTCGACGGGTCCACGGCGCGCCGGCTCTTCACGCTCGTGTGCGTGCTCCACATGCGCCCGTCGCGCGGCGAGGGGGCCTGACATGCCGCTCTCGCACCTGCCTGGCTCGGTCCTCTTCGCCTGCACCTGGAACGCCATACGCTCGCCGATGGCGGAGGGGCTGCTCAAGCACCTCCATGGCCGCAGGATCTACGTCGATTCCGTGGGCGTGCGCGCCAACCCGATCGATCCCTTCGTCGTCGAGGTGATGCAGGAGCTCGGCATCGACCTCGCGCGGCATCGCCCGAAGACCTTCGACGACCTCGCGGACAGTTCCTTCGACGTCGTCGTGACGCTGTCGCCCGAGGCGCAGCACAAGGCCGTGGAGATGACGCGCGTGATGGCCTGCGACGTCGAGTACTGGGCGACCTTCGACCCGACCCTCGCCGAGGGCAGCCGGGACGCCGTGCTGGCCTCCTACCGCGCGGTGCGCGACCAGCTGATGCGGCGGCTGCGCGAGCGCTTCCCGCTGCCCGGCGTGCCCGAGCTCTGACGCCCGGCCGGCTCCCGCCCGCGGCTTCCCCCTTGACCGCGGCCGCCCCGTCGTTCAAATGCCGAAGGTTCGATACGCATCGCCGCGGGGCGGGTTCCGCGGCCCGATGGAGAGACGATGCCGAAGGAAGACCTGATCGAGTTCGCGGGCGTGGTGAACGAACTTCTTCCCAACGCCATGTTCCGCGTGAAGCTCGACAACGGCCACGAGGTGCTCGCCCACACCTCTGGCAAGATGCGAAAGAACCGCATCCGCGTCCTCGCCGGGGACCGGGTGAACGTAGAGATGACGCCCTACGACCTGACCAAGGGCCGCATCACCTTCCGGTTCAAGTGAAGGACGCCGCGCCGTGAAAGCCCCCGAGACCGAGGGTCCGGCGGGCGCGGCGCCGTTCGTCCTGGCCTCCGCGTCGCCGCGGCGGCTGGACCTGCTCAGGCAGGCCGGCATCGCCCCCGACCGCGTTTCCCCCGCAGACATCGACGAGACCCCGCTGCCGCGCGAAGTGCCGCGCGCCCACGCCCTGCGCCTCGCGCACGCCAAGGCGCTCGCCGTGGCGGCGCGCGATCCCGGCGCCGTCGTCCTCGCGGCCGATACCGTCGTCGGCTGCGGGCGGCGCATCCTTCCGAAGGCCGAGGACCGCGCCACGGCCGCGCGCTGCCTCGACCTGCTGTCCGGGCGCCGGCACCGCGTCTTCGGCGCGATCTGCCTCGTGGTGCCCGGTCGCGCGCCCGTGCTGCGCCTGTCGATGACCGCGGTGCGCTTCAAGCGCCTCTCGGACGCCGAGCGCGAGGCCTATCTCGACGGCCTCGAGTGGCAGGGCAAGGCCGGGGGCTATGCGATCCAGGGCGCCGCGGCCGTCTTCGTGCCGGAGATCGTCGGCTCCTACAGCAACGTGGTCGGCCTCGACCTGCACCTCGCGGCCGCGATGCTGCGCGGGGCGGGCGTCGTGGCGTGAGCCGCCTGCTCCTGCTCGCGCGGCGCGAGGGCGCCGCCGAGGCGGCCCTGCTCGAGGATGGCGTGCTGCAGGACTTCCTGCGCGCGCCGGAGGATGGCGCGCTCGAGCCTGGCGCGATCCACCTCGCGCGCGTCGCGCGCGTCCATCATCCGCTCGGCCTCGTCTTCCTGTCGCTCGAGGGCGGCGGGACGGCGACGCTCGAGGCCGGCACGACGCCGCCCGCCGAGGGCGAACTCGCGATTGTCCAGGTCGCGGCCGCCGCGCATGGCGACAAGCCCGCGCGCGCGCGGCGCAGCGTGGCGCTTGTCGGCCGACATGTCGTGCTGCGCCCCGGCGCCGGCGCCGGCGGCGAGGCGCGGCTGCCGCGCGACGCGGCGGGCGACCGTCGGCTCGCCGCCATCGCCGCCGCTGCCGCGGAGGCCGCGGGCGAGGGCTTCGCGCTCGCGCTGCGCAGCGCGGCGCGCGACGCCGCGCCGGGCGCGCCCGCGCTGGAGGCCGCCGCCCTCGCGGCCGGCTGGCGCGCGGCGGTGGCGCGTGCCGCGGGCCTGTCGCAACCCGCGCTGCTCCGCGCCGAGGACGCGGCGCGCCGCGCGGCCCTGCCGCTGCTGCGCGCGCAACCAGGCGCGGCCATCGTGCAGGCGCGGCGTGAGCGCGACGCGCTCGCCGCGCTTGGCGTCGAGGCGGCGCTCGAGGCGCCGGCCGGCGGCCTGCTCGCCGCCCATGGCGTCGAGGAGCAGCTTGCGCTTGCCACTGCGCCGCGTGTCGCCATCCCCGGCGGGGGGACGCTTTCGGTCGAGGACACGCGGGCGCTGGTCGCGATCGACGTCGACAGCGGCGAGGCCGGGCGAGATGGGCTCGGCGCGCGAGCGGCGCGCGAGGTGGCGCGCGTGCTGCGGCTGCGCGACTGCCTTGGCGCCATCGTCGTCGACTTCCCGCGCGAGGGCGAGGCGGGCCGGCGCGCCACGGCGCGCGCGCTCGAGGATGCCGTGCGCCTCGACAGGCGCGCCATGTCGCTGCTTGGATGGACGCGCGGCGGGCTGTACGAGATCCGGCGCAGCGCCGAGGATGGCGGGCGATGAGGAAGCCGCGCGCGAGGACCTGCCCGATCTGCGGCCAGCCGGCGGATGCGGCCGATATCCGGCCCTTCTGCTCGGCGCGCTGCAGGGACGAGGACCTCCGGCGCTGGCTCGTGGGGGCCTATCGCATCCCCGGGCCGGCGATCGGCGGCGACGACGACGAGGACGGGGAGCGGGCGAAGCCCGGAGTGGACGGATGAAGAGCGTCGAGCTGCCTTCGGCCAAGCGCGTGCCCGCGCTCGGCCAGGGAACCTGGCAGATGGAGGAGGGCGGCGCGGGCCGCCGCGAGGCGATCGAGGCGCTGCGCCTCGGCATCGACCTCGGCATGACCGTGGTCGACACCGCCGAGATGTACGGCGAGGGCGCGGTCGAGGAGATCGTCGGCGAGGCCATCGCCGGCCGGCGCGACCAGGTGTTCCTCGTCTCGAAATGCTACCCGCAGAACGCCTCGCGCAAGCGCATGGCCGAGGCCTGCGCGCGCAGCCTCCGGCGGCTCGGCACGGACCGCATCGACCTCTACCTCCTGCACTGGCCCGGTTCCGTGCCGATCGAGGAGACGCTCGACACGTTCATGCGCCTGAAGGACGAGGGGAAGATCCTCGACTACGGGATCAGCAACTTCGACGCGCGCGGGATCCAGCGCACGTGGTCGGTGCCGGGTGGCGGCGGCATCGTGACCGACCAGGTGCTCTACAACCTCTCGGAGCGCGGCATCGAGTGGGACCTGCTTCCCTGGTGCCGCAAGCGCGGCCTGCCGCTGATGGCCTACACGCCGCTGGGGCAGGGCGCGCTGCTGCGCGACCCCGCGCTCGCGCGCGTCGGCCGGCGCCATGGCGCGACGCCCGCGCAGGTCGCGCTCGCCTGGCTGCTCTCGCGCGACGGCGTGCTGGCGATCCCCAAGGCCGGGCGGGTCGCGCATGTGCGCGAGAACCGCAAGGCCGCCGACATCGTGCTCGACGCGCAGGACCTCGCCGAGCTCGACGCCGCCTTCCCGCCGCCCGCCGGGCCAAGCCCGCTCGCGATCCTCTGAGCGGGCGTGCGCCGGCCGCCATCGCGTCCGCGGGGCGCTTGCGCGGCCGGTGGACAGCGCGGCCGGGTTTGTCTATAAGCCCGGCCCGTCTCGACGAGCACCGTGCCCAGGTAGCTCAGTTGGTAGAGCATGCGACTGAAAATCGCAGTGTCGCTGGTTCGATTCCGGCCCTGGGCACCACTCTCCTCGTCGTCTCCCGACAATTCGCAGCCAGGCGCCGCGCCTGGCCGCGGCGCGGCCGCCTCGTGGATCAGCAATAGCCGACGACGGCGAGCGTCGTCCTCGCCCCGCCCTTCGAGATCTCGAGGCGTGTCGTGGCCTTGCCGCATTCGTGCCCGCAGCTCCTGAGCCGCGCGTCGGGGATCCGCACGATGTAGCCGGCCACCGAGCCGTCGAAGGCGATGCCTCCGATCATGTCCGTGCGCCGCGCGGGCTTCGCCAGCATGTCCTGGCCATCGATGTTGACCACCAGTTCCGCGGGATCGTCGTAGGCGCTCGCGGCCACGGGCTT
>Ga0068877_10002049_pt1 | contig 16478 bp, 17 predicted proteins | sample NOAtaG_FD_66437 | JGI IMG/M metagenome (GOLD analysis project Ga0068877, IMG submission 66437) | Freshwater lake microbial communities from Lake Erie, under a cyanobacterial bloom - NOAA_Erie_Diel6S_1000h metaG | ecosystem: Environmental > Aquatic > Freshwater > Lake | place: USA: Ohio, Lake... | reverse complement strand
TCTCGGCGGCCTTCGCTTGGAATTGGTTTTGAGCCTCGCCCTCTCGCTGCTCGCCCTCCATGCGGCCGACCGCAACGCCGAATTCATCGGCGGCACTATCAGTTCCTTCAAGGTGGGAGACGACGGCCAACTGAATCTCACCTCCGCCGAACAGATGACTTATGGCAGCCGCCAGTACAGCCTCGCCATCCCCTATCCGATGGTCCGCTCCATCGAGTACGGCCAGAAGGTAGACCGCCGCTATCTCGAGGCTTTCCTGATATCGCCCCTCTTCCTGCTCAGCAAGAAACGGGCTCACTATCTCACCATCCACTTCCGGGACAACAAGGGCTTGGACCAGGCCATCGTGCTCCGCCTGTCGCGCTCCGCCGTCCGTCCCATGCTCGCCAGTTTGGAGGCCCGCACCGGCCTGAAAGTTAAGGTCCAGGACGATGAAGCAAGGAAGGCGTACCGCAGTTAACCAGATGTTGCTGGGCTTCGGCTTCTCGAGCATGGCAACCGCCGCCAATCCGCCCACCCCCACCGGTAGCGCCGCCCCGCCTCCCGCTTTCGGTCCCATCGAGGAAGCGCTCGGCCAGCTTCTCCGCATCCGCCGTCTGCACGTCCAGGAGCTCTCCGGCGGGGAAGCCGCCAGCCAGATTCGCGACATGATCATCGCCTCGTTCCAGTCCGCCGGCTTCTTCCTGTTGACGGAGAACCCAGACCGCGCCGACGCCTTCCTCAAGGGCACGGCCGAAGATCTCGTCTTCAACGAGCAGTTCAGCTCAAGCGACGACCTCGGCGCCCGCACCAGCCTCTCGGCCGCCACGGGAGGCATTGCCAGCCGCGATGCCCGCCGCGGCGGGCTCTCCGCCGGCATCAGCCAAAGCGAGGATGTCCGCATCAATGAGCGCAAGCACGAGGCGCTCGCCGCGGTCCGCATCGTCAACAAAGACGGCGATGTCCTCTGGTCCACCACGCAGGAAAGCCTCGGCGCAAAATTCCGCGGCGCCTCGGCCGACGTCGCCGAAAAGATCACCCGCCAGCTTCGCGCCGACCTCGAGAAGGCCCGCAAGCTCCCGCCTCAGTTGGCCACCAACCGCGACTAAGCCCTAGCCTACTTCAGGCGCGAGACCCAGACCTCGCCCGCCTCGATCCTCACCGGCTTTGGCAACTCGACGTCCCTTCGCTCCCCCTTCAGCTCAACGAAGCTGATCTTTTCCACCGTGCAACTGCCCTTGCCATAGCAGCCGATGACGACCGTACTCAGATCCTTCAGCCGCGTCCCCGGCGGCAGCTCGGCCGCCAGCCGCATCCAGCCGCTGCGCTCAACCGTGTTGCCCGCCTTGCCCAAATGGCTCATCCGGATCTTCCCCCCGCCCGGCAGCGCTAAGCCCACCGCCACGCGCCCCCCCTCCCGCTGCTCGCTCTTGAACTCGGCGTAGGCGTAGTTGTCCGGATCGCTGATATCCTCGCCCCGCACCACACCGTAGGGCCGCAGCTTGCCTTCGCGCACCAGCTCCTCGCGCATCACCCGCCACGTCTCCGGCTTCAGATCCATCACATACTCCCGCGAGTGCTCGCTCAGGTCAACCAGCAACGGCTCGAAGTCAAAGCGCCGCCCGGCCCGCTTCTCCGCCCCGGCCACCATGTTGTTCTTCGTCACCGGCTCGAGCAGCGGCCGGTCGCCTTCGAAGGGTCCCGTGAAATCGACATCCTTGTGATTGCGGGTCTGAATCTGCCGCCGCTGCGCCGAGCCATCCTCACCGAGCCAGACCTTGTAGACATACTCGATGTCGGTCGCCCGGCCCCAGCGCGCCATCAGGTCGCGCGTCGAGGTGCCGCCATCCTCGTTCGAGAAGATGACCGTGTAGGTGAGGGACTGCTCCCGGGCGTCCCACTCGCAGTACAGCAGCAGCGGGATGTCGTTCTCGGTTCCGGCCGTATCGGCCCGCTGGTACAGGATCGGCGCGTGCCGCTTGAGGTCCTTCGGCTGCGCCAGCAGACCCAGCACGAGCACGAGCAGACCGGCGATCGTCTTCAACAGTACGCCGCTGCGGCAGGGTTTATCGAGAATCGCATCGACCATCTTTTCCTCCTCGGTGCCCCGTAGCCCGTCCGTGGCCCCACTCAAGACGACAACCTTCTTGGCCTGCCCGCGCAGAGCGCGGATTTTCTCAAGGCCGGCGGCCAGGGTCGGGATCCTGAGATCCATGACGATCACTTCGGCCGACTCCTCGGCCTCGACGACCTCATGGCCTTGGGCGGCGAGCAGCAGGCCGCGCAATTCACGCTGGTCCCGGTCGTCCTCGATCAGCTTCACTCGCGCCATTACTCAAAGACCACCCCGGCGATGACCATGCCGGGCATCGCCTGGTTCCAACTGTTCGGAATCGTGTCAAAGGGCAGGCGGAAGGGCTTGGTCTCGCCTTGCTTCAGTCCGCCCCGGTCAGCCCGCACGATCGGTACGACCTCGCGCAGCACAACCTGGTTGTAGGGGTCATGGAAGACACAGGTCAGTTCCACCTTGCGCAGCGACTTGCCGCCTTTGTTCGAGATCTTACCCGTGATCTCGACCAGTTGCTGGCCGCCGAAGCTCTCCTTGGCCTCCATGTTGACCTCGCTCAAGCCCAGGTTCTTCACATAGGCCTTGGCTTCCTCGGGGCTGGCAGCCGTCCCGGAACCCGGCCCGGCGCAGCCCGCCAGAGCCCACAGCATCGCAGTCACGGCTAGGATTCGCATCAATACACAGCATACCTGCCACGGCACTCATCTTCATCAAGAAAAATCTTAGCGTTTTTGACTCATAAAAATAGACATCTAATCACTAATATGCTAGATTGGGCTTGGCGGATTGCATATGGACTTCAACCGTTTCACTGAAAAAGTACAAGAATCACTGCGCGGCGCTCAGGCACTGGCCCTGCGCTCGCAGCACCAACAAGTAGACGTCGAGCATGAGCTGATCGCCTTGCTCGAGCAGACCAACGGGCTGGCCCCGTCGATCCTGAAGAAGGCAGAGACGCCACCGGAGGCGCTCAAGCAGCGGCTGGAGCGGGAACTGGAGAAGTTGCCGAAGGTGACGCTGCAGTCCGGGCAGGCGGACCAGATCTACGTGACGGCCCGCCTGACGAAGCTCTTCGCCGATGCCGAAGCGGAGGCCAAGCAGCGCAAGGATGACTTCCTGAGCGTGGAGCACATCCTGCTGGCGGCGGTGGCCGACACGGGAGCGGCAGGCCGGGCGCTGAAAGAGGCGGGCTTGACGCGGGCCCGGCTCGAGACGGCGATCCAGAACGTGCGGGGCGCGCAGCGGGTGACGACACAGAACCCGGAGGAGACCTACGAGTCGCTCGAGAAGTATGGCCGCGATCTGACGGCGGCGGCGGCGCAGGGCAAGGTCGACCCGGTAATCGGGCGCGACGAGGAGATCCGCCGGGTGATCCAGGTGCTGTCACGGCGGACCAAGAACAACCCGGTGCTGATCGGCGAGCCGGGCGTCGGCAAGACGGCGATTGCCGAGGGGCTGGCGCAGCGGATTGTGCGCGGCGACGTGCCGGAGGGGCTGAAGAACAAGCGCGTGGTGTCGCTCGACATGGGCGCGCTGATTGCCGGGGCGAAGTACCGCGGCGAGTTTGAGGAGCGCCTGAAGGCGGTGCTCAAGGAAGTGACGGCCTCACAGGGTCAGGTGATTCTGTTCATCGACGAGTTGCACACGGTGGTCGGGGCCGGCAAGACGGAAGGCTCGATGGACGCCGGCAACCTGCTCAAGCCGATGCTGGCGCGGGGCGAGTTGCACTGCATCGGAGCGACGACGCTCGATGAATACCGCAAGTACATCGAGAAGGACGCGGCGCTCGAGCGGCGCTTCCAGCCGGTGCTGGTCGATCAGCCGTCGGTCGAGGACACGATTTCGATTCTGCGCGGGCTCAAGGAGCGCTATGAGGTGCACCACGGGGTGCGCATCAAGGACGCGGCGCTGGTGGCGGCGGCGGTGCTGTCGAACCGCTACATCGCCGACCGCTTTCTGCCCGATAAGGCGATCGATCTGGTCGATGAGTCGGCGGCGAAGCTGCGCACCGAGATTGACTCGATGCCATCGGAGCTCGATGAGATCTCCCGCCGGGTGATGCAGCTCGAGATCGAGCGCACGGCTCTCGCCAAGGAGTCGGACGAGGCGAGCAAGGACCGGCTCGAGAAGCTCGAGAAGGAACTGGCCGATCTCAAGGGCCAGTCCGACGGGCTGCGGGCGCAGTGGGATCTCGAGAAGGGCGGCGTCGACCGGCTGCGGCAGATCCGCGAGAAGCTGGAGCAATTGCGGCTCGAGCTCGAGCGGGTGGAGCGGCAGGCCGACTATAGTGCGGCGGCGCGGATCAAGTTCGGTGAGATTCCGCAGCTCGAGCGTGAGCTGGCCGATACGGAAGCGAAGCTGACGGCGAATCAAGGGCAGGCGAAGCTGCTCAAGGAAGTTGTGGACGAGGAAGACATCGCCGCCGTTGTGGCGCGCTGGACGGGTGTACCGGTCTCAAAGCTGCTCGAAGGCGAGATGAAGAAGCTGTTGCAGCTCGAGAGCGAACTGCATGAGCGCGTGATCGGGCAGAGCGAGGCGGTGACGGCGGTGAGCGAAGCAGTACTGCGGGCCCGCTCCGGCATCAAGGATCCGAAGCGGCCAATCGGCAGCTTCATCTTCCTCGGCCCGACGGGGGTCGGCAAGACGGAACTGGCGCGGGCGCTGGCGGCCTACCTGTTCGATGACGACCGGGCGATGGTGCGCATCGATATGACCGAGTATCAGGAAAAGCACAATGTATCGCGGCTGATCGGGGCGCCTCCGGGCTACGTCGGCTACGAGGAAGGCGGGCAGTTGACCGAACTGGTACGGAGGCGGCCTTACTGCGTGGTTCTATTCGATGAGATCGAGAAGGCGCATCCGGACGTATTCAACGTACTGTTGCAGATCCTCGATGAGGGTCACCTGACCGACGGGCAGGGCCGCAAGGTGGACTTCAAGAACACGATCATCATCATGACCTCGAACCTCGGCTCACACCGGATTCTCGAATACCGGGGCGGCTATGAGGGCGCCGAATACGACATGATGAAGCTGAGCGTGATGGAGGAGTTGCGGCGCTTCTTCCGGCCCGAGTTTCTGAACCGGGTGGATGAGACGATCGTGTTCCACTCGCTGACGGAAGAGCACCTGAAGAGCATCGTTGAGATCCAGCTCGAAGGAGTGCGGCACCGCCTGGCGGACCGTAAGATCGAGTTGAAGCTGACCGACGCGGCGCGGGCGCATCTGGTGCGGGCGGGCTACGACCCAACCTTTGGGGCGCGGCCGCTCAAGCGGGCCATCCAGAAGGAAGTGGAAACGCCGCTGGCGCGCAAGCTGCTGGGCGGGGAGATCCGCGACGGCATGGAGGTGGAGGTGGACTACGACCGCTCGAGCGGCGGTCTGAGCTTCGCTCCGCGGGCCTGCTAAGATTAGTCCGCATGGACGAACTGCAATTCGAGCGGGCGGAGTTTCAACAAGCTCCGCCCGCACCCGTTCCGGAAGGACCGGTGAATGTGACAAGGGGGGCCTTGTTTGCCGCCGGGGCGGCGGTGTTGTGCTCCTTTGCTTATGCGGCGATCATCATCATCTCGAACTATGAGCTGGCGCTGATCTCGATCGCCGTGGGCTGGCTGGTCGGCACGGCTGCCCGGCGGGGAGCAGGTAACCAGGGCAGCCGTCCGCTGCAATATGTGGCAGTGGCCTGTACGTACGCGGCGATTGCGGGCAGCCTGTTTTTCCAGGTGATCTACGCTTATTTCCAGGAAGGCAAGGTGGTAGCATCCTGGAGCGGATACCTCCAGTTGGGGGTGTTGTCGCTCGGTAAGCCCTTTTATGAACTGAGTGAGGGGCTGGGGGGAATCCTGGGGATCGCCATTCTGTTCTTTGGTCTGCAGCAGGCCTGGCAGCAGACCGGGTTAAAACAGAACTAGATGGGGGAAAAGGAATTCTGTTCGCAGTGCGGCACGGCGCTCCCGGCGGGGGCGCTGGCTTGTCCGTCCTGCCAGAGGTTGATTTATGCCGCCGAACTGCAGGAGATGGCGGAGCGGCTGCGGCGGACCGAGGCGGTGGGCAACCTGAGCGAGACGCGGGTGCTGGTGGAGCGGATGCTCGATCTGCTGCCGCCGGAGTCTTCGCAGTATGAAGTGCTCATGCGGAAGCTGGCGGCGCTGCCGAAGCCGGAGCCGCACAAGGACCCGCCGTGGCGGCAACTGCTGACCTCGCTCGGAGTGGTGGGAGCGCTCGCGTGGAAGTTTAAGTCGATTGCGCTCTTACTGCTCACCAAGGGTAAGTTTCTGTTTCTGGGGCTGACGAAGTTGCCGACGTTGCTGTCGATGTTCGCCTCGATGGGGGTGTACTGGGCGCTCTATGGATGGCGCTACGCAGTGGGGCTGATCGTAAGCATTTATCTGCATGAGATGGGGCATATGTGGGCGTTTCGGCGATTTGGGGTGCCGGCGAGCGCGCCGATGTTCATCCCGGGTTTCGGGGCGTTTGTACGCAGCCAGGCGGCGATCCGCTCCGCGCACGAGGATGCGCGAATCGGCTTGGCCGGGCCGTGGTGGGGCCTGGGGGCGTGCCTGCTGTTCGAAGCTGCCTCGCAGATCTTCGAGCAGCGTTGGATGTCGGCGGTGGCGCACACGGGGGCGGTGATCAACCTGTTCAATCTGGTTCCGGTCTTTGGTCTCGATGGCAGCCATGCGTATCCGGTGCTCGACCGGCGGCACCGGGGGCTGATTCTGGCGACGATGCTGGTGATGTGGTATCTGAGCGGGGAGACGATGTTCTTTTTGATCTCGCTGGGGGCGATCTACCGGCTCTTTACGAAAGACCTGCCGGAGACGAAAGATGAAAGCGTGTTCTGGCAGTTTGTGGGGCTGCTGGCGGCGTTTGGACTGATCAGTTCCGTGACGGCGCACTGGGACCGCAGCCTGATGAAATGAGTGAGAGGACGCCGTTTCGGGTGACGCGCGCGGCGCGGGCTTATGACCGGATCGAGAAGTTGCCGGTGTCGGTGTTGCTCGACAACATACGGAGCATGTACAACGTGGGGAGCGTGTTTCGCTCGGCGGACGGAGCGGGGGTGGAGAGCCTTTATCTGAGCGGCATCACGGCGCGGCCACCGAAGAAGGAAATCACGAAGACGGCACTGGGAGCGGAGGAAAGTGTGCCGTGGCAGGGGAGCGAGGATGCGCTGGCGACGGTAGACGCGCTGCGGGGGCGGGGTTATGAGATCGCGGCGATTGAGACGGCGGTGACGGCGGTGGATCTATTTGACTGGCAGCCGCGGTGGCCGGTGTTGCTGCTGTTTGGCCATGAGGTGGAGGGACTGCGGCCGGAGCTCATGGAGCGTTGCGACACGCTGGTGTGCCTGCCGATGCTGGGCCAGAAGTATTCCTTGAATGTGGCAAGCGCGGCTTCGATTGTGTTGTATGAGTTGCTGCGCAAATACCGTGGGGCGTAGGGGGGCGAGAGTGAGGTGATGAGACGGGGCCTACTTCACCTTCACGTAGCCAGACTTGTCGGGGTTTGCGGGCGTGGGATCTGGATTGGCCGGGAACAGTTTGCGCTGAATTTCGCGGGCTAGCTTGGCGGAAGCTTCCGCGAAGGCCGATTTGCCTTTCGAAGCGTCACTGTCCTGGGTGAGCGCCAGAGTTACTTCTCCTTGGCGATCGACCAATCTGGCGGTGAGAGTCACTTGACGCTTGGTGTCGATGGAAGACAGCGCCTCGGAGCCACCACTGGCCACGACGGCGGCAATTACACTGGAGCTGGTTGGGGTGGAAGCGCCCCGGATAGCGGGTCTTCCATCGTGGCTCTCAGATTTTCATCCCCGCGCCAGGCGTCAATGCAGAGCGAAACAATGTGATCAAAAGGAATCTCAAAGCTGCCCTTTTTGCTTTCAAACAGCAGCCTTTTTTCCGAGTTGATCAATAGGCCGCCTTCCGTGTCCTGCGGTGTGCTGGCGCCACCGGAGCGGCCAACTTCCGAGCGGCGCGTCATCCGGACATTGATTTCAACACCTCTACACTGCGCGACTTCAGAGGAGTTTACTTCTGGAACGCCCAGGGTCCTTCAATCTTCCAGGCGGCCTCGTAGTTGGCGATCTTGTCAAACTGCACTCCTGCCGCTTCGAGAATCGGACGCTGAGCCAGCATGGGCGCGAGAGTGTCCATTTGCTTGGCAGCTTGTTGCGTCTCCCAAATGCTGACGTTGACGACGGTGTTGGTGTTGGCGTCAACGGCAGCGTGGTAGTAAAGCAGACCGCCGAGCTCTTGAATGGCCGGTGCAAGCGGCGCGGCCGACTCATCAATCAGCCGCTTGACTTCGACGTACTTCTCCGGGGCAAAACGCCCCTTCGAAATGCGGATCACGGGCTGTTTCGCGTTTTTCGTCACCCGACTGGCGCCCTGAAGCGCCATGCCTACCAAACCGGCGGCGCTCGCGACCATGATCGTTGCTGTCATGAAATTCATTGCTTTGCTCCTTCTCCAATCAATTTAGCTGAGTCGGACGACTACTTTGCCAAGGCTCTGGTTCTCTTCGACGTATTCGTGTGCTTTGACAATCTCGTCGAAAGCGAAGACTTGGGCTACCGCGGGGCTTCAGCGCCCCGGATGAAAGCCCGGCCAGGACGTACTTCTTGGCCGCATCGTAAGCAGTCGGGTGAAACGGCTTATCGTGTCCATAGCGGCGCGGATCGTAGGTCAACTCGAACAACAAATAGCCTCGAATGTCGACGCCCTTGGCGATGAGTGGGAACCACGGCAAAGGTGTGCTGTTTACTGCGTCGGCCACCAGGGCTCCGTAGGTGATGATCTGCCCGGCAAGCGCGGTCGCCTCAACCAATCTTCAGGAATCGATGTCGCGGTTCGCGGCGGCTGGTACCACCGCCCGCCGAGTTCCATTTCGCGGTTCCTTGTGCGACTAGGCAGGAGTGTGTATGGCGCTGGAGGTTATTCAGAGGGCCAAAGCCCGTTCCTATGCTTGACAGGAAGACGCATCCATGATAATCGTTAAACGATATAACGTTCAACGACTATGCCCAGACGAACACTGAACCCGCTACCGGCTACCGCGTTCCAAATTCTTCTTGCTTTGGCTGACGAAGACCTTCATGGCTATGGGATCATGCGTCAGGTGGAGGCCCAGACTGAAGGTTCCACGCGGCTGGGGCCCGGAACGCTTTATGGATCGATCAAAACGCTCCTGGAAGCACAGCTCATCGAAGAGCTGGATGAACGAGATGCTCCGGATCTTGGCGGTGAGAGGCGGCGCTACTACCGGCTGAGCAGCTCTGGCCGGAGAGTTGCCTCGGAAGAAGCGCACCGACTTGCGGTGGCTCTTCGCGTGGCGCGCAGCAAGCGGATCTTGAGAGGTGCTCATGTCTGAACGGGTTTTCTCATATCTGCTTCGCTTGTATCCGCGGCGCTTTCGCGATGAGTACGGAGCCTCGATGCGATTGGTATTTCAGGATCGACTCAGATCGGAAGCTCGAATTTCGGGTCGGACCGTCCTTTGGATCGCGTTTGTCGTGGATGTCCTGAAGTCAGCCGTCAAGGAGCACCTCCGTCCCGCTCCGTTTCCTCACACTGCTCACTTCACCCTCTCAGAGGATGCCGTTGCCGACATGGTTCGTCGGAGTCACGCCGGGCATCGCGATCGGATGATTATGTGGCTCGTGGCTGGCTTTGGTGCTGCGTGGTTCGGTCAAGCGCCGGCAGGGCCCAGTTACGTCGTTTATGGCCTGCTGTTGTTGCTGGCCTTGCCGGCATTCCGTGGATTTGGCCGCTTCAAGCAACACTGGCGAGCCTACTCGCTCCATCTCGACTTTGATCGTATCGACGAGCTGAGCGCGGGGCGCGTCGTCCGTAGTGTTGGCCGTTCCGAAATCAGTCGGCTGCTCGAAACGCCAGGATTCGGATTGGCGGTACAGTCCCTTGAGGCGGCGCGGTCGATCTGGATTCCGTCTACCGTCAACGGCTACGAAGAGATCCGAACTGCGCTGGAGGCCTGGTTTCCAATCGAAAGGATGGAGTCGCGGTCGCTCCACGGACTTGGCCATCAGTCACTGTTCGGATTGTTATCGGTTTACGGAGCCGCCATCCTAGTCCGCTCGCAGAACGTTGGCGCCGTTCTCATTGCTGTGTGTACATACTGGCTCATCCGCATTCTGTGGGATTTGCGATCGCCCTTGGAAAATACACCCATCCCGTACATTCGAGGTGCCATTGCTCTGCTTCTCACCGGACTTGCACTCAAGGCAAGCGTACTCTGGCACGTGCTCTAAGTGCATCCCATTTGTCCGGAGTTGCGAAGACCGGTACGAGCCCCTCAACGGGCCGCCGTGCACTATGCGGTTGCGCCATCCTGGGCAAACTCGCGGGAAACGGCACAGCGTAGCGGAGACTGGAACCGTCGCCAGCTTTGTACCGAAGGTTGCCGCCCCGCACCGCCGAAACCAGTACGCCCACCGGCCCGAGGGCTAGTTCGCGGTTCCCTGTGCGACAAGGCAGGACACAAGCACTCTCGTGCTTCATGCGACTCATTCGGACCATACGGCCAACTCGTTACCATTGGGGTCCGTGAAGTGGAACCGGCGGCCTCCAGGGAAGGAAAAAGTGTCTTTAACGATCAATCCGCCTGCCGTCTTAATTCGGTCCTGGGCAGCGGCGAGATCTTCGGCGTAGATCACTAGCAGTATTCCTTTCGCTGGAGCTGATCCATGCGTGTGAAAGCCTCCGCCGAGCCGACCGTCAAAGAAGCTCGTGTACTCGGGACCGTAGTCTTCGAATTTCCACCCGAAAACACTGGAGTAAAACTCCTTGGTCCTCGGCAGGTCCTTGGCCGGCAACTCAACATAGTCGATTTGGTGGTTCGGTTTGGTTTGACTCATGCTCTTGTGATGGTAGGAGTTCGGAGGGCGTTCCGTATTGTATAAATCGGCCAGGAGTGCATCCGGCGAATTCATGAAATTCCCGGATCATGTGTGATTGGTCGTAATAGCCACAGGCCGCAGCGAACTCGGCCCAGTTCGGCTGCGCTCTTCCTGCGCTGCTTTGGCGAATCCGATCTGAGGCATTGCGGAAGCGGAGGATGCGTGCGAGCAACTTCGGGGGAACCCCGACGCGCGCCAAACAGCCGCGCCGGAAGCTCCGTTCGCTCTGTCCCGCCATATCCGAAAGCCGTGAAGGAGGCGCGCCCGGAGTCGCCAGGTGGGTCACGGCAAGGGATATGCCATCCATCGACCATCTCGGGTTAGCCAAGCTTTCGAACATCTCCGCCATCTGCTGCGGAGCGGATGCGTTGGCGAGGCGATCGCGTAAAGTGCGGGCGGTGCTTCCCCAAAAGCTCTCGAGCGGCTCGATCCGATCTGTCAAACCTGGGGCATCAGGGATAAACGCGGAAGCTGCACCGGGACGGAACCGCACCCCAAAGAATTCTTCCGTGGCCTCGAAGTTGCGAGTCAAAGGCCTTGTCATCAAGCCAACAACGTTCAGGCCGACCGGGTTGCTTTTCCTAGTCGAAAAGACGATGTCTACACACCCGTCAGGCAGGATGCGCTGCCCTGGGGCCGGGCGCAGACTACGGCTAATCCAAAAGCACTCAATGTAGCTTGCGAGTTGTGGGGACGGTCTGATCTCCCAATATCCCATGTTCAAACCATCTTAAGTCCACCCTGACGGCGTAGTGTTTACCGATTGTGTCTGAAAAGTCGGCGATCCGGAAACTGGCCAGATACGGTGTTTGAGGAAATCAAATCTCCTCCCGTGGTCCTCCGGCGATCCGCCAACTTCCCAGTAGCGGGTGGACCAGGTTGGACGAAACCAAGACACTCAGCAAGTCTTCGGCCCCGCGGCCTTGAGTGCGCTTAGCGGATCGAAGCGCTCGCCTTGTTAGGCCCGCTCAGTGGCGGTATGATCCGAGTATGACCAAGTCGAAGATCGCCATCAGTTTGCCTAAGGAGCAACTGGTAAAAGTCCACCGGGAAGTGCGCGCCGGACGAGCCGATTCGGTCTCGGGTTATATCGCCCGAGTATTGGCGGAACACGAAAGGGGTGAGTCTCTCCGGGCACTGCTGCGGGATCTGATCGAACAGTATGGTGAACCAACGGCCAAGGATATCGAATGGGCAGAACGCGCACTCGCACCTCGGCGGGGATAGTAATGGATGCCGGCGCGCTGATCGCCTTGGATCGCGGTGACAAACGCATGATCGCCTTGCTCCAGCTAGCGTTGACTCAAGGCCGAGCCTTTCGGGTGCCGGCGGGCGTCGTTGGACAGGTTTGGCGAGATGGCCGTGTTCAGGTGAGCTTGTCGAGGTTCTTGCGCAGCGCGGGTGTGGAAGTGGTTCCGCTTGATGAGCAGCTTGCGCGCTCCTGTGGAGAACTTTGCGGAGCCACCAACTCGCGCGATATCGTCGACGCATCGGTGGTAATCCTTGCCCGGGAACGGCTAGACCCCATAGTTACAAGCGATCCCGATGATCTCCGGCGGCTGGATCCGGGAGCTCAGATCATTCCTGTCTAGAATTCGCGCGGGCGACTCAAGTCCGCTGCTGGATTCGCGCCGCACTCTTATCGGCAATCGCTGAGCTGGCTCGAAACGGCGTTCGAGGGAGTCAGCCGATGACATGTTTGCGGCTGGGAGGCCGCAAACATGGCTCCTCGTCAAAAGAAAATATCAGGTCCAACGCCCAAAACAATCTTGCGCCTGTTGGATCTGGAACAATCAAAGAACGCAGTTTTGAATTCGCTGGCGGCAGCGAGTTCGCAAGAATCCTATCGTCACGCGATGGAAGAGTTCATCACTTGGTACAGTTCGGAACCTCGCCTGTCTTTTAGCCGCGCCGTGGTTCTTCGATACCGATTCTTCCTTGAGCAGAAGGCCCTCGCTCCATCGACGATCAATGTCCGGCTAGCTGCTGTCCGGCGATTGGCATACGAGGCCGCTGACTCGGGCCTCCTCAGTCCCGATCTGGCGGCTGGAATTCGGCGTGTAAAGGGAGCTAAGCGTTTGGGAGTTCGCGTTGGGAACTGGCTCACCGCCGAACAAGCACAAGCGTTGATGCAACGGCCAGTTGTCGAATCTATTCGCTCCAAACGCGACCGCGCCATGTTGGCCGTGCTGCTCGGATGCGGTCTGCGGCGGGCTGAACTCGTCGGACTGAAACTTGAAGACCTTCAGATTCGAGAGGAGCACTGGATCATCGCCGACTTGATCGGCAAGGGGAAACACATCCGAACTGTCCCTGTTCCTGCCTGGGTGAAAGCCGCGATTGACGATTGGATCGCTGACTCCGGGATCGATAAAGGAATCATTTTCCGGCGCGTCAATCGAAGTGACGGCGTTTGGGGTGAGGGGATCACGCGGAAGGCGGTGTGGCATGTTGTGAAGGCGGCGGCAAAGCGCTCCGGGATCAAAGGGCTAGCTCCGCACGACTTACGGCGAACGTGTGCCAGGCTGTGTCACGTAGCCGGAGGGGAACTGGACCAAATTCAGTTTCTTCTGGGCCACGCCTCCGTCCAGACGACAGAGCGTTACCTTGGCTGTAAGCAGAAACTTCGCCATGCCGTCAACGACAACATGGGCATCGAGATCTCCTGATGCGGCGGCACCGCGCCCTCCAACGGGACTTCAGGCCAACTTCCGGGTCGGGCGTCGCTCGCCCAGAATCGCAACAAACAAGCCGATCTACCGAAGGTAATCTAGACTAATTGCAAGGTTTATAGCCCGAGCTATGATCGATTGGATTGCTCTCGGGGTGCCACTCCGACTAATTCCGCCACACAGGCTCAAGTAGTTCGATCAGAGCTGTATACTGAGTCGCCTTTGATTCGTTCCTGACGGGATCAAGACCAGAAGACGTGACACTGATGTGCCGCCCCCCCCAGGCCAGCCGAAAACTGCTTGCCGTGCATTGCCATCCGCTGTAGAATTACACATTACAATGTCGCTAGAACAAGAGTTGTCCCGTGCTCGGAAGAATGTGGTAACTGATGGCTACGAGATGTCCATCGGTGAAGTTGTGGGCCTCTATGAAAAAAACGAACTTATAATCAACCCCGCATTCCAGCGCTACTTCCGATGGAAATCTGGGCGTAAGACTAAATTCATCGAATCTCTTTTGCTCGGTATCCCGATTCCTCCGATTTTCGTATTCCAAACCGATGACGGAGGGTGGGAACTTGTTGACGGACTTCAGCGGGTCTCTACACTCTTGGAGTTCCTCGGAGTCCTAAAAGACCCTGGGACGAACACTCAGCTCTCACCCCTTGTGCTTGACGGAACAACACTTTTACCGTCGCTTGCTGGTCGGACTTGGGCTGGAGTTTCTGGAACGACCAGTCTAAGCCAAGCACAAAAACTCGACCTTCGCCGCGCCCGCCTGCGCGTTGAGATCCTGAAGCGGGAAAGCGATCCTACTTCGAAGTTTGAGTTATTTCAGCGGCTAAACACTGGTGGGGCTGCGCTCTCTGAGCAAGAAGTGCGTAACTGCACATTGGTAATGATTAATCCTCAGCTACAGAAGTGGATTGAGAGACTTGCAACCAGCGAGCCTTTTCACAAAACGACGCGACTCACTGATGTGGCGAAGGAGAAACGCGCTCAAGATGAACTAATTCTGCGGTTTTTCGCGTTTCGACATGTCCCTTATCAAAAGGGTTTGGATGTCCACGACTACTTGGATCATGCGGCTGTTACCATCGCGAGGGATCAACAATTCAAAATGGACAAAGAGGAAGTTGTTTTTCAGAATGTCTTTGAACTCATTTACGCTGCTTTAGGAGACGGTGCATTTCGCAGGTGGGATGGGAACCGCTTTAGCGGAAAGTTCCTCATGTCGGTCTTCGAAGTTATCTCCTATGGACTGTCCCTAAACCTAACAGCTGTGAGTAAGCTAAAAACTGCCGAGCAGAAAGACTTTGTTCTTGAACGTGCAAAGGCATTGTGGGGCAATGATGTATTCAAGAAATACTCGGGCCCGGGGATCAGGGGAACTGATCGTTTTGGGCACCTCTTACCTCTCGCTAAGGGCTTCATGAAGCCGTGAAGTTACGAACTGAATTGCAACTCCAAGAGTTCCTTGACGGTGATCTGGGATGGCGCATCAAGGAAATAGATTATACCGAAACCGCAATTCGTCGGGCAACGGGAAGCGCACAGGTGGCCCTCACGCGTTCGGGTGTTGCCCTTTTATATGCTCATTGGGAGGGCTTTGTTAAGTGTTCCTCAGAGGCATTCCTCAACTTCGTCCTTTCCAAAAATCTCAAGTACAAGCAACTTCGCCCCTGTTTCATCGCACACGGCATCGCTCATCAACTCGAGCTACTTTCTTCGTCCAAAAGGCACGACAAACGATCAGAAGCTATAACTTTCATTGTCAAGCAGCTTGAGCTGCCTGCGAAGTACTCTTGGCAGAGCATAGTGCGGACGGAAGGAAACCTTAACGGTGATGCCTTCAAGAACATAACAGCAGCAATAGGCCTTGACAGCACCAAATACGAGACAAGGTTTAAGTGGATCGACGTGGAACTCGTTGCGAGAAGAAACCGAATTGCGCATGGGGAGCGCCTTGAGGTCGCCCCAAGTCTCTTTCCAACGCTCTCACACGAAACTTTGAAGTTGCTCAGATGGTTCAAGACGGACATAGAGAATGGAGCCGCCACAAAGATGTACTTGACGACACCCTGAACAGCTTCTATTTAAGGCTCCTGTTTTGAGTCAGCGGCAACCCTGTCGCCTAACGATTCAAGCGTCAGTTGTTCGCGGATCACAAAAGTCGGTCACGTGCCGCAATGCCGACAGGCCATGCTGTACCCAAGGCAAGTGCTTTGCTCAGCTAGACGTGATGCACTCAGACTCCCCAGAGTCGTTGGTCTTGTGCGGTTCAACCGCATATCTAGCAACTTCCTAGCGCTAAGGCACATCGGTCGAATGACCGACCGTGCGAATGTCGGCAAACTTTGGCTTTCAGCAAAAGTCTGGCCCAAATTGCTGCTTCCTGCGGCCTAACGCGACTGGCACTGCGTACGGCATAGGTTTTAGCCATTGTACGCTCATGCTCTGATTGTCGACGATCTGAATTTGGCCCGAAACGGCGTTCGAGGAGATCACACTGGCTAGCCCTGCGGGCCCCGATTTGTCTAACGCGACTCGTGCCCCTTCAACTTCTCAGTCGCGCGTGATCCGCGCCAAACTTTGGTTCAGTTGGTGATCGCACCGGTCGGCGGCCTATTCACGGTCAATCGTCACGAGTTCGGAAGCCGCGGTCCACAGCAGGCAGATCCCAAATCGGGCCCTCAAGGCCGAAGGAGCGAAAGATCTCACGAGCTTCGCTGATCGTCCACTTCCGGCGCGTGTCAACGACTTTGAGACAGTCGGCAAAGAAGTTTACTGAGTATTGTTGTCTGGTTTCGCCACGGGTTTGTTGATCCAGACGGCGATTGGC
>Ga0068877_10002046_pt1 | contig 16484 bp, 10 predicted proteins | sample NOAtaG_FD_66437 | JGI IMG/M metagenome (GOLD analysis project Ga0068877, IMG submission 66437) | Freshwater lake microbial communities from Lake Erie, under a cyanobacterial bloom - NOAA_Erie_Diel6S_1000h metaG | ecosystem: Environmental > Aquatic > Freshwater > Lake | place: USA: Ohio, Lake... | reverse complement strand
GTCTCGTCGTCGGGCACCCGGACGTCGGCGCAGCCCGAGCGGTGCACGTGGACCTCGGGGCCTCCGATGTCGAGCGAGGTGAGCTTCTGGCTCTTGGCGCCCTTGATGAGCGCGGCCCCGGCGATGACCATGTAGGCCTGCTCGGTCATGTAGACGCGATCGCTGATGATCGGCATGTAGCCGCCGCCTGCGATGCAGTCGCCGAACACACCCGCAATCTGCGGCACGCCGCCGGCGCTCAGGAGCGCGTTCATCTTGAAGATGTGCCCGGCGCCCCGGGCGCCTGGGAAGCTGCGGGACTGCTCGGGCAGGAACAGCCCGCTGCAGTCGACGAGGTAGATGGTCGGCAGGCGCAGGCGAAGCGCCATCTGCTGGGCGCGCTGAATCTTCTCCGGGGTGCGCGGCCACCACGATCCGCTCGCGACGGTGTTGTCGTTGGCGATGATCATGCACCAGCGCCCCTCGATCCGGGCGTAGCAAGTCACGACGCCGGCGGCCGGGGAGGTGAGCTTCTCGGGCCCGAAGGTCTCGCCGTCGTTGACGAAGGTGCCGACCTCGAAGGTCCGGGTGCCCGGGTCGACCAGCCGCTCGACGCGCTCCCGGGCGGTGAGCTTGCCCTTCTTGTGCACGCGCTCGGCGTACTTGTCGCCCCAGCCCTCCTGGACGCGGGCGCGGCGCTCGAGGAGCTGCGCCTCCTTGGCGAGGACGGCCTCGCGGTTCTTGACGAAGGTCTGCTCGTCGACGGCGGTCGCCGCGGCAGATCCGATGGGGACGAGGGGGACGTGCGCCACGGGGCGCTGCATACCACGGCGAGCCGGCAGGCGGTGCGGCTCGGGCGTGGCTGGTCACGCAGCCAGGGGACATGCTGGCGCCATGCTGACGGCCATTCTCGGGCGCGTACGTTCGGAACTCGCGGGGTGGGTGCCTGATCTGCGTGAGGCGCTCGCGGCGCGTGAGCCCGCCGAGGTCGTGGAGGCGGTGCTGACCGAGACCGAGGCGAACCTGATGCGCATCGTGGAGACCACGCCCGATCCGGGGTGGACGGCTCCGCACATGCGCGCCTTCACGATCTCCGGCGCCATCTACGTCGCGTTCTATCTCGCGCTCGCGGCGCGTGGACGAACCGCGGCCTGGGTCTGGGAGGTGTGCGACGCCGCGACCCGGGCGCACTTCGCCCGGATGGGCGCCTTCGAGAAGAAGCTCGCCTCGGACGGCATGTTCGGCTTCCCGATGAAGGCGCTCTCCCGCTGGGTCGCGGGGCGCTCGCAGCGCGCGCCGGTGGGCGACTGGGTGTTCCGCTTCGTCGAGGGCGAGGAGGGCTTCGCGTACGGCGTGGACTACGAGCGCTGCGCCATCCGCGAGCTCGCGGTGCGCAGCGGAGCGGCGGACTTCGCGCCCTACATCTGCCTCGCCGACATCGCGGGCAGCGAGGCCTTCGGCTGGGGGCTGCAGAGGTCGGAGACGCTCGCGCAGGGCGGGCGGCGTTGCGACTTCCGCTTCACGCAGGGCGGACCGACGCGCGTTCGCGTCCACCTTCCGGTCGTGGACGCGAACGGTCGCTGACGGAAAGTTGCGGAGCGACGCCGGCCTCGGATACCCGGCCAAGTGATGCTCGAGGGCGCACGATCGGTGACGACAGCCCTCTCGGTCCTCGCCCGCGCCGGCGTGAGCCGGACCCTTCACGTCGAGGCTCTGGCAGGCGCAGCGGCGCTGACGGTGCACGAGGGTCGGGTGCTGGGGGTCGGGCTGTTCGGCATGCACACGCCCGACGCGGGGAAGCCGCGCACAGGCCCGTGGACGCGCGGCGTGGCAAGCCCTTCGGAAGAGGTCCGCGAAGACTTCGCGCGCGCGCGCTGGCATCGGCGGCAGATCGAGCGGCGCTTCGCCGAGGTGCTCACGTGGCCTCGGGTGCGCCTCACCCAGACGGCTGCCGCCGACGGGCCCGACGGCGCGCAGCTCGGCGAAGGCATCGGTGCGCACGACCTGATCCTCGCCGGCTTGCGCGGGGCGGCCGCTCGGGTGCCCGACGAGGAGGTCGTGCGGGTGCTCGGCCGGGGCGCATGGATGCTCTCTCGCGCGGGGGAGCAGCTCGTGACGCGGGCGGCCTTGCATCCCGACGAAGAAGCGGCCGTCACGCGCCTCCGGAGACCGGCGCACCTCGGCGAACTCCGGGAGGTCGTGGCGGGCTCCTCGCGCGCGCTGAGGCTCGTGTGGGCCCTCGTGCAGATCGAGGCCGCGTCCGTGCCGATCGCCCGCGGGGCCAACCTCTCGCTGCTGCTCTCCACGAGCCGGGCCGCGCGGGGCAAGGCACCGCTCGTCGAGGTCCGGGGGCCGGAAGGAGCGCAGGCGCGTGCTCGGGTGCGGCGGCTTGCCGCGCGGCTTCATCCGGATCGGCTCGGTCCGCACGCGCCGGCGGGGATCGTCGCGGCGAGCACTTGCGTCCTCGGCGCGCTGAACCGCGTCGGCGACGGGCTGCGGCGACGGACCTGATGACAGGGCAGGGATGGGCGGCGATGCGCTAGGCTCGCCGCCATGGAGCGCCTCAGACCAGCACGCGAGCGCCGCGCAGGAGGTGGCCCCGGTCGGAGTGATGTCGCAGGGACGCGCGAGGACGGACGATGCGTGAGATCCTGAGCGACGGGCCCGCGGCCTCGGTCGGCGCCCCGCCGCGAGCCACGGTGTACGAGCCATCGCCGGCGTGGCGCGAGATCTACCGCTCGTTCTTCCGTCACATTCAGACCGGTGAGCTGTGGGAGCCGGAGATCCGCGCGGCGGCGGGGCGTGGGCAGGTCATCTACGTCGGCCGCTCGCTGAGCTGGCTCGATTTCCTCGCGCTCGACTGGCTGACCAAGGAGCACGGGCTCCCGCTCATTCGCTTCACGAACGACGTGGGGCTCTCGGTGCTCGAGCCCTTCGGTCGCGGCTCGAGCCGGCTGCGGCTCGAGGCCCCGGTCGCCGAGGACGTCGCGTTTCGCGGCTGCATCGACGAGGGGCACTCCGCGCTGCTGTTCCTGCGGCGGCCTCCCGACGCCACTTCGACCGGGGTCGACGGCGCGCGGCAGGGCGGTGAGATGGAGCACGACCTGCTGCGCCTCCTCGTCGCGCGGCAGCGCCATGCCGAGCGACCCTTCCTGCTCTTGCCGCAGACCTTCGTGTGGACGAAGCGGCCTGCGAACGCGAAGCGAACGCTGCTCGACGTGGTCTTCGGCCCGAGCGAGTGGCCGGGCCGCACGCGCACGCTCCTGCAGCTCCTCGTCAACTACAAGAACGCGACCGTTCGCACCGGCGAGCCCTTCGACGTGAAGGCCTTCCTCGCGCAGAAGCCGGAGCTGAGCGACGAGGCCGCGGCCGACGCGATCCGGTACGCGCTCTTGCGGCGCATGGAGCGCGAGCGCGTCATCGCGGTCGGTCCGACGCAGAAGACGGCGACCCGGATCCGGGACGAGATCCTTCGCTCGCCCCGGGTGCGCGAGCACCTGGAGGAGGCGGCCGCCGAAGCGCGCCGGCCGATCGAGGAGGTGGAGTCCGAGGCGCGCCGCGAGCTCGACAAGCTCTGCGCTGCGCCCGACACGAACGTCGTCGAGGTCTTTCATCAGGTCGTCGACCGGGTATGGAACCGCATCTACGACGGCCTCGTCGTCGACGAGGCGGGCCTCGAGCGTGTGCGCGCAGCGGGGCGGAGGGGACCGCTCGTGTTCGTCCCGTCCCACAAGAGCCACGTCGACTATCTCCTCGTCTCGGACGTCCTCTACAGCCGCGGCATGGCCCCGCCGCTCATCGCCGCGGGAGAGAACCTGAGCTTCTTCCCGCTCGGGCCGGTGCTCCGGCACGCCGGCGCGTTCTTCATCCGGCGCAGCTTCAAGGGCAGGAAGCTCTACCCACAGCTCGTCGACGCCTACGTCCGCAAGATCCTGTCGGAGGGGTGGAACGTCGAGGTCTTCATCGAGGGCGGCCGCTCGCGGACCGGCAAACTCCTGCCTCCGAAGCTCGGCATCTTGTCGATGATCGTCGACGCGGCGCTGAAGCTCCGCGGGCTCAAGGAGATCAGCTTCGTGCCCATCTCCATCGGCTACGAGCGGGTCATCGAGGAGGGCTCCTACACCCGCGAGTCGGAGGGGCAGGACAAGGAGCCCGAGAGCTTGCAGGGCCTGCTGCGCACGCCGCGCGTCCTGCGCAGCAAGTACGGTCGCGTGCACCTGACCTTCGGCGAGATCTTCTCGTTCGACGACCTCTACGGGAGCACCCGGCGCCTCGACGCGGAGGACGGCGCCTTCGCCGAGGCGCTCTCGGCCGCCGAACAGCGGGCCCTCGTGCAGCGCATCGCGCACCGCATCACCTACGAGATCAACCGGGTGACGATGGTGACCCCGGCCTCGCTCGCCGCGAGCGCGCTGATGAGCCACCGCGCGCGCGGCATCGCGCGCAAGGACCTGATGGAGCGCGCGCGCGTGCTCCTCGCCGCGTTCCAGCGCCAGGGGGCGAGTGTGGCCCGGACGCTCGTCGACCGGCGCGGCGAGCTGCGCCCCGACGCGCTCGACGAGGCGCTGCAGCTCTTCGTGGATGGCCGTCTCGCCGTCGTCGCGAACGACAAGGAGCGTGCCCGCAAGGGTGGCCCCGCCTTCGAGCCGATCTACGCGGTGCCCGGCGATCGACGCGTCGCGCTCGAGTACCACAAGAACGCCGTGCTCCATTTCTTCGTCGCGAGCGCGCTGGTCGCGAGTGCGCTCTTCGCGCTCGGGGGCGAGGCCGAGCGGCGGCCCCTCGAGCAGCGTGTCCGCGAACTCTCGCGGTTGCTCAAGCTCGAGTTCCAGTTCCGCGCCGATGCCGAGTTCTCCACGATCTTCGCCGACGCGATGCGGGGGATGCTCGAGGCCGGCGAGCTCGCCGCGATCGGCGACTCGGTGCGCGCGGCGCCTGGTCAGGGCGGCCGTCGCGCCGCGATGTACGCGGAGATGATCCGCACGTACCTCGAGGCCTACCGCTGGACGCTGCGCTCCGCGCTCGATCAGCCCGAGGGCACGCTCGTGACGAAGAAGGAGTTCACCCGGCAGCTCCTCGTGTCCGGCACGCGCGCGTGGTTCGCGGGCGAGGTCGAGCTCCGGGAGTCGGTCTCGCGGCACAAGTTCGAGAACGCGATCCAGCTCTTCGTCGAGCGCGGCGTGCTCGCGGTCGAGGGCGAGAAGCTCCGCGTGCAGCGCGGGAGCGGGACGGAACTGCTCGCCCTGCTCGACGAGCACCTCCGGCGGGAGTGAGCGGCCCGCCCGGTCCGCTCAGGGCGCCGCGGCGAGCACTGCCTCCGAGCTGCCCGCGCTTCCGTCGGTGCCCGACGCTCCCGGAGAGAACCCACCGCGGCCGGCGCGGCCCGCGACGCCGGTGGCTTCGACGGTGACGCTCGCCGCCAGCTCGGCGCGGTAGGCCTCGGTGCCAGTCGCCAGGTACACGCCGTGGCTGCCGCCGCCGCAGCCGCCACCGCCGCCGCCGCCGGCGCCGCCCCGGCCGCCGTCGCCGCCGCGGCCGCCGGTGCGGGCGCACCAGAAGCGCCCGACGCCGCCCGGCGCGCCGATGCCGCCCGCGCCGCCGTCGGCGCCCACACCGCCATCGCCGCCGTCGCCGCCGCTCGCGGTGACGATGCGGACCTCCTCGAAGGTCGGCCCCCGGCCGGTCGCGGGATCGACCCGCACGAAGACTCCGATGGAGTAGCCGCCCCCGGTGCCGCCGTCGGCCCCCGGCGCGCCGCAGCCGCCCGAGCCGCCGCCGCCGCCCGAGCCGCCGGCCCGATCACCGCACTCGCCCGCGGTGCCGCCGATGACCTCGTAGCCGCCGCCTGCGGTGCCGCCACCGCCGCCGCTGCCGTCACTGCCCGGGGTGCCCGAGGCGCCGTCGCCCGCCGCGATCACGCCGTCGCCGCCGACCGTGGGGCCGAGCCCGCATCCCCGGCCGCCCGCGCCGTCCGTCCCGCTGCCGCCGTCGCGTCCCGCTTGTCCCTCGCGCGGCAGGGTGGGGTTGTCGTCGCAGAAGTTGCAGACGCCGCGGTTCGTCGGCGCGTTGTAGGTCAGCTCGCCCGCGGCGCCGGGTGCGGGGCCGCGCCCCGCGCCCGCAGCGGGGTTCGCGGTCGCAGCGCGGCGCGCGGCCTCGAGATCGCAGACGCCGCCGGAGGTGAAGTCGGTGCAGCCCGCGTTGCCGCAGGGCGCTCCGTTCGTGCAGATACGGCCCGGACACGCCGCCCCGCCGCCCGCGCCCCCGCTCACGTCGAGGGCTCGCCCGCGGCCGCAGAAGTGGACCGAACCGGCGCCGCCGGCGATCGGTGGGCAGGCCAGGTCGCTCGGCGTCCCGTCGGTGCCCGGGGCGCCGCTGGTGCCGTCGAGCTCGTCGAGCGAGGCGAAGCCCCACGCGGCGAGGTTCGCGCTCGCGTCGGCGCCGCGCACGCCATCGGCACCGCTGCCGGCGAGGATCTCGATGGCCCGCAGCACGACCGCGGGCCCGCAGCCGTCGAGCGTCACGGCCGTCGATCCCTCGCCCTCGATCGCCGCGTCCGAGCCGGCGATGACGAAGCCCTCGACCTCGGTCGCCGCGGTGATCCCCCGGCACACGAAGGCCGGCTGCCCCGGGGCGTCGGCGCGCTCGATGAGGACCGGGAAGAGCTCGAGGTCCCGGTCGGTGAAGTCGGGGCTGTAGCCGCCGTAGAGCGAGACGCCGGCGATGAGGTTCACCGGCCCCTCGTAGATCCCGCGCGCGACGAGCACGTCCTTGCCCTCGGCGCGGGCGCGTGCGCTCGCCGCGTCGATCGTCCGCATCGGGCGGGCGAGCGTGCCGGGGTTCGTGTCGCTGCCGGCGCTGGTCACGTAGACGAAGTCGGTCGTGTCGTCGGCAAGGCCGTCGCAGTCGGCGTCGCCGCCGATCACTGGCGGCGGTCCGATTCCGTCCCAGCGCTCGCACTCGCAGCCGTTGGCGAGGATGCGGTCGACGTCGACGAAGCCCTCGGCGCAGCCGATCTCGCAGGTGACGGCAGCGCCTGCGGCGCACTCGGCGACCATGTTCGGCCCGGGCTCGGTGCAGGGCTGGGCGCAGGCGCCGCAGTGGTAGCGGGACACGTAGCGCCCGGCGTCGTCGACGAAGTCCTCGTCGATGCGGCCGTCGCAGTCGTCGTCCTGGAGGTTGCAGCCCTCGCCGAGCGCGGGCTCGCAGGCGCTCGGGCCGCCCTCGTCGCAGCGCTGCACGCCGGCGCAGCGCACGCCGGGGACCGGGCTCTCGAGGAGGCAGGCGAGCTCGGTGCCGGCGGTGGCGTCGGTGCAGCCGCAGAGGCCGCTGGTGGGCACGCACTGCGCCGTCCCCTCCATGCGCGGCGCGCACGCGAAGCCGTCGGGGCAGGGCGCGCCGTCCTCACAGGGCTGGCCGCAGCGCCGCGCGCCGCTCGCGGTCTCGAGGCAGGCTGCGCCGGGCAGGCGCAGCGCGCAGTCGCCGTCCTCCTCGCAGGGCAGGCAGAGCACGTTCACGTCGGGCACGCAGGCACCGTCACCGGCGCGGTGGAAGCCCTCCGGGCAGCGGAGGAGGCGGCACACGGGGCCCTCGTCGGCGACGACGCAGCCGACCTCGGCGGCGGTCGGGAAGACCGCGCGGCAGTCGACCCCGCAGCTGCCGCAGGCCTCGATCGCCGTGTAGAGGCCGTCCTCGTCGACGAAGCCCTCGTCGACCGTGCCGTCGCAGTCATCGTCGCGGAGGTTGCAGGCCTCGGGCTCGCCGCAGGGGTGCGCCTCGTAGCACCCGGGCAGAGCGAAGAGCGCGATCAGGAAGGCCGCGCGGACCTCAGCGGACCAGGACATCGCTCGCTCCTCCTTCGGCGCCGTCCATGCCTGCCGCGGGCCCGCCGCCGCCGCGTCCCGCTGGCCCCGGCACCCCGAGGCGGAAGGAGTTGGCGCTCCGGAGCGCCGCGGCGAACGGGGGCTCGCTCGAAACCCCGGTGATCCACACGCCGACGCTCGCACCGCCGCAGCCGCCGCCGCCGCCGCCGCCCGCGCCGCCGTCCCCGCCCGCGCCGCCGCGCCCTCCTCCGAAGGGGCCGCTCAGCGTCGGGGTCGAGCGCTCGCTCCGCGGCAGCTCGCCGCCGAAGGCGCCGCTCAGGCCGCGCCCGCCTTCGCCGCCCGCCCCGCCGTCGCCGCCCCGGCCGCCCTCGCCGCTCGCCAGGGTGGCGCCGCGGAGGGTGGGGCCGGTCGTGGCGAGCGCGGGGTCGGTGTAGCGGATCAAGACCGCGACCGAGGGGGCGCCGCTCGTGCCGCCGGCGCCCGGCTCGCCGCCGCAGGCGCCCGCGCCGCCGCCGCCCCCGCCGCCGCCGAGGCCGTCCACGAATTCGCAGGTGAAGTCGAACCAGTTCATCACCGCGCCGCCGCCCGCGCCGCCGCCGCCCCCGCCGCTCCCCGCGACACCAGCGCTGCCCGCAACCGCTTCGACGCCGACCCAGCGATCGCCGTCGAAGCGGCCGAAGGGCTCGAAGCAGGCCGCACCCGCCCGGCCGTTCGCGCCGTCGCGGCCCGGGGCGCCGGGTTGGGGGCCAACGAAATCGCCAGGCACGGTGAAGTCGGCCAAGCCGCAGCACACCGCGCTCGGGCAGGTGCCGCGGTCCGAGGTGATGGGCCCCTCCGAGTCCTGGCCGCCCGCCCCGCCCGGCCCGCCGCCGGTGCCTCGGCCGGTGCCGCCGCCGGCCTGGAACGCGGCGAACCGCGGGCAGCCCGCCGCGCCGCCGGCCCCGCCGCTCACGTCGGTCCCGCCGCAGGTGTTTCGCCCCCCGGCGCCGCCCCGCACCGCGTTGCGTGCATCGCCGGCCAGGCACACGTGGTCCGGGCTCTCGAGCGCGCCGCGGGGCAGCGCGCCGGTCTCGGGCATCGTCTCGAAGCTGCGCCCCTCGCCGCCGCGCAGGCCGGAGCGGCCCTCGCCCGCCGCGCCGGAGCGCACCGTCAGCTCGCTCAGGCGCAGGCGGGGACCGGGATCGAGGGCGTAGATCCCGAAGCTCGCCGCGCCCTCGTCGACCGCGTCCCGGCCGCGCACGAAGACCCACTCGAGGGTCGTGGTCCGCGCGCCCGCGCCGCGGATCACCACCGCCGCGCCGCCTGGGGCCGTCGTGCCCGAGGGCGCGCGCACCTCGACGCGGAAGCCGTCCGGATCGAGCGCGAGGAAGTCCCGCCGGTAGCCGCCATGCACCTCGACGCCGTCGGGCAGCTCGACGCTCTCGGCGTAGGTGCCCGAGGCGACGAAGACGTGGGGGCGCGGGGCGCCCATCGCGAGCGACTCGGCAGCGCGGCGCATCGCTGCCCCGAGGGTGCGGAGCGGGCGGGTCGGCGAGCCCGGGCCGGCGTCGTCGCCGTCGGGCGCGACGTAGAAGCTCTGCACCACGATGCCGTCGGCTCCGTCGCAGTTCACGTCGAGCGCCGCGCCCACCGCGCGGACCGGGCCAGGATCGTCGGTGAGACCCGAGACCGTGCACTCGCAGCCGGTGGAGATGAGCCGGTCGCCGTCGATCCGGTCGCCGACGTCGATGCCGTCGAGCGCGTCGGGGCAGGACAGCACGCAGCTCGGGGCGAAGGGATCGCCGCCGCAGACCAAGTCGCCCTCGGGCACCGCCGAGCGGGTGCAGTCCACGCCGCAGTCGCCGCAGTTCCGGAGGTCGTCGTAGCCGCCGACCTCGTTGACGAAGGGATCGTCCACGATGCCGTTGCAGTCGTCGTCCTCCCGGTCGCACGCCTCCGCGGGCGCGGCGCAGGTCGAGAGCACGCCGTCCCGGCAGGTGGCGCTCCCCGGGCAGACGAGGTCCATCGGGCCCTCGAGCGCGCAGGCGAGGTCGAAGTCGTCGCCGGCCTCGCAGCTGCAGCTGCCGGACGCCGGGGCGCAGACGCTGCCCTCGCAGGCGTAGCCGTCGGGGCAGCCGAGCGCGCAGTCGACCGAGCAGCGCTGCTCGTCCCCGAGGTTCGCGCAGCGGGCGCCCGCGAAGTCGCCGCAGTCGCCGTCGTCGGCGCAGAAGAGACACAGGCGCTCCCAGATCGGTACGCAGCGGCCCGCGCTCGAGGGCGTGAAGCCGGGCTCGCAGCGGGTCGCGACGCAGGTGGGGAACTCGTCGACGAGGCCGCAGCGGACCTCGATCTCGTTCGGCCGCGAGGGGGCGCAGCGCGCGCCGCAGCGGCCGCAGTGTTCGTCGGTGACGTAGCGTCCGAGCTCGTCGCGGAAGTCCTCGTCGACGAAGAGATCGAGGTCGACCCCTCCGTCCGGCGCGCCGCCGTCGATGGAGGCCTCCCCGGCATCGAGGCGCGCGTCCGCGGCGTCGAGCGAGGCATCGACGCTGGCGTCGATCGAGGCATCGAAGCCCGCGTCCAGCGCAGCGTCGCTGCCCGGTCCTGCGTCGCGCCGGCCCCCGTCGTCGTCGAGCGCGCCGACCGCGACGAGGCCGTCGAGGTCGTCGTCGAGGCCGTTGCAGACCTCGGGCATCGGCGTCGGTCCGGGCCGGCCCGCCGCGCCGTCGTCGATCGCCCCGGTGCGCGCGCCGCACCCGGCGAGCACCGCCCACAGGAGGAGCGCCTGGCAGCGCGGGAAAGGCGAGGCAGAACCCATCGGCCGGCCGAGTATAGCTGCCGGGCGTGGGGCAGCCGAGCGCCCGCCACGGGGCCGTGGCCGTCGGGGGGTCGCGCCCTTAGGATCCCGCCCATGCACCGCCTCGCCTTCGTCGCCCTGCTGCTCGCGTGCTCGGAGGAGCGCGAGCGTCCAGCTCGCCCCGCCCCCGCGCCGGCCACGGTCGAGCCCGCTGCCGCATCGCCTGCGCCGGCTGCCTTGCCCGAGGCGCGGGAGGTGCGCTTCACCTCCGGCGACGGCATCACGCTCGTCGGCGACCTGCAGCCGGCCGACCGTCCCGATGCGCCGCTCGTGCTCCTCGTGCACCAGCTCGCCAGCGACCGCAGCGAGTGGGCGGCGCTGCGGGCGCGCCTGCACGAGTCGCCGCGCGTCGCGACCTTCGCCTTCGATCTGCGGGGTCACGGGCAGAGCACGGCGGGGCCCTCGGGGGCGGTGGACTTTCACCGCTTCACGCCCACGGAATGGGCCGCGACCGGCGACGACGTGCTCGCGGCCCTGCGCGAGATCACGTCGGAGACCCACGGGCTGAACCCCCGCCGCATCGCCGCGGTAGGCAGCTCGATCGGCGCGACGGCGGTGATCGCCGCCGCCGCCGAGGTGCCCCGCATCGAGGTCGTGGTCGCCCTCTCCCCCGGCCGCGCCTACCACGGCTTCGACGCGCTCACTCCCATCACCTCCCTCGGCGGAAGGTCCTTCTTCGCGGTCGTCGCGCGGGACGAGACCGAGAACGTCGAGACGGCCCAGGCGATGGCGCGGGTCCTCGGCGGCGAGGCGCTGCTCGTCGAGGGCAGCGCGCATGGCGTCGCGCTCTTCGGGGCCGATCCGACGAGCCTCGATCGGGTCGAGACGTTCCTCCGCGGCGCGCTCGAGGTCGAGCGTCCGTGAGCGTGGATGCGCTCGCCGAGGCGCTGCGGGCGAGCCGGTACACCGTCGTCCTCACCGGGGCGGGCCTCTCGACCGAGTCCGGCATCCCCGACTTCCGCAGCGCCGGCGGGATCTGGGCGAAGACCGATCCGATGGAGGTCGGCAGCCTGGCCGGCTTTCGTGACGATCCAGAGCGCTTCTACGGCTTCTGGAGTGGGTTCTTCGCCGGGCTGGGGACGGTGGTGCCGAGCGCGATGCATCAGCTGCTCGCCGGGCTCGAGACGCGGGGTCTCGTGCACGCGGTGATCACCCAGAACGTCGACGGCCTGCACCAGCTCGCGGGCAGCCAGCGGGTGCTCGAGGCGCACGGCAACTGGCAGCGCACCCGGTGCATCGGCTGCGGCCGGCGGGACCGCTGGGAGGTCGTGATGGCGCGGGCGGCCGGAGGGTTGCCTCGCTGCGCGGCGTGCGGAGCTCTGGTGCGGCCGGACGTCGTGCTCTTCGGCGAGGCGCTCGGACCGGCCTTCGGTGAGGCGGAGCACGAGGCACGCCGCGCCGAGCTCTTCGTCGCGATGGGGACCTCGCTCGAGGTCGCGCCGGTCTCGGGGCTGCCGCAGCTCGCCCGCGAGGAGGGCGGCTTGGGCCGGGGCGCGACCGTCGCGATCGTGAACCGCGATCCGACGGCGGAGGACGGCGCCGCGCACCTCCTCGTCCGCGGCGAGCTCGGTCGGATTGCCGAGGCGCTCGGAGCGCTGCTTTCGTGAGCGGCCCGTAGGGGGGGAAGCGCGCCACCATTTTCGCGTATGCTCCGGCCGTTCGGAGGACCACGACACCATGCACCTCATCGCTCGCCTCGCCCTTCTCCTCGCGGCCCTCGCCGCGGTCGGTTGCCGCAACCAAGCCGGCAGCATCGAGACCTGCTCGCCCGGCGACATCCTCGACATCAGCTGCGACGGAACGCTGGGGATCCGCTGCGGGGGCGACCCGACGCTCACCATCTGCGACGCGACCTTCGTCAGCAACCCCGAGAGTTGCTCGCGATCGGCGTCGGGCTTCCTCGCATTCGACGACGACGGCGGGGAAGGGCTCTGCCCCTTCGTGCGCGGCGTGACCTGCCCCGCCTCGGGCCGCATCGCGATCAACCCGAACCCCTTCTCGGGCAGCTCGCTGAGTTGGTCGTGCGCCTACACGATCCGGCGGAGCGCCTTCGCGCCCTGAGCGCGCTCAGGCCGCGTGCTTGGCGGCGAGCGCCTCGTCCGCGAGGGCGTCGTAGCTCGCCTGGCGGGCCCGGCGCTCCTCCTCGGCGGTGTAGAGGTCGCGCATGACCCGTCCGTCGAGGCCGGTGGCGCGCTCGAGCGCGGGGCCGAGCCAGGGGCCGACCCGCGGGTCGTTGTAGAGCCGCACGAGGCGGTCGATCGCGCGCATCACGCTGCGCTTGCGGTCGCCGACCCGCGCGCCGAGGAGCTGGATGCGCTTGAACGCATCGAGGAGGCGCTTGCCGCTCGGATCGACGAGGTCCATCGGGCCGAAGAAGACGTCGCGGAAGAAGGGCCGGGCCCAGAAGAGCATGCCGGCGAGGGCGGCCGCTGCGCGCGCTTCGTCGCGGAGGCGCCGCGGCGGGCGCGCGGCGAGCTCGCGGTCGAAGGCGGGCGACGCGTAGTACCCGATCATGTGGTAGTCGACCGCGATGTGCCGCGACTCGTCGCGGTTGATGAGCGCCATCGCGCGGTGGCTCATCTCGTCGTCGACGAACGCGTCGAGCGAGCGCAAGAGAGCGATGTCGAGGAGCAGCTCGCCGGTGGTGATGTAGGAGGCGGCGACGTCGGGCGTGAGGTGCCGCGCGGCCTTCACGAAGTGCCGCGAGAAGCGCTGCAGGTACGGGTTCGGCGTATACCGGCGGTAGCGGTGCACGTCGTAGTGCCGGCTCAGGCGGGCGGCGACCTCGGCGTGCCGCGCCTCGTCCTCGACGAAGGTCTCGAAGATGGCGCGCAGCGTCGGGTCGGTCGCCTGATCGCGCTGCACCGCGAAGAGCGCGCCGGCCAGGCGCTCGATGCCGCTCATGTCGACGAAGTACTGCACGACCTTCTCTTCGTCGTGGCGGCTCAGCGCGCGGGGCGTCACGTCCCAGTCGAGCTCCTCGAGCTTCCACTGCTCGCGCCGGCAGCGCTCGAGCATCCGGTCCAGGTCCATGGACGCGGATCCTACCGCAGCGCGCTGGGCGGATCAGCCCCCGACCGGCACCCAGGTCAGCACGAGCCGATCGAGCAGGACGTCCGCCTTCTTGGGCAGGATGCGCTTCTCCTCGACCGGCACGCGGGCGGGGTCCCAGCTCGCGCGGAGCTCGGCGAGCGCCGCCGCGAGGTCCTGCTCCATCGCCGCGAGCTCCGCCTCGGCCGCCTGCAGGTCCTGCTCGGCGCGGCCCTTCTGCTCGGCGCTCTTCTGCGCGCGGCGCGCCTTCGTCGCGACCGACGCGGCGCTCCGGAGGGCCGAGCGTCGGCCGCCGAACATCGCGAGCATCGTGGCCCCGATCTCGAGGCCCGAGGCGGCCATGTGGGTCGTGCGATCGGCCGCCGCGTCGTCGATCTTCCTCCGCAGCTTCTCGATCTTCTCCTGGGCTTTTCGGACCTTGGGCTCCCACTTCGCCGAGAGCTTGCCGACCTCCTCGTCGCGCCGCTCGCGGGCCTTCAGCGCGACCTTCGCGAGGAACGCGTCACGGCCCTCCCCGGGCTGGCCGGAGAGGCAGAGGTCGGGTGCGCTCAGCACGGTCAGCGGCCGCTCGGCGGCGAGGTGCGCGAGGACCTGCTTCTCCCAGCGCTTCCAGCTCGCGGCTCGCGCCGCGAGCGGCGGCAGCGCGGCGAAGGGCGCGCCGGGATGGGGCGCGGTCGCGAGCGTCGGCGCCTGGCCCCCGTACACCCACGCCTCGCTCCAGCGAGGTCCGTCGTCGCCGAGCGGCGCGAGCAGGCAGAGCCGCTGCGTCCGATCGACGCCGGCCTTGGCGTCGACGAAGCGCACGCTCGCGGCCGCGAGCGCGCCCGCGCGGTAGGCGAAGCCGCCGGCGAGATCGCCGCGCACGAGAAACGTCTCGGGGATCTCCGGTGGCAGCACCGGCCTCGGCGGCGCCGTCATCGGCGTACCCGGCGCGGCGCCCGCGGTGCTGGCTGCGGGTCGCTCGTCGAGCGGGGCCGGGGTGGCGGCGAGGCGGGCCTGCTCCTCGCGGCTGAGCGGGCCGCGGAGGAACGAGAGCGCGTGCCGTACCCCGAAGAGCACCGGCGCGGGCAGGTGCACCGACTGGAGGAGGAACGTCCGCGGGCGCATCCCGCCGAGCTGGGCATCGAGGGCGGCGCGGTCGAAGGAGCGGCCCGACTGGGTCGAGGCGCCCTCGAGACCGTCGAGGACGCGCAGCTTGTCGCGCTCGGTCTGGAGGCGTCCGAGGAGCCAGGTGCCGCAGTTGGAGAGGCCCTTGTAGTCGAGGTCGACGGGGTTCTGCGTGGCGAGCACGATGCCGAGGCCGAAGGCCCGCGCCTGCTTCAGCAGCGTGAGCATCGGCGCCTTCGTCGGAGGCTCGGCGACCGGGGGAAAGTAGCCGGCGATCTCGTCCATGTAGAAGAGCGCGCGGAGCGAACTCGTGCCGGGCTGCGCGCGCATCCAGGCGATGAGCTCGCCGAGCAGCGTCGCGACGAAGAAGCGCCGGTCCTCGTCGCTCAGGTGCGCGATGGACAGGATGGAGAGCCGCGGCCGGCCGCCCGGTCCGTACAGCAGGCCGGCGACGTCGAGCGGAGGCCCCTCGAGAAAGCCCTGCATCGAGGGCGAGGCGAGGGCGGCGTTGATCCGCACCGCCATCGCCGCGCGATCGCGCGCGGGGATCACCGACTCGACGTCCATGGCGCCCATCTGCGCGAAGGGTGGGCGTTGCACCTCGCGGAGCAGTGCCGCCGGATCGAGCGTTCGGCCTGCGCTCCACGCCGCGCTCAGCACGCTCGAGAGCAGCGCGTGCTCCGGGGCGCGCGGGTCGATGGGCAGGCCCGCCAGTGACAGGAACGCGCTCGCGGTGCGCACGGCGCGGTCGCGGATCGTCACGAGGTCGGCGCCCGCGGGCGGCGCCAGGGACGGCATCACCGAGAGCGGCCGGCCGCCCTCGCCGCCGAGCCCGGGGGTGTAGAGGACCCGCTCGACCGCGCCGGCGTAGCGGGCGATGCGTGCACCGTCCTGCCCCCACTCCGCGAGGCCTGCACGGTGCCGCTCGGCGGCGAGCGCCGCGTCCTCGCCGGGCGGCATCCACGGGGCGAAGGAAGCCGGCGACAGATCGGGAAAAGCGAGCAGGAGCGAGCCGAGGTCCCCTTTCGGATCGACGACGATGGCCGGGATCCCGTCGATCGCCGCCTCCTCGAGCAGCACCGCGCCGAGGCCGGTCTTGCCCGAACCGGTCATGCCCACGATCAGCGCGTGCGTGGTGAGCGCCTTCGCGTCGTAGAGCAGCGGCGCCGTCTGACCGAGCGGTCGCCCGAGGTACAGCGCGCCGAGGCGCTCGATGTCCGCGGTCTCCATCGCCGCCCATCCTCGCCAAGGCCCAGCGCCGCGCAAGAGGAAAGGCGGGCCACCGGTTCGGTGGGCGGCCTCAGGCGGGACCACCGTCGGAGCTGTCGTCGGAGCCCTGCGGCGCACTCTCGGGTGCCGGCTCGCTCGGTGCCGGCTCGCTCGGTGCCGGACCCGCGACAGAGGGCGCGGCGGGCGGGGCCAGGTCGCCGCTCGGGCGGAACAGGCCGTCGGTCTTGAACGCGTCCCAGCCCCAGCGCGCCCACTTCAGGACCGAGAACGCGAGCCAGAGCGCCCAGCAGAACATCAGCACGCGGAAGACCCACGTCGGCACGCTGTAGAGGGTCGCGACGGGCAGGGCGCCGTCGCTGCGATCGACGAAGAAGCGCAGGTGCTGCTCCCAGCACTCGGGGCCCTGGATGTCCATCTGCGGCGCGCCGAGGAGGCCGCTCTCGATGGCCCAGAGCAGCAGCGCG
>Ga0068877_10002043_pt1 | contig 16492 bp, 20 predicted proteins | sample NOAtaG_FD_66437 | JGI IMG/M metagenome (GOLD analysis project Ga0068877, IMG submission 66437) | Freshwater lake microbial communities from Lake Erie, under a cyanobacterial bloom - NOAA_Erie_Diel6S_1000h metaG | ecosystem: Environmental > Aquatic > Freshwater > Lake | place: USA: Ohio, Lake... | reverse complement strand
GCCCAGCGACTCCTCCACCGAAGGACAACCCCATTTGACCAAGCAGGAAAAACTGCGTCAAAAGCGAATCATTATGCGGGTCCCCAATCCCGCTCCGGCCTAATTTGGACAGGAGTGATATTCCAAGGAAAAAGTAGGGTTATATAACTTATTCATAGCAAGATTGACGTAATGTTATGGGCGGCATTCGATGAGTTTGCCGCATTGGACTGTGATGATGTTGTCGATGACGATGTTGAGGCGGGCAGAAGAGGCTATTTTCGCAGCGTCAATGCTTTTGAGGCCGAGCTGGCACCAGAGCGGTTGGCCGGCGCGGATTTGGATCTTTTAATCGGGCCGGCAGAAGTAGTAGCGGGAGGAGACACCGCCGGGCGAGGTGGGTCAGGCCCAGGCGGAGTCGACTAGTTTTTTGAGGGTGGCGAAGTCGTCGGCGTTCGATTTGAGTTCGTCGGGGGATTCGTATTCGACGTGGAGGGTGAGGGGGCCGGAGAATTTGGCGAGGGCGAGGCGTTTGAGGACGGCGGGCCAGTCGACCATGCCTTGGCCGAGGGGGCACCAGCGCATGCGCCATTTGCCTTCGCGTTTTTCCCAGTAGAAATCCTTGATGGCGACCATTTTGAGGCGGCGGAGGGCGAGCTCGAGGGAGGCGGCCCAGGTCCAGGCGCCGCCTTCGGCGGTGGCGTGGGCGGGGTCGAAATAGAAACCCATGAAGTTGGCGTCGAGGTACTGGATGAGCTGCCAGGTATCCCAGACCGGGGCGCCGACGTAGTTGCCGGAGTGGTTGTGCATGCCGGCGGTGATGTTATAAAGGCGGGAGAGGGCGGCAAAGCCGGCGAGAGCGGCCTGGACCTCGGCGAGCTTGCGATCGAGATCCACGGCGCCGTCAGCGGCTGTACTGTAGCGCCAATAGCCAAGTTTGAAGAAGGGGATCTTGAGTTCGCCGGCCTTGCGGAGCGTGGCGGCGGCCTCGGGGGCCTTGGGATTTGTGAGGCCGGTGGTGATCATGGGCACCTTGAGGCCGGCGGCCTGGAGGGCGGCGACGGCGACGGGGAGGTCATCGGTAACTTTTTGGGGGAGGACATGGCCGCCGGGGCGGACGGTGAGATCGACGCCGCCCAAGCCGACCTGGCGGCAATACTTGCCGAGATCGGTGTAGTTGAGCTTGGCGGCGTGCTTGGAGAACAGGCAGAGTGTGGGCCGGGCGGCGGCGGGTGCGGACTGCTGGGCGGCGAGCAGAGCGGGCGTGGCGAGAAAGGCGCGGCGGTGCATGGGGGATCTCCTTAGGCGAGCTTCCAGGGGGGACGGTACTTGTAGTGGAGCAACTGGTTGGCGGCGGCGTTGTTGGTGAACTTTTCGGCGCGGGCATCCCACTCGAGGTAGGAGCGGGTTTTGTAGGCGATGTTGGCGATGAGGGTGGCGGATGTGGAGAGATGGCCGGTGAGGACATCGCAATTGCATTTGGCGCGGGACTTGATGCAATCGAGGAAGTTGCGGGCGTGGGGCTGAGCGGTGGGATAGCCGGTGGATTTACGGGCTTCGAGGACGGGCTTCTTCGAGGGGTTGTAGCCCTTTTCGAGGTTGCGGTCGACGGGGGTGCGCTGGGGGAGGGGAAGCTCGGTGATGACTTCGGGGACGACCTCCCAGCGGTCGAGGTTGAGGTACATGGTTCCCTTGGTGCCGCGGATCATCATTTCGGTCTTGAGGGCATTGCCGGGAGCGGCATTGGCGTTGATCTGGGTGAAGACCATCATGACGCCGTCGTAGTCCCACATGGCCTGGAGGGTGTCGGGGATTTCGCGATTGTCATCGATGGCGTATTTGCCGCCCATGACGGTGACGGCCTTGGGGGCATCCTTGCCGAGGCACCAGCGGAGCATGTCGACGTAGTGGACGCCGAAGTTCGTGACCTGACCGCCGGAGTAATTGTAGAACCAGCGGAAGTTATAGTACATGCGGTTGCGGTTGTAGGGGACCTTGGGGGCGGGGCCGAGCCAGGCATCCCATTCGGCTTCGCTGGGGGGCGGGCCTTCGGGGGCGGCGCCGAGGCCGGTGGGCCATTCGTTGGTGAGGTGCCAGCCCTGGGCGAGGGTGATCTTGCCGAGGGCGCCGGACTGGACGTAGGCGGCGGCTTCCTGAAGGAACTTGGCGCTGCGGCGGTGGATGCCGACCTGGACGACGCGCTTGTTGCGCTCGGCGGCCTCGACCATGCGGCGGCCCTCGAAAACGGTGAGGGAGAGGGGTTTTTCGCAGTAGACATCCTTACCGGCGTCGCAGGCGGCGATCATCTGGAGGGCGTGCCAGTGGTCGGGGGTAGCGATGACGACGGCGTCGAGGGATTTGTCTTCGATGAGCTTGCGCCAGTCGGCGTAGCGTTTGGGGGTATCGTGGCCGTGATCCTTGGCCTTCTTTTCGGCCAGGTCGAGGTAGGAGGATTTGAGATCGCAGATGGCGGCGGTGCGGGCGTCGCCCCACTCGAGGAAGCCGTCGTGGACCTGATCGCCGCGATTGCCGAGGCCGATGTAGCCGAGCTGGGCGCGGTCGTTGGCGCCGAGGACACGAGAGTAGCTGAGGGCGGTGAGGGCGGTGGCGGTGGAGAAATGGCGGCGGTGCAAGGAGGATCCTTTCGGATTGTCAAGGGGTTGAAACGTTCTGAGTATATCCTGACGAATGATGAGGAAATGCTGGCTGGCGATGAGCGTGGTGATGAGCGTGATGGGCGGGGAGAAGATCGAGGTACACGGGCACCGGGGGGCGCGGGCGGCGATGCCGGAGAACACAATACCGGCCTTTGTGTATGCGCTCGAGCAGGGGGTGGACGCCCTTGAGCTCGATCTGGCCGTGACGCGGGACAACGTGCTGGTGGTGTCGCATGACCCGGAGATGAACGAGCGGATCTGCACGGGACCGGCGGGGGCGAAGACGCGGGTGATCCGGGAGATGACGCTCGCGGAATTGAAGCAATGGGATTGCGGGGCGAAGCAGAACGCGGAGTTTGCGCGGCAGAAGACGGCGCCGGGCACGCGGGTGCCGACGCTGGAGGAGGTGCTTGAGCTGGCGCGGGGGCGGAAGGTGGATCTGAACATTGAAACGAAGAGCTTTTCGGCGCGGCCGGGGCTGACGCCGGAGCCGGAGGAATTTACGCGGATGGTAATCGAGCAGGTGCGGCGGCATGGGCTTGAGGAGCGGCTGATCCTGCAGAGCTTTGACTGGCGCACGCTCGAGGCGTGCCGGAAGCTGGCGCCGCGGGTGCGCACGTCGGCGCTGTATCCGGCGGGGCCCGGGGCGACGGGGCGGGATTACATCAGCGAGGCGAAGGCGAAGGGCTTTGCGATCGTGAGCCCGCATTACCGCTTGACGACGAAGGCGGAGGTGGAGCGGGCGCACGGGGCGGGGATGAAGGTGGTGGCGTGGACGGCGAATGACGAGAAGACATGGGCGGCGCTGGTGGAGGCGGGGGTGGACGCGATCATCACGGATGATCCGGCGGGGCTGATTGCCTGGATGAAGGGCCGGGGGCTGCGCTAAGGGGGGAAGCGGGGAGTGGTGTAGACTCGCCGCATGCTGGAAATCCTGATGGCGCTGTGGCTGCAGCCATGGCAAGGCGTGGATACGCCGCGGCCGATCGCGGCGGCCGAGAGTGTGTGGACGGAAGAGATGACGTGGATGGAGGTGCGCGATGCGGTGAAGGCGGGCCAGACGACGATCGTGATCGGCACGGGAGGAATCGAGCAGAACGGGCCCTACGTGGCGGGGGGCAAGCACAACTATGTGCTGGAGCTGGTGCTGCCCTATGTGGCGCGGGCGCTGGGCAATGCGCTGGTGGCGCCGGTGGTGCGGTTTGTGCCGGAAGGCAGGATCGAGCCGGCCGAGGGGCATATGCGCTATGCGGGGACGGTGAGCGTGGAGGAGAGCACGTTTGTGGCGCTGTTGCGGGATTTATGCCGGAGCTACCGGGCGCATGGGTTTCGCCAGATTGTGCTGGTGGGGGATAGCGGGGGGAACCAGAAGGGGATGGAGCGGGTGGCGGCGGAGCTGAACGCGCTCTGGAAGGGCCGGGGGGCGCGGGTGCATTATCTGAAGGAGTTTTATACGCAGGACCCGTGGAGCCATGAGTTTCTGACCAGGAAGGGGATCGTGCAGAGGGAGGCGAGCACGGGTTCGACGGCGGCGGCGCATACGCGCGACGGCATACACGATGACATTTACTACGAGGCGCAACTGGCGGCGCTTGACCCGCGGTTGATCCGGGCCGAGCAGAGGCGGCAGGCGGGGCGGATGAGTCTGCATGGGGTGAAGCTGGAGCCCTTGGAAAAACTGCGGCAATTAGGGCGGGAGCTGGCCGAGTACCGGGCGGGGATCGTGAAGGCGGCCTATGAGAGGTCGCTGAAGTGGGCGGCGCGGTGAAGCTATGCTGAAGGAAGATGTACGAAGTGATTGTGGAGCAGCCGTTCTCGGCGGCTCATTTTCTGAAGGACTATCCGGGCAAGTGCGCGCAGATCCACGGGCATAACTATCGTGTGCAGATCACGGTGGAGGGCGAGGCGTTGAACGAGTTGGGGATGGTGGTGGAGTTTGAGGTGATCAAGCAGGCGTTGAAGCCGTGGATTGACCGCTTCGACCATGGGTTTCTGAACGAGATTCCGCCGTTTGACGTGGTGCAGCCGAGCGCGGAGAACCTGGCGAAGTTTTTCCACGATGAAGTAGCGCGGGCGCTCGATGGTACGAGCGCCCGGGTAAGCTATGTGAGATTGTTTGAAACCGAGAAGTGCTCGGCGGGCTACCGGCCGAAGTAAGTGGCGTTTTCCTGGGCGAAATTGGCCCATTTTTCGGGGAGGTCGTCGAGGGCAAAGATGGCGGAAACCGGGCAGACCGGAACGCAGGCGCCGCAGTCGATGCACTCGACCGGGTCGATGTAAAGCATCTTTTCGCCTTCGAACTTTTCGGAATCTTTCTTCGGGTGGATGCAGTCGACCGGGCAGGCATCCACACAAGCGGTGTCTTTGGTCCCAATGCAGGGCTCTGCGATAACGTAAGCCATTTCCCTCACAGATTAACATGATTGAGGGGGGAGAACGGGATGGCCTGGGGCGTGGAACTGGGAGAGGAAATGGACTGAAAACAAAGCGCCGGGAAGGAAGGATGGAAGACGGGTTCGGATCGGGAGGATTGATGAAAGCAGACAAAGTAGTGTTTTTCTTTACCGGGGGGACGATCTCGATGCGGGTGGATGCGGAAAAGGGAGGAGCCGTGCCGGCGCTGGGCGGGGAGGAGATCCTGGCGCATGATCCGGAGCTGTGGCGGCTGGGGGGAGTGGAGGTGGTGAATTTCGCGCGGCTGGCGGGGCCGCAGATGACGCCGCGGCATATGTGGGAATTGAGCGAGCGGCTGGGGGAGGTTCTGGCGCGAGAGGATGTGAGCGGGGCGGTGGTGACGCACGGGACGGACACGCTCGAGGAGACGGCGTTTTTTCTGGATCTGCGGCAGGACAGCGAGAAGCCGGTGGTGGTGATCGGGGCGATGAGAAATGCTTCGGAGCTGAGCTATGACGGGCCGGCGAATGTGCGGGCGGCGATGCGGGTAGCGCTCGATGTGGAGGCGAGGGGCCAGGGGGTGTTTGTGTTGTTGAATGAGACGATCCATGCGGCGGCGTATGCGACGAAGATGGACACGCAAGCGATCGAGACCTTTCAATCGCCGGTGTTCGGGCCGTTGGGGATCGTCGATCAGGACCGGGTGTTTTTTGCGCGGCGATTGAAGTTCCGGCAAAGAGTGCGGACGTGGGCGATGGAAGAGCGGGTGGACCTGTTTCAGATGTACGCGGGGGCGGACGGACGGTTTATCGACGCGGCGCGGGAGATGGGGGCGCGGGGGATCGTGATTGAAGGAACGGGGCGGGGCAATGTGCCGCCGATGACGCTTGCGGCGATACAGCGGGCGATTGACGCGGGGCTGCCGGTGTTGATCGCAAGCCGGTGTGCGCAGGGACGGGTGTTGGACACATACGCTTATGAGGGGAGCGGAAAAGATCTGCGGCGGCGGGGAGTGATCTTCGCGGGCAATCTGACGGGGCCGAAGGCGCGGATTCTGTTGATGCTGGCGCTGGGGGTTACGAGGGATCCGGCGGCTCTGCGGGAGATGATTGAGGCAGGGCAGTACCTTTAGAAGCGAAGCCGGGGCAGGCGAGAACGGGGAGGCGGGGGTATTTGCGATAGTTGGGGTCGTCCTTGGCGCGTTGGCATTGCAGAAAGACACTGCCCCGATCGTTGACGATACGGCGCGCGAACTGACAGATGGCGCAAAGGCCTGGCGACATGGGCATCTGTTATGATCGCGCGATATGAGAGCAAAAGCGAGCGGGTGGTTGGCGATGGCGGTGTTGCTGGGGGGATGCGGCGGGGGAGCGCGGGTGGAGGAGCAAGCACGGAGGTTCGAGCCGCCGGAGTTGCCGCGGGTAATCGCCGAGGATGTGCGGTTTCCGCCGGCGGGGCGCAAGAGCGTGACGGTGGTGGACAAGGGGCTGCTGGGTTTACCGTATTTGGGGGGAGGGAATCTGGCGAGCTACGAGAAGGGGAAGCAGGAATACCGGTTGATTCTGATCCGGTGCCGGAGCGCGGGGCAGGCGGGCAACTACATCTTCGACATCAAGAATCAGATGGAGGCGCCGAAGTTCGTGGCGAGCTATGGCGGCTATTACGCGGAGAATACGGCGGCGGGCCCGCTGTTTGTATTCGCCAAGGGGAGCTACATTGGGGGCGTGGCGGGCTTGAGCGAGGCCGAGGCGGTGGAGGCGGGCAAGGAGTTCGCGGCGCGGATTCCGTATTAGCTGGTGTGGTCGTGGATGAACTTCCAGCCGGCGGGGGTGCGGCGGGCGATGAGAGTCCAGCGGCCGGAGGCATTGCCGCCGGCGGCGGCGGCGCGGGTGAGATGGAAGGCGCCGATGACGAGGGCGTGGTCTTGGCCGAGCATGCGGACTTCGACATCGGAGAAACGGAGGGCGCCCATCTGGTCTTTGCTTGCGTAGTTGCGGCGGTAGCGCTCGAGGACGCCGTTGTAGCCGCGGGAGACCTCCTTGCCGATGAAGGTGATGGAGGGGGAGTTGTCGTAGGCGGAGACGAAGGCTTCGATATCGCCGCGATTCCAGGCGGCGGCCTGGGTGTCGAGGACTTTGCGGATGTCGTCGGGCGGGGCGGCGCCGAGGCTGAGAACAAGAAGGATGGCAGGGAGCAGCTTCATCGAGGACACTATAGCTTGTGAAGGAACTGGAGCGCAAAATCGCCGAGCGGATCGAGCGGGAGGGGCCGGTGCCGTTTTCGGTTTTCATGGAGATGGCGCTGTATGACGAGACGTGGGGGTATTACCGCCGGGATGTATTTGGACGCGGGGGCGATTACTATACAGCGGCGCAACTGCAGCCGGTGTTTGGCGCTTATGTGAGGACGCTGGCGGCAGCGCTAGTGCCGGGCTATGAGAGCTTTGTCGACATGGGAGCGGGTCGGGGGGAGATGGGCGAGGAGATGAAGGAAGCGGTGTATTGGCGAGTGGAGGCGGGTGAGGAAATTCCCAAAACAAATCGCAGTGTTTTGTTTTCGAACGAATTATTCGACGCGATGCCGGTGGATCTCAAGCAGGATGGGACACTGTTGCGGGTGAAGCGGGAAGGGGGCCGGTTTGCCTGGCATCCGCACTCACCGAAAGAGGGAGTGAGAGAAGAGAGGCCGGGGGCGAGAGAGATGCTGGCGCGGGCCTACGCCTCGCTTGAGGAAGGCTGCTACATCGTGATCGACTATGGGTACAAGGGACGGGAGTGGGCGCGGTTTCCGAACGGGTCGCTGATGAGCTACCGGCGGCATGTGGCGAGCGAGGAGGTGTTGCGTGATCCGGGGGAAGCCGACATCACGGCGCACGTGGATTGGGATGCGCTGGTAGCGGATGCGCGGGCGGCGGGATGGATTATCAGGAGCCAGGAGACGCTGCGGGCATCGATCATGGGACTGGGGGAGGATGTACTGGAAGGACTGAATTTATTGGGTGGAATGCAATTGAGGACGTTGCTTTTCGGGATGGGTGAAAGCTTTGAGGTGATGTTGCTGGAGAAAAAATAAGGGCCCCGCGAACGGGGCCCAGGTTGAAGTGAATTGGGTTGGACTACTTGCCGGCCTTCTTAGCCGGAGCAGCCTTCTTGGCCGGAGCGGCTTTCTTGGCCGGAGCAGCCTTCTTGGCCGGAGCGGCTTTCTTGGCCGGAGCGGCTTTCTTAGCCGGAGCGGCCTTCTTGGCTGGAGCGGCTTTCTTCGCCGGAGCCTTGGTAGCGTTCTTCATTTCGAATCATTCTCCCTAACATTAAATCGAGTCCCCCTATGGAGGACTCAGTGCTTCAGATATAAAGTCTTTCGAAAACAAAGTCAAGAAAAAAATGCATTTTGGGCCACAACGACGGGCGTTTGAAATGATTAAAACGTAAAGACGTAGAATTGATTTATAGCGATGCATATGATCCGGACCCTTGTATTCATTGGCTGCGCGGCGATACTGACGACATCCTGCGGCAAAAAGACGAGAGTGATGACACCGGGACGAGTGGCCGTGAAGAGCGTGAAGCCGGGGTATACGGAGCGCGGCATCGCGAGCTGGTACGGAGAGCCTTATCATGGGCGGCGGGCGGCGAATGGCGAGATCTATGACATGCATGAACTAACGGGGGCGCACCGAACGATGCCGTTTGGTACGTGGGTGGAAGTGGAGAATGAGAGTAACGCGAAGAAGGTGAAGTTGCGGATCACGGATCGCGGTCCGTTTGTGAAGAAGCGGATACTCGATGTGTCGCGGCGGGCGGCCGAGGAGTTGTCGATGATTGGACCGGGGACGGCGCCGGTGAAGCTGGTGGTGATCGAGGCGCCGCGGGATGGAGTGCGGGAGAGATATGGAGTGCAGGTGGCGGCGTGGAGCGACAGGAAGAGAGCCGAGGAGGAAGCAAGGAAGCTCGAATCAAGCGTTGGCGTGGCGCGGGTGAGCGAGAGCGAAGGCAAGCCGGCGCGCTACCGGGTCATTGCCGGGGAGGGAACGCGCGAGCAAGCTGAGGCGTTGCGAGAAAGACTGCGGAAAAAAGGATACCGGGGAATCGTGATTCGTCATGTACCCTAGAAGCACCGGGAAGAAAATTCCAACGGTGGAGACCAAGAAAACGGAAGATTTTTCAGGGACCGGAGCCACTAACCCAGAGGTGTATACCGGATGAGCAGCATGATGGACGAAAACCTGAAGGTATTGATCGGCCAATCGCCGAGGATGCTGCAATTGCAGCGACTGATCGATAAGCTGGGCAAGTGCCGCTGGCCGGTGTTGATCCTGGGGGAGACGGGCACGGGCAAGGAAGTGGTGGCGCGGTCGATACACAACGTGAACAACGATGGGCCGTTTGTGACGATCGACTGTTCGGCGATGGTGGGGCCTTTGATGGAGAGCGAGTTATTCGGCTATGTGAAGGGAGCCTTTACGGGGGCGAACAACACGAAGGCGGGATTGATTGAGCTGGCCAATGGGGGAACAGCCTTTCTCGATGAGATTGGGGAATTACCACTCGATTTGCAGGCGAAGCTATTGCGTGTGCTGCAGGAGAAGGAGTACCGGCCGGTGGGCGGGCTGACGCAGAAGCGGGCGGACTTTCGAGTGATTGCGGCGACAAACCGGGATCTGGCCAAGGAAGTGGAGCAGGGGAATTTCCGGCGCGACTTGTACTACCGTTTGAATGTCGTGACGTTGCGGCTGACGCCGCTGAAGGAGCGGAGGGAAGATGTGCCGCATTTGGTGGCGCATTTTCTGCGGCGGTATGGGCGGATTCAGAGCATGGATCCGGAAGTTCTGGAAGCGATGTTGAACTACGACTGGCCGGGGAATGTGCGGGAGTTGGAGAACTGCGTGCAGCACATGTTGGCGGTGAACAGCGGGCCTTCGTTTCACCGGCAGGATTTGCCGTCGACGGTGTTGAATTCGCTGCAGCGGCGTGGGGCGGTGAGCGTACCGATGGTGGCGGCGTTGCCGCCGGCCTATGGGCATGGCTACAGTGAGACCGCGGCTATGGCGGGACCACCGGCGTATGTGTATGGGAGCGGTGCGGCAGTGGCGCCGGCACCGGTGGCGACGACGCTGCCGGTGATGCCGCTAGCGGAATTGGAGAAGCAGGCGATTCTGAGGGCGCTCGAGTATACGAAGGGTGACCGGGTGATGGCGGCGACGCTGCTGGGCATTGGCCGCACGACGCTGTACCGCAAGCTGAAAGAGTATGAGCTCGGCGAAGAAAGCTGAGAATCGGAGATGACTGGGCGCACTTTGTTCACAGAGAATGCGCAAGAAGTACACTCGAATTCTTCTGCTTGAAGACAACATGGCCGACGCGGGGTTTCTGCGTGAGGCGCTGGGTGAGTTGGAAGAACTGAATAATGGCGGGGCGTGGTTGAGCCCGCATGAGTTGTGTGACGCCGAGACGCTCGAGGAAGCACTGTCGTTGTTGCGGGATGTGAGCTTTGATGTAATTCTGGCTGATCTATGGGTGCCGGACAGCAAGGGTTTGCCGACGTTTCAGCGGCTGAAGGCGGCGGCGCCGCAGACGCCGCTGATTGCGATGCTGGGAGCGGAAGATCCGGGGCTTACGGTGCGGTTGACGCAGGAAGGGGCGCAGGACGTGCTGGTGAAGCACGAAGTGGATTGCACGCCGTTGGGGCGGGCGATTCGCTGCGCGATGGAGCGCAACCGGATCGCGACTGGACTGCGGCGGCTGAGTGTGCGCGACGAACTGACGGGGTTGTTGAATCTCACCGGGTTTGTGCAGCTGGGGGAGCCCTACTGCCGGCTGTTGCGGCGGCGGGGCGGGGCGGCGGCGTGCGGCTTTCTGCAGGTGACGAATCTGGAGGCGGTGGCGGATTTGGCGGGGCGGCATGAGGAGGAGTGGCTGCTGATGGAGATTGGGGAGATGCTGCGGCGGATGGCGATGGAGGTGGATCTGACGGCGTATTTTGGCGGGGGGCGTTTTGCGCTGTTGAGCCCGGAGCGTTGTGCGGTGGTATTACACGCGGCGCTGCGGCAGGTGGGCCAGGAGATAAGCGGTAAGGCACTGTTGCGCGGCGTGCCGCTCGAGTTGCAGATACAGGTGGCGGCTGCGGACCTGGGAGAAGCGAACGAGTGGCAATTGGAGATGCTGCTCGATCAGGTGGAGGAAGGGCTGTGGGAAAATAGGCGCTTCGAGATTGCATGCGAGAGCGAGGTACAAGCGCTGATCCAGTAGTGGGGGTGGATGCGACCTATACGGCGGGGCCTGAGCTAAGCGGGGTGGGGCGGTATTCACTGCGGCTGATGGAAGGATTAGCGGAATGGGGCCAACCGGTGAAGCGGTTTTACCGTGCGCACCGATGGTGGAAAGCGCCGTGGCCAAAGCGGTTGTTATGGGAGAGTGGGGTGCGGGGCGTGGATCTGTTCCACGGCCTGAATCAGCGGCTGCCGAGGCGGGGGCGGACGCCAATGGTGAGTACATTTCACGATCTTTTTGTTTTGAGCGCGGAGTATTCGACGGCGGAATTCCGGGAGCGTTTTGCCGAACAGGCGTGGCAGGCGGCAGAGCGGAGCGACCACATCATCGCGGTATCGGAGTTCACGGCGCGGCAGGTGGTGGAGAACCTGGGTTATCCCCGGGAGCGGATCACGGTAGTGCCGCATGGGGTGGACTGGCCGGCGGCGGCCAGGCCGGCGGCGGAGCGGGAGAAAATCGTGCTGACGGTTGGGGCAGTGCAGAAGCGCAAGAACACGAAGCGGATGATCGAGGCGTTTCGGGCGATGGGGCCGGACTGGGAATTTTGGATTGCGGGCAGCGCGGGGTTTGGGGCCGGAGAGATGCTGGCGGATTGTCCGGGAAATGTGAAGGTGCTGGGGTATGTGAGCGACGCGGAGTTGGAGAGGCTATACGAGAGGGCGGCGATCCTGGCGTTTGCCAGCTTGGATGAGGGCTTTGGGATCCCGGTGCTGGAAGGTATGGCGCATGGGATGGCGGTGATGACGGGGAAGCGGTCGGCATTGCCGGAGGTGGCGGGGGAGGCGGGGCTCCTGGTGGATCCGTTTTCGGTTGAGGAGATGGCGGAGGCGATGCTGCGGCTGCGGGATGTGGAACTGCGTGAGGAACTATGGGCTAAAGGGCGGGAGCGGGCGCGGCGCTATAGCTGGAGCCGGGCGGCGAAGGAAACGCAGGCGGTATACCAGCGTTTGGTTAGTGGCGAGGATCTTCGTCAAGAGAGATCTTGAGGGCCTTGAGGAACTTGGTGTCCTGGGAGTTCCAGGTGACCTTGCTGGTGGCGTCGAAGGATTCTGGCGGGGAGGCAGAATCCTCGCTGCTGTCGTCCTCGCGCTTGTTAAAACCGATCGTCGCTTCGAGGACGAGGAAGACATCATAGCCAGCGCGTTTGATGTCTCCGATGGCTGCGGCGATGCGCTCGGAGTCAGACAGAGACTCGTTTATGGCATTACCCAGTTCTTGCATAAGGTCTTTGAGGTTATCGTCCATCAAAAGTTCCGTTCACAGAATACCATTCACGCATATCGGTTGTGAGCGGCTTTGCTAGCATGAGATTTCGGGATTATGAAGAAGTTTTTTCAGGCTTTTCTTCCGGGAATCATCAAGCCGTTGCACGTTTTGTGGAATGAGTTGATCGGATTCTTCTTTGCGGTGTTTGCGGTCGTGATCCTGGCGAGTTTATTGCGGGGCATCTGGAATTATCAGGGGGATCGGGAGAGTTTGGGGCGGCTGATCCTGATGGGTTTTTCGTTTGTGGTGATGGCGTTTTTTGGGGTGCAGAGCTTTTGGAAGGCGCGCCGGATCGGAAGATCTTAGGCGATGAAAGCGGGGGACTATCCATACACGCGGGGGATATACCCCGATATGTACCGCAAGCGATTGTGGACGATGCGGCAGTATGCGGGGTTTGGGTCGGCGGAGGAGTCCAATGAGCGGTATCGGTATTTGTTGGGACAGGGGACGACGGGTTTGTCGGTGGCGTTTGATTTGCCAACGCAGATGGGGATGGATGCGGATCATGGGTTAGCGGCGGGGGAAGTGGGGCGGGTGGGGGTATCGATCTGTTCTCTGGCGGACATGGAGCGGCTGTTCGCGGGCATTGAGCTGGAGAAGATCACGACGTCGATGACGATCAATGCGACGGCGGGGACTTTGCTGGCTTACTATGTGCTGGTGGCCGAGAGGCAGGGTGCGGACCGGCGGAAGTTGGGGGGGACGATCCAGAACGACATCTTGAAGGAGTATGTTGCGCGCGGGACGTACGTATATCCGGTGCGGCCGGCGATGCGGATCATCACGGACATTTTTGCGTGGGCGAGCCGGGAGTTACCGGAGTGGAACACGATATCCATCAGCGGGTATCACATCCGGGAAGCGGGATCGACGGCGGCGCAGGAGATTGCGTTTACGCTGGCGGACGCGGTGGCATATGTGGAGGCGGCGGTGAAGGCGGGGCTAGCGGTGGATGATTTCGCGGGACGGCTGAGCTTTTTCTTCAATTCGCACAACCGGTTTTTCGAGGAGATCGCGAAGTTTCGCGCGGCGCGGCGGCTGTATGCGCGGCTCATGAAGGAGCGGTTTGGGGCGAAGGAGCCGCGCTCGATGATGATGCGGTTTCACACGCAGACGGCGGGCTCGACACTGACTGCGCAGCAACCGGATGTGAACGTGGTGCGCGTGGCGCTGCAGGCGATGGCTGCGGTACTGGGGGGGACGCAGAGTTTACACACGAATGGGATGGACGAGGCTTTGGGCTTACCAACGGCGGACGCGGCGCGGGTGGCGCTGCGGACGCAGCAGGTGATCGCGTATGAAACGGGGGTGGTCGCGGAGCCGGATCCACTGGGCGGATCGGAGTATGTGGAAGGGTTGACGGACCGGCTGGAGAGGGAGGCGGAGGGGTATCTCTCGCGAATCGATGCGATGGGGGGTACGATTGCGGCGATTGAAAGCGGCTATATCCAGAGTGAGATCCAGAATGCGGCGTATGAGTATCAGCGGGCGGTGGAGCGCGGGGAGGAAATCGTGGTGGGGGTGAACCGGTTTCAGAGCGAGGGGCAGGAGGCGATGCCGGTTTTTCAGATCCGGCCGGATGTGGAGACGCAGCAAGTGGAGAGGTTGCGGGAATTGCGGGCGAGCCGGGATGGGGTGGAGTGGAAAGCGCGGATCGCGGCCCTGCGGGAAGCGGCTGTGGGCGGGGACAATCTGATGCCGAGGATATTGGAGGCGGCGCGGGCGCGGGCGACGGTGGGTGAGGTTGCCGATACGCTACGGGATGTGTTTGGAGAATACCGGGAGGGCGCCGCCAACCCATAGTCCCTGAGGGAACTGGGCCGGGGCGCCCTCTGTCTCTCTTAGTTGAAAGAAGATACGAAGCAGGAAGGCGGGGTGTTCCGAAATTTTTTTGCGCGGTTGCGGAGAGACGTGATGCCATTTGCACCGTCTGAAATTCAGTGGATGCAGTCTTGTACCTCCGAATTGAAATAGTCTTAGGGGATTGAATGAAGGAGACAGAATCATACTGCCCGAAAGAGAATCAAAGCGAGGATGGCAAATTGGATCCCGGCGTGGTGCTGCTTGCTGGCAGTGGGGTTTCGATATGCCGGAAAGCTTCCGTTCGCTGGTGGGACGGCTCCGAATGGGGCTGGTATGCTGGTGCGGTGCGTTTGGCAATCAGCTCAATTTCCAAGTGAAGACAGCGAGCTTGTGTCCGCGTCGAATCGCCGGCCAGTAAGAGCTTCGCCACGGCTCTGGCGCCTGACAGCGCTATTCCGAATCACCGAGAATGGGAAGAATCCATGAACATTGCATTCCTTGGTTATGGTCAAGTTGGCGCGCCCCTGGCGGATCATCTCGCCCGCGCCGGCCATAACGTGACGCTTGGCGCGGCCGAGCCCTTTTCGGATCGGGCGCTCAAGGCACTGCGGCGCAACGCGGAGCTCAAGGCCGCGCCGCCGCGCGAGGCCATCCTGGGGGCCGATGTCGTATTCCTCGCGACACCATTCGCGGCCAACGAGGCCCTACTCATGGCGGTGGCCACGGAGCTCGTGGGCAAGGTACTGGTGGATTGCACTAATCCCGTGGGGCCTGGCCTCAATCATGGGCTGAACAGCGCGCGTTCGGGCACCGAGATGATCCAGACGCTGTTACCGGCGACGAAGGTGGTCAAGGCGTTCACGATCTACGGCTTTGAAAACTTGGAGAACAGCGCCTATCCGGGCTACAACGTAAAGCCGGCGATGCTTTTCTGTGGCGCGGATGCGGCGGCCAAGCAGAGGGTGGCCCGGTTGATTGGCGATCTTGGCTGGGAACCGGTAGACACCGGCGGCATCGAGCAGGCGCTGCCCCTCGAACACATGACGCTGCTTTGGATCCGGATGGTGCGCCTAGGCGGACAGTCGCCGCATGTGGTGTGGGCGGCGCTGAGGCGCTAAGGACAGGAGAGGGAAAAACGATGGGTAAATCGCGGCTCGAAGCTTTTAGCGATGGAGTACTCGCCATCATCCTGACGATCATGGTTCTTGAAATGAAGGTTCCGCAGGGCAATACCCTCGAGTCGTTGCGGCCTTTATGGGGCGCCTTTTTCAGCTATCTGTTGAGCTTCGTGTTCATTGGAATTTACTGGAACAACCATCATCATGTACTGCACGCCGCCGGCTCCGTGACGGCGGGCGTACTCTGGGCTAATCTGCACCTGCTGTTCTGGTTGTCGCTGATTCCCTTCGTGACCGGGTGGATGGGGCAGAACCAATTCAGCGCGGTTCCCACGGCGGTTTACGGCTTGATCATGCTGATGGCGGGCGTGGCGTACAAGATCCTGGTACAAGCGATTATTGCCGCCGACGGAAGCGACTCTCTTCTCGCGAAAGCCCTCGGCGCGGACCGGAAGGGCAAGGTTTCCATTCTGCTGCTGGTTCTGGGCACGGCCCTTTCGCTGTACAGGCCGGCGTTGGCCCTGGTGGCTTATGCTCTTGTCGCCGGGATCTGGCTTGTTCCCGACCAACGCATCGAACGCGCGCTCAGCGGCTCGTGAGCACCTCTGGCGCTTTACCCTCAATCCAGAGATAGCTGCGGCCGGCGGCGAGATCCCGTGCTTCCTGTTGCCGGCCGCTGGGCCAATAGACGACGGCGCGTTGGGCGCGAGGCGAGCGGCCGAGGCCGAAGGTAAGCGCCAGATCGCTCGCCGAGAGATAGCTCGAGCCGCTTTTGACCATCGCGGTCTGCCGGCCCGAGGCATCGAACAGATGCAGCACGGCGCCGATCGCATCGCGATTGGAGGGCCCACCCCGCAGACGAAAACGAATCGACTGATGGCCGGCGCCGGTATCGTTGCGGTATAGGTAAGCGGGTCCGCCGTTGGTGGTGACGAGCACGTCGAGATCTCCGTCACGGTCAAAGTCACCAAGGGCGAGGCCGCGGCCGATCTTGGGCGCGGCGAAG
>Ga0068877_10002036_pt1 | contig 16511 bp, 10 predicted proteins | sample NOAtaG_FD_66437 | JGI IMG/M metagenome (GOLD analysis project Ga0068877, IMG submission 66437) | Freshwater lake microbial communities from Lake Erie, under a cyanobacterial bloom - NOAA_Erie_Diel6S_1000h metaG | ecosystem: Environmental > Aquatic > Freshwater > Lake | place: USA: Ohio, Lake... | reverse complement strand
CATGGTTTTGGTGCGTTTTTTGGGGGTGGAGTTTTGGTTGAGTGTTTCCATGGTGGGATTGGAGCATGGGCGGGGGTGGGGGGAGAGGGGGGCAGGGAGCTAAGTGATTGAGGGAAGGGGAGATATTTTTTGAAAATTTCAGTAAATGCAATTGGCTAACTATTCACAATATAGGCCGGCAAAGTTGCCGGCGAACTTTTGTGTTTCTTGACATTTCCATGTGATTGACCTAGAATAAGGCACATGATCCATGGGGTGTATCCCGTGCCGGCGAGTTTGCCGGCGAAGTGTTTGTCGTTATCGAAGACGACGGTTTTACTGAAAAGTCCAAATTTCAGCATGCATGAGCGGGGAAACTTGTTGGTTCAGGATCGGATTGCGGTTTTTGTCAAGAATTTAGGATAAGCAAGCCACAGCCAAATGCAGGATACCAAGCTCAATTTCTTTCCCCAAACGCAGAACCGGGCAGAGGCCATCGCCGCCGGGTTTCGCTTTGGTCATATCGGCACCCACACCAGCCGGACCATCATGCTCGACGAGTTGGCGACCGTGTTCGCTGCAGTGCCGGCGGATGCCAAGGCGGCGGTTTACGTCGACGCGATCGTGGAGGAGAACTGCCTGGCGAAGCAGACTGTGTCCACGCGCCGACTGTCGATGCAGCGCCTTCGGGAGCTATACGCATTGGACCCGGCGGTGCCGATCTTTCGGATTCTGCGTCGGCTCTGGAATATCGACGAGACGGGCCGGCCCTTGCTGGCCTTCCTTGCCAGCCTCGCACGTGACCCACTCCTGCTGGCCACCGCAGATGCTGTCATAGGGCTTTCGGAAGGTGCGGAGTTCCAGCGCAATGCCATGCGTGACGCGTTGGCGGCCGCGGTTCACGATCGGCTCAACGAATCCACTTTGAATAAGGTTGTGCGCAATGCCGCCAGTTCCTGGTCCCAGGCCGGGCACATGGAAGGTCGGACCTTCAAGTTTCGTCGGATCGTGCGGCCCACGCCGGCCTGCGTAGCCTTCGCTCTTTATCTGGCCCATGCCGCCGGCTTCGCTGTCGAAGAGAGCCTGACGACGGGCTGGCTGAAGGTGCTTGACTGCGGACCGTCCGCCGCCCTGGAGCTGGCATTGGGCGCAAAGCGACTGGGTTTGATCGACCTGCGTATGGCCGGGGACGTCATCGACCTGAAGCTGGACCGGTTGGATCCCTATTTCGGCGCCGCCACAAAATCTTTGTACACACCGGAGGCGAGGTAATCCATGGGACGAATTGAACAACTCGCCGAGAAGTACCGCCAGCACATCGGGCTCCCGTGGCAGCAGACCGTGGCCGGAGCCCAGCGGGTCATCATGGTGGTTTACGACAAGGAACTCGAGCGCTCGTTACAGGCCCGAAAAGAGCTCTTCGCGATGGCTACGCGGGAGACGGGACACGAGTGGTTTGAGGTTGGAGTCGCCGACTGTTTCGCCGGCTGGATGGCCGCCGAGGAGTATCGCGACGCCTACTTCGAGTCTCCCGATGATCTTCAACTGAAGCTCGAATCGGAGTTTGCCGAACATGTCGCCACCCGGATTCGCGCCACCTTGAGTAAGCCGGAAGTGACCAAGAACTCCGTCGTCGCTGTCTTCGGCGTCGGCGCGCTTTTCGGATTCACCCGCGTTTCGCGCGTGCTCAAACTGCTGGAACCCTCCATCCAGGGCCGGCTCGCCGTTTTCTTTCCCGGCGCCTACGACCAAAACAACTATCGGCTGCTCGACGCGCGCGACGGCTGGAACTATCTCGCGGTGCCAATCACGCTTCATTCCGCAGGAGGTTATTGATGTCGATGCTAATTAAGGACACTCTTTTACGCGATCCATCCAAGGAAGGGCTGGTGAACAACGGCCAGGCGCGCATCACAAACGAGAGCGCGGACGACAACGTCGCTGCCGCACGAGTGTTGGCGGAACTTCGCGGTGAACTGTCCACGTTCGTTTGCGAAGGGCAGTATGCCGAGGGCATCATCACCATCCTTTCGTCGTTTCTGGGCAGCCGCAGCCAGACCCACCAGAAGGCTGCCTGGGTTAGCGGCTTCTTCGGCAGCGGCAAGTCGCACCTTCTGAAAATGCTTTGCCACCTCTGGTCAGACACAAAGTTCCCAGACGGCGCCACCGCTCGAAGCCTGGTTGCGGAACTGCCGGAAGAGGTGCGCGACCTGCTGCGCGAACTGGACGTGGCGGGCAAACGCTCCGGCGGGCTGTTGGCCGCCGCCGGGACGCTTCCCGCAGGTACCACCGAAAATGTCCGTCTGAGCGTTTTCAGCATCCTGCTGCGTGCCTGTGGCCTGCCGACGCAGTATCCACAGGCGCAGTTTCACCTGTGGCTGGAAGAGCGCGGAATCTTAGATCGGGTGAAGGGTGCAGTGGAAGCGGCCGGAAAGAAGTGGGCCCAGGAATTGAACAACCTCTACGTCAGCCCGCTGATTACCAAGGCGCTCCTCGCCTGTGACGCGAATTTTGCCACCAGCGAGGGTGCGGCAAGAGAGATCATAAAAGCCCAATTTCCTCTTCGGGTGTCCGATTTGACCACGGAGGAATTCCTTTCGATGTTCAAACGTGTCCTGCTGCGGGCCGGCAAGGATGGCCAGATGCCCTGTACGATTCTCATCCTTGATGAGGTTCAGCAGTACATTGGCGACTCTGAAACGCGATCCGTGCTTATTACCGAGATCGCTGAGGCCGTTTCCAAGCAGCTTGATAGCCAGGTGATGTTGGTGGCGGCCGGTCAATCGGCCCTTACCGGCATCAAGCTGCTGAACAAGTTACTGGATCGCTTTACAATTCGGATTCAACTCTCGGATGCGGACGTCGAGACGGTCACCCGCAAAGTGCTGCTCCGTAAGCAGCCGACCTCCCTTACACCCATCGCGGAACTGCTCGACACCCACGCCGGCGAGGTCTCCCGACAGTTGCAGGGCACGAAGATTGGCGAACGCCTCGAAGACAAGGCGATCATCGTGGAGGACTATCCGCTCCTCCCCGTCCGACGCCGTTTTTGGGAGCATTGCTTCCGCCAGGTCGACACAGCGGGCACCCAAAGCCAGCTACGCTCCCAGTTGCGAATCATCCATGATTGCGTAGCGAAGCTGACCAGCGAATCGTTGGGTCGCCTGATCCCCGGCGACGACCTTTATGAAGCACTAGCTCCGGAGATGGTCACCACCGGCGCCCTACCGCGCGAGATCAACGAGCGCATCATCGCCTTGGGCCAGGACGGCGCATCGAAGCGTGGGGGGGAGGGCCGCCTCCAACAGCGCATCTGTGGCCTGGTCTTCCTCATTGGCCAGTTGCCGACCGACGGCGCAGCCGACATCGGCGTTCGCGCCACCAAAGAGCACCTGGCGGACCTGCTGGTGGATGACCTCGCCGCCGACAACGGCAAGCTGCGTGCCGAGGTCGCGCGCTTGCTCGACAAGCTCGCCGACGAAGGCGTTCTCATGCGCGTCGGCAGCGAGTTTCGCATCCAGACGGAGGAGGGGCGCAATTGGGATTCTGAGTTCCGCCAACGGGAAGCCAAGCTGAAGAACAACGTCGCGTTCTTCGACGAGCGGCGCGATCAACTGCTGGCGGACAAGGTTCAAAAGACGATCGAGAAGGTGAAGGTTCTCCATGGCGCCGCCAAGGTTCCGCGCGAACTCAAGGTTTACCGCTCGCAGGACGTTCCGCAGTCTGATGGCGAATCCATCCAAATTTGGCTGCGCGATGGCTTCTCAACTTCCGAAAAGGAGATCCTGAACGCAGCCCGCGCGATCGGCGTGAACAGCGCCACGCTGTTCGTATTCATTCCCCGGAAGTCGCGCGACGAGTTGTTGAACCTCATTGCAACAGAGCACGCAGCCGAGCAGACGCTAAACGCAAAGGGCGCGCCGGCCACTCCGGAAGGGCAGGTCGCGCGGCAAAGCATGGAGAGCCGGCACCGTCTGGCGAAGCAGCAACTCGAGGCTTTGGTGTCCGAGATCGTCGCTGGCACCAAAGTGTTCCAGGGCGGGGGCAACGAGTTGCTCCAGCTCTCGCTGGACGAAAAGCTGCGCGCCGGCGCGGACGCTTCGTTAGCGCGCCTCTTTCCCCGATTCAAGGAAGCAGACTTCTCGGGCTCAGCTTGGGAATCGGCGATGAAACGCGCCCGCGATGGAGCGGACCAGCCGTTCTCACCTCTCAAGTACGAAGGACCTATCGAGCAACATCCCGTCTGCCGACAGGTGCTTTCCGCCATTGGTTCCGGCAAAACGGGTACGCAGCTTCGGAAGGAACTGGAATCCAGCCCCTTTGGTTGGCCTCGCGACGCAGTCGATGCCGCGCTGATCGCATTGCACCGCAGCCAGCATGTCACCGCCACCTTGAACGGCGTTGCGGTGGCCGTCGGTCAGCTCGACCAGAACAAGGTGCCGAAGACCGAGTTCCGGGTGGAGAAGATCACGCTGTCGATCCAGGATCGCAATGCCCTGCGTGCGCTCTACCAGGAGGTGGACGTCAAGGCTAAGGGAGACGAACTGGACGCCAAGGCTCCCGAATTCTTCACGGCTCTGCTGAAGCTCTCCTCCGAGGCGGGCGGTGAGGCGCCCGCACCGGCACGGCCGACCGTAACGGACATCGAAGACATTCGGAAGCTGGTCGGTAATGATCGTTTATCCGCCCTCCGGGCCAAGGAAGCGGACATCAAGGCTCGAATTGCCGAGTGGAAAAAGAATCGGGATGGAATCTCGAAGCGAGAGCCGGCATGGCAGGTTCTGGAGCGGCTGGCCAGCCACGCGGGCATACTGCCGGAAGCGCAGCAATCTCTCACCCAGCGGGATGCCATCCGAAGCGGCCGCATGTTGTTGGCTGACCCCGATCCTGTCGCACCGCTCCGCAGCACTTTGGCCGACTTGCTCCGTCAGGCGCTGATTGCTGCTCAGCAGGCGCAGGAAGCCGCGTACCAGACAGCGTTGGACGGCCTGTCAGCCAATGACACTTGGCAGAAGCTCTCCCCGGCTGACCAGACGAGAATCTTGGGCGAGGTCGGTCTGCGAGCGCCGGCAAAGCCAGACACCAGCAACGACAACGCACTGCTCTCGGACCTGGATGCAATCAGTCTTTCTGCCCGCCGCGCGGAGGCGGAAGCGATCCCGCAGCGAGCCACCAAAGCTGTTCAATCGGCCGCAAAGCTCCTGAAGCCGAAGACCCAGTTCGTGAAGCTCCAACCCAGTCTGCTGGAGACCGAAGCCGATGTAGACGCCTGGCTGGCAGAGCAGCGCTCCGCAATCCTCAATATGCTTGCCGCCGGACCAGTGCAGATTCAATAGGAGAACGCTATGTCCAGCTTGAACCGAGATCATCGCCGACTCCTGGAGAACACCGTAGCCCAAGCGAGGACCATCGCGGTAGATGGCGCCCGAAAGGTACTTACGGATCAATATGCCGTTCATCATCATGAACCGTGGCCGCACATGACGGCAGAGCAGCGGGAACTGCGCAACCAGTTCCGCGCTCATGGCCGTCAACTCGGCGACCGGCGGGACGAGCGCCGAGACACGCAAGAGATCGATCACCTGGTGCAGGCCTGCGCCTATGAGCATTGGCACCGGATGCTCTTCGCCCGCTTCCTGGCCGAGAACGACTTGCTTTTGGACGCCGATCACGGCATGGCCATGTCGCTCGACGAGGTTCGGGAACTCGCCCGGGAGCAGAATCGCGACTGGCTGGAAATCGCTGCCGAGCTCGCTCAGAAGATGCTACTCGCCGTTTTCCGGCCAGACGATCCCGTACTGCGAGTTTCGCTGCCCCCGGAAACACGGCAGGAACTGGAGGCGAAACTCGAGGCTTTGCCGACAGCCGTATTCCGAGCCGACGACAGCCTCGGCTGGGTCTACCAATTCTGGCAGCGGGATGAAAAGGATCGAGTGAACAAGTCCGAGGTCAAGATCGGAGCGGACGAGCTTCCCGCAGTGACGCAGCTTTTCACTGAGGACTATATGGTCCTGTTTCTGCTAGAAAACACCCTCGGTGCCTGGTGGGCGGCCAAGCGTGCAGCTGACGGCAATGACCCTTCTTTACCGGGGTACCAGTGGACTTACTTGCGTCTAAGCAACAACGGCTTGCCCGTGGCAGGATCTTTCGGATTGTGGCCGCGGGCGGCACGCGACATTCGAGTACTTGATCCATGCATGGGCAGTGGACACTTCCTAACCTTCGCACTGCGCATTCTTGCTCGGATGCGATCCGAGGAGGAGGGCCTAGATCTTCCCGAGGCAGTTGCGGCGGTTCTGCGGGACAATCTGTTTGGGCTTGAACTCGACGCACGCTGCTCACAGATCGCGGCCTTCAATCTTGCCCTCGCCTCTTGGCGAGTCGCCGGAAGCCACTTTACGTTACCTGACCTTAATCTGGCTTGTTCGGGTTTGGGCATCAATGCATCGAAAGAACAATGGATGGCGCTCGCCGGCGAAAACGGCCTTTTACGAGACACGATGGCGGAGCTATACACTCTTTTCCGCAAAGCGCCATCACTTGGAAGCCTAATTGATCCTACGCGGGTAGGCAGACCGCTATTGTTTGCGAAGTTTGAACAGGTCTGGCCTTTGCTACAAGAGGCACTGTCAAGCGAACCGATAGACGATGACTCGCGTGAACTTGCCGTAGCTGCCAAAGGTCTGTTAGCGGCCTCGAGAATGCTTGCCAGCAAATTCACGCTAGTGGCAACAAACGTCTCTTACTTGGGCCGGGGAAGACAGGATGACGACCTCAAAGCATACTGCGAGGAGTTCTACTCTGATTCCCAGGCCGACCTGGCGAACTGCTTCGTTGACCGTTGTATTGAATTGTGTACGACTGGCGGAACGTCTGCATTGGTCACCAAGCAAGAGCTGCTATTCCAAGGAAGTTACATAGATCAGAGAGCGCGGTTAGTTCGCTCCTTCATATGGAATGCAGTAGCCGTATTGGGGCCGCGAGCCTTTGAGACACTTTCGGGTGAACGTGTAATAGTCTGCCTTCTGATCATGACTTCTCAAAGACCAGCTGCCGGACACGTACTGTCTGGATGGGATGTATCGGCATTGAAATCCGCACTCGCGAAGGGGGCTGCCCTCACGACATACTGGCACGAGTCGACTGACCAGCTAACGCAGCTAGAAAATCCCGACTCTCGAATACTCCTGTCTTCGGCCAAGAAGTCTGCTCTTCTCGGAGAGGTCGCTCAATCCTATCAGGGGATCAAAACGGGAGACGACCCTAGGATGAGGAGGTTTTTCTGGGAGATTGAAGAGATTGGCCCGAGGTGGCGCGCTCTCCAGAGTACGGTCGAGGAGTCTTGTCTGTATGGGGGGAGAGAGAGCGTAATCGATTGGCTTGCTGAAGGAACGGATTGCGCGAGACTACAGGGTCTCGCTGCACTGGGCCGCACGGGCATTGCGGTCAGCCAGTCGCGAGGACTACCTTGCACAATCTATACAGGCGATTTATTTGACAGCAATGTTGCTCCCGTGTTGCCGACGCGTGAGGGCAACTTCGATGCCGTCTGGACCTACTGCACGTCTGAGCAGTTTGCCAGCGACATGGTACGAATCGATCCAAAGTTTGCCGTTGCGAACTCAAGCATTGTCAAGGTTCCGTTTGATCTGGGGCATTGGGTGAGTGTGGCGGCCGATCAATTTCCAGAAGGTCTCCCGCTTCCGCATAGTGATGATCCTTCGCAATGGTTCTTCGCTGGACACCCGAAAGGTGCGGACCACGCTCTGCAAGTCGCAGTTTCTCGGATGCTGGGCTACCGATGGCCAAGGCAGAATGGTGCGAGCTTCTTTAACTGCCCGCCTATAGACAGCGATGATCTGGCTGATTATGAGGATCAAGACGGCATAGTGTCTTTGCATGCTATTGCGGGGGAGGCTTCCGCAGCCGACAGATTGCGCACACTACTTGCCAGTGCATACAAAGATGAGTGGTCCGCAGCCAGGCTTCAAGAACTATTGGGCAAATGGGATTCGCTTGGCGAATGGCTTCGGGATGGATTTTTCGAGGAGCATTGCCTTATAATTCAGCACCGCCCGTATATCTGGCACGTGTGGGACGGACGCATAGATGGCTTTCACGCCTTCGTGAACTATCACAAGCTTGCGGGGGCCAACGGCGAGGGCCGGCAGACGCTTGAGAAACTGATCTGCACCTATCTTGGCGATTGGGTCTCGCGACAACAGGCCGACCTAGAGAAGGATGTCGAGGGCGCCGACGGTCGGCTCAGCGCGGCTCTGCACCTAAAGGCAGAACTCGAAAAGGTCCCTAAAGGCGAGAAGCCGTACGACGTCTTCGTCCGTTGGAAGGCACTTGCTGAGCAACCCATCGGCTGGGAACCGGATAACAACGATGGTGTACGGCTGAATATCCGTCCTTGGTTGACTGCCAAACCGTATCAGGCAGGGCGTCGCGACGGCTGCATCCTGCGTATCACTCCCCGTATGAACTACGGGAAAGATCGCGGTAAGGAACCACACCGACCCAAGGAGGATTTCCCTTGGTTCTGGTCGTGGGACGGGCAATCGGATGACTTCCTCGGCGGCAAAGACTTCGACGGCAGTCGTTGGAATGACCTGCACTACTCGCTTGAGACCAAGCAGAAGGCAAGGGAACGCAAGCAAAGGGCGGGAGTATGAGCCAAGAACCGAATCCAGAAGCAACCGTGTCGGAACGGCAAATCGAGGCGGCGATTCACGACATCCTCTTTTCTAACCGTCACCCATCCGCATGGGAACTCGTTGAGCACCTTGAGGCAGCCTTCGGTTGGCAATCCCGCTGGATGATCAAGGACGCAGCCAAAGCGCTCACGAAAGACGGTTCACTCCCGCGCTCGTGTCGGCAGTACTTGGACTCTCTACTCGAAGACGATGAACTTGATCAGGCCTTGGCTGGAGCTGAATCACCTAGGAAGGAAGTTCAGTCCGGCATTGACTCCTTGGTGCGGCAAAGCGTCGCCTATCGCACCTCGGGAGCCTTTCAGGAGATGATCGGGTTCATGGGGCGATTCAAGGACTACGCTCCTTACAACAACATGCTGGTCCGGATTCAGAATCCCAGTTGCTCGTTCTTTGCAACGGAGAGTGACTGGTTTCGGAGGTTCGAACGGCGGCTCAAAGAGGACGCGCGGCCAATGCTCATCCTCGCGCCGATGCATCCAGTTTTACTGGTTTACGAGTTGGACCAGACAGAAGGCCCTGACCTTCCCGAAGAACTGAGTAAGTTCGCGACGTTTGCGGGCGACTGGAAGAACGAGTATTTGGAGAAGACGATCGAGAATGCCTCCAAGCGAGACCGGATCCGCATCGACGTCAAACGTCTCTCCTCAACAAACGCCGGCTTCGCGACGATTGCCCGGGGCGACAGTGAGTTCAAGATGCGAATTGCCGTGCACGAGGAACTGGACGCGGCCAGCCGTTACGGCGTGGTGTGCCACGAATTGGCGCACATATACCTTGGGCATCTTGGATGCGATGAAGATTACTGGTGGCCCAGTCGGACCAATCTGAGCCACCAGACCGTTGAGATTGAAGCTGAAGCGGTGGCGTTTGTGGTGACGGCCCGGCTGGGATTACAAGGGGCTAGCGCCCAGTATGTGTCCCGGTATCTTCCGAATGGATCGATACCGCCGTCAGTTTCGCTGGACCTAATTGCCAAGGTCGCTGGGCGGCTTGAACAGATGGCCCGGCAGGATATGGCGGCACGAATGGAGCGAGGGGAACGTAGGGGAGTGAGGATGAACGGAGCAGGAGCAGGTGGAGCTTTGCCGTCCAGCGCGGCTGAGGTTTTCGAACAGAATTGGAAAGGGGAAAGCAATGAAAAGTCTTAGCGATGAAGAGTTGGAACGATTGAGGGGGGATCTGGAATCGGACAGCGTCGAGCGGAAGGAATCGTTGAAGGGGGATGCGCCGACCAAGGTGCGGGAGGCCATTTGCGCATTCGCGAATGACCTTGCGGGTAGAGGAGGCCCTGGGGTTGTGTTCATTGGATTGCGGGATAACGGTTCGCCCGTACCTGATTTTGCGGTGACTGATGATTTGTTGTTGCAACTGGCGAATATGAAGACGGATGGGAATATCAGTCCGGTGCCCAGTGTCCTGGTAGAAAAGCGCCGGGTAGGGGGTGCGGAATGCGCAGTACTCAGTGTTTGGCCGTGTGACACGCCACCGGTGCGGTATCAGGGGCGAATACATATCCGTTGGGGCCCGCGGAGAGGGCTGGCCAGTGCCCAAGACGAGCGGATATTGAATGAGCGCCGGCGTGCTGGAGATCGGCCCTACGATGTCCGGGGCGTGCGGGGAGCGACGCTTGAAGATCTGGATCTATTGCGATTTGAACAGGAATACTTGCCGGCTCTGGTGGCGCGTGATGTGCTGGAGGCGAATGAACGAAGTCGGGAACAGCGGCTGACGGCGACCAAAATGCTAGTCAGTGAGGATCCAGCAGTGCCGACGGTATTGGGTTTGATGGTAATTGGTAAGTCACCGTCGGACTGGATTCCCGGAGCTTACACACAATTTCTGCGTCTGGCGGGAGTGGAACTAACGGCCGCCGTGGCGGACGAAGCAGTCATGCACGGCACCGTGGGGGATCAGATCCGGAGGCTCGAAGAAAAGCTTGAGGCTCACAATTTGCGTGCTGTGCGATTCAGCGATGTGGAGCGGGAGAGGCGCGAAGCGGAGTACCCGATGGAAGCGCTGCGGCAGCTTGTACGGAATGCTTATATGCACCGAAGCTATGAAGATACCCATACGCCAGTGCGGGTTTACTGGTTTGACGACCGGATCGAGATTCATAATCCTGGTGGACCCTTTGGTTCGGTGACGCAGGAAAGCTTTGGCCGGCCGGGGGTGACGGACTATCGGAATCCGAACCTGGCCGAGGCGATGCGGGCACTCGGCTACGTGCAGCGATTTGGAGCTGGTATTTCGATTGCGCGCAAGGCGCTTGGGGAGAGACTTCGATTTGAAGTGGAACCAGGGTTCGTGGCCGCAATTGTGCAGGGAGCAAGCAGATGATCAGCATTGCGTTTTTCAACAACAAGGGGGGCGTTGGCAAGACGTCGCTGGTGTACCACTGTGCCTGGATGTTCGCGGAGTTGGGCCAGCGAGTTTTGGCGGTTGATCTTGATCCGCAATCCAACCTGTCGATTATGGCGCTCGATGAAGAACGGCTGGAAGCGTTGTGGCCGGACGGTGGTCACCCCGAGACCATGTCTGGAGCAGTTGGCCCACTTTTTGAAGGGACGGGCGACATCCAGCCAGCTCATATTGAGCTGCTGACGCCGAGTCTGGGGCTATTGGTGGGAGATCTGGCGTTGTCGAGGATTGAAGATGATCTCTCCACGGAATGGCCCCGTTGTCTCGAAGGAAACCCGCGGGCGTTTCGGGTGACCACCGCGTTCTGGCGGGTGGTGCAGAGGGCGGCTGAAGACCATGGAGCAGACCTGGTGCTGATTGATGTTGGACCCAACCTGGGGGCGATCAATCGAGCCGCATTGGTGGCTTCGAGCCATGTGGTTGTGCCGGTTGCTCCGGACCTGTTTTCGTTGCAGGGGCTAAGGAACTTGGGACCTGTGCTGCGCCGGTGGAGGGAGACCTGGAGTAGGGCATTGCCTTCAGCGGTGAGGGCGCTTGGACCCATGCCCCAAGGGGAAATGAAACCAGTGGGATATGTTCTGATGCAGCACGCGGAGCGGCTGGGGAGACCGACGAAGGCGTATGCGAAGTGGCAGGGGAAACTATCGGCGGGATACTACCAGAGCGTACTGGATCAGGTAACGGGAGATGTCGTTGCTGATCCGAATCAGATTCAAATGATCAAGCACTATCGAAGCCTCATGCCGATGGCGATGGAGAGGCGGAAACCGATGTTCCAGCTTACGAGCGCGGATGGGGCGATTGGTGCGCACCAAGCGAATGTACAGCAATGCCGCGTCGATTTTGAGCGGCTGTGCCGTGAGATTGCCAAGAGGGTTGGGTACGGGATTTGAACTTGAAGAACGAATCACAGACCTTAGTGGGTGAGATTTGCGCGTCATTGGCGGCAGTCGCACGAACGGCGGATGGTTTTGCCGCGCCCATTGCGGTGCTCTGGACGGATGTGGAAGCACAGTGGCTGCCACTGATGCCCGTGTTACGCGCCATTCTGCCAAATCTGTTTCAGATGGGCCGTTATGAAGCGAGCGTACGCACGGGGCCGGCAATCTGGCTGAAATGCATTGTGGATCGGACACTGCCGGAGGCGCCACCTGCTGGCGAGGTACCAGTGCTCTATCTGCCACGCGTGAGCCGTCAGGAACTCCGCGCGGCCGGCGACTGCCCGCCGGCACTGCAGCCTCTAGTCGAACTCCAGTTCCGCGGGCGGGTCTGGCACCAATCGAATGGGCACGATTGGACGGTGCGGGCCTTCCTTGTTTCCGATGAGGGGCTTGGACTGGACGTAGCGGCTGATCGGCGGACCGAAGATGCATTCCTCCGCGTATTGCCCATTCTTGCCGAAACCGACGCGCGCACATTGAAGGGCCGCCGCTTGGACGCTGACGACTTCGACAAGCTCTCCGTGCAGGATCCTGTCCGGGACCTCTTGTTGTGGCTCAACAATGCAGAGGCGTTCGAGGCAACGGCAAAAGGCAGCCGTTGGGAGTCTTTCCGGGGCCTCTGTCAGTCGGAGTTCCGCTTCGATCCGGATCGAGTGCCGGCGGCTGAGGTCGCAGGTCTGCTGATTCGTGCGGAGTTGGGTCTGGACCGAGTATGGAACCGCTTCGCCGAGTCTCCGCAGCTCTATCCCGGCGTCGCCAAGTTGCTGAGAGAGCCGGCGGGGGCGGGCCAGGGGCTCCTGGTACTCGATCCTTCCCGCGATCCCCGCATCAACGAGCGTGACGAGGCGGAGCTTCGCCAGGACCTTCAAACGGCAGCCGGTCTCCCCCACGCACAGGCGTGCACGAAAGTTCTGGAGTTGGAAGGAAGGCACGCCGTTCGCCGCGACTGGGCGTGGTCCCGGACCGAAATGAGCCCCTGGGCACTGGCCCTTCGCCCTTTGGCGCGCCTGGCGCAAGCGGCGCGGAAGCCGGTGGGAGGAGCGACTCTGTCGGCCGCCGCCGCCGAGTATGCGACAAGTGGATGGGAATGCGATGCCGCCGCCATGGAGGCGTTGGGACGATTCCGGAACGGACCGGATGCCGCGCTTGTGGTGAAAGTGGTTCGCGCGCTCTACGAGCCGTGGCTGGACGGCTCCGCTCGGCATTTTCAGGCTTTGGTGGCAAAGGAGCCGAACGAGGCGCGAAAGGGCGTTTTCCAGCCCGCCGCTGAGAAGGACACTTGCCTTTTGTTCGTGGATGGCTTGCGGTTTGACTTGGCCGGCAAACTGGCCGCCCGACTCGAAGCGCGCGGGTTTCGCGTGTCGATGACGCATCGGCTGGCTCCGCTGCCAACGGTGACGCCGACGGCGAAGCTTGCAGCCACTCCACTCACGGACGGAATCAAGGGTGGAAGCGGCGATGACTTCACGCCGCTGATCCAGGCGAAGTCCGGTTGGAAGCCTGTTGTTGCGCCGCTCTTGCGCGAGCGGTTGGAGGGGACCGGCGTCGAGCTTCTGGACGCGAATGAAACGCGGATTCCATCGGGCGGCGAAGGTGGCGGGTGGACCGAGTGTGGCAACGTCGACAGCCTGGGCCACAGTCTCCAAGGAGATCTGGTCCACCAATTGGATGTGGAAGTGGATCGTATCGCCGACCGGGCTTTCAGCCTGGTTGATTCCGGCTGGCGCCGAGTGCGTGTCGTCACGGATCATGGTTGGCTGCTGCTGCCGGGCGGCCTACCGAAAGTCGAGCTCGCGCCCTATCTTGCGGAAACCAAGTGGGCCCGCTGCGCTTTGGTGAAGGGCCAGCCGGACCTGAATGTTCCCGTCAGTTCCTGGCACTGGAATGCCGAAGTCAAGATCGCATCGCCACCGGGAATCGGAGCCTTCCGTGCCGGCGAGACCTACGCGCACGGCGGTATCAGTCCGCAGGAATGTGTCGTCCCGGAATTGATCGTGGAGCGTGGGGCAAGCGCGATCCATGCATCGATCCAGTCGGTCGAATGGCGCGGCATGCGGTGCCGTGTGCGGGTGGATTCGAATGAGCCGAAAGTGCGCGTGGATTTGCGCAAGAACTGGAAACAGGAATCGACCAGCATCGCCGCCGCGACGAAAGAGGTTGGACCGGCCGGCGAAGTGAGCCTGGCGGTGCCGGATGACGAGCACGAGGGCGTGGCGGCCTTTGTGGTGCTGCTTGACCCCGAGGGCAAAGTGATCGCGAGCCAAACCACGTGCGTAGGAGAACGGGCATGAATGTGGACCCTTCTAGGATGACAATGGACAACTTGGACAAACTGGCCGCAACGGCCTTCGATGGTTACCTGGTTCGGAAGGATCTCGTTCGGAAATACTCGCGCCAATACCCGGTGCCGACCTACGTGGTGGAGTTTCTTCTTGGGCGGTACTGCGCCAGCGTGGATGAACAGGAGATCCAGGAAGGACTGGCGATCGTGGAGAAACAGCTTCGCGATCGCACCGTACGAACCGGCGAAGAGGAACTGTTCAAGGCGCGTGCGAGGGAACAGGGCTCCGTCAAACTGATCGACCTTGTTAAGGCTCGCCTGGACACGCGGAACGACTGCTACGTGGCGGAACTGCCCAGCATTTCCCAAAGAGACGTCCGGATCGCGGATGAACTTGTGCGCGAGAACGAGCGAATGCTCACTGACGGCTTCTATGCCGAGGTCACGCTCTCTTATGACGCGATTGTGGCGCAGGAAAACAGCGGACGGCCTTTTGCCATCGACTCTTTACGCCCCATCCAGATGTCCAAGTCAGACGCGGTCGAGGTTCTGGCTCGGGGACGGACGAAGTTCACAACGCAGGAGTGGATCGATCTTCTGCTACGTTCCATCGGTCTGGAGGCGGGGAATCTGGATGAACGGGCGAAACGGGTCGCGCTGCTGCGGATGGTCCCGTTCGTGGAGCGGAACTACAACTTCGTGGAGCTTGGACCTCGGGGGACCGGGAAAAGCCATCTCTTCCAGCAGATCTCCCCGTACTCGCACCTGATCTCTGGTGGCAAAGCGACCGTCGCGAAGATGTTCGTCAACAATGCTTCCGGCCAGCGCGGTCTCGTCTGCCAATATGACGTGGTCTGCTTTGACGAGGTGTCCGGAATCTCCTTCGACCAGAAGGACGGCGTGAACATCATGAAGGGCTACATGGCCTCTGGCCAGTTCAGCCGAGGCAAAGAGAATATTCGCGCCGACGGCAGTCTGGTGATGGTGGGCAACTTCGATGTGGACGTCGAACAGCAGCAGAGGATCGGACACCTGTTGAGCCCGATGCCTCTGGAGATGCGCAACGACACCGCGTTCATGGATCGGCTCCATTCCTTCGCGCCAGGATGGGATTTTCCCAAGCTCAAGGCGAGCGATCACCTGACCGATCACTTTGGATTGGTGAGCGACTTCCTGAGCGAGTGCTGGAACAAGCTCAGGTCTGGTAGCCGGGTCAACGTCATGCAGGGGCGTGTCTACCTCGGCGGCGCACTGAGCGGACGTGACATCGAAGCGGTCAACAAGACCGTGAGCGGGCTGATCAAGCTTCTGTTCCCCGCGCCGGAAATGGGCGTCTCCGACGAAGACCTGGAGTGGATCGTGCGCATGGCGCTTGAGGGCCGACGGCGTGTAAAGGAGCAGCAAAAGCGGGTTTTCAAAAGCGAGTTTCGGAACACGCACTTCTCCTATACGATGGGCGCCGAGGGCGTGGAACAGTTTGTCTCCACGCCCGAATTACACAGCGACGAAGCGATTGAGAGCGACCCGTTGCCGCCAGGACAAGTTTGGGCGGTGAGCATGGGCTCGCCCGAGGCCGGCGCCGGCCTGTACCGGCTGGAGGTCACGTCCGGGCCAGGCGGTGGGGTAAAGATCCTGAACCAGCCGCCACCGGCATCGTTCAAGGAAAGTGTCCGGATCGGCGAGCAGAACCTCTACTCGCGGGCGAAGGAGCTGGTGGGCGATCGCGACCCGCGTGAGCATGAGTTCTCCATCCAGATGCGTGCGATGGACGCCGACAAGGCGGGCGCCGGGCTTGGGTTGCCGGTATTGGTTGCGCTCTGCGGGTCGCTCCTGGGCAAGAACACCCGCGGCGGAACGATTGTGGTGGGCGCCCTGAACCTTGGCGGCTCGATTGACATCATCCCGAACGCGATCCAGATCGCCGAACTCGCGATCGACAAGCAGGCCCAGACCCTGCTGATGCCCGTGGCCGCGCGCCGGCAACTGAACGATCTGCCAGACGACCTCTGGACCCGCATCAGCATTGAGTTCTACAAAGATGCCGCGGACGCGGTGTTCAAGGCTCTGGTGGAGTAGCTATGCTGAACGGAACAAATGGACCGAGGCAGTTATCCCCTGAGCTCGTCTCGCTCGTCCACCATATTGAACTCAACAAGGCCGGCTGGTGGGACT